>JAEEGJ010004994.1_pt1 | contig 43023 bp, 44 predicted proteins | sample 8958761 | NCBI WGS metagenome assembly JAEEGJ01 (sample SAMN16246546, study PRJNA631951) | gut metagenome | biome: gut microbiome; feature: rumen; material: RS-attached | host: Bos | place: Iran: Karaj | collected 2018-10
CTTGCCCTGAATGGCTCCAGCCATCTGCTCCAGGTTTATGCGATTAATTACTTCCTTTTGTCCGTCTCGTTTTATTAGTGTTATATTCATATTCCTTGTTAATTCTGAAAACGAGCACAAAGGTACACAATTTTTCTGAGATAGCCAAATTATTTGAGACGGATACTCTCTAAAATCTAAATTTTTCGCTCTGAATTAATGAAAATTATTCTCTTAATTTTCGAATATAGCCTACATGCCTACATAAAATCGCTGAAAATGCCTTTAAAATAAGGCATTATTTAAATTTCAAGCCTACATAAAGCCTACACAAAGCCTACATGCTACCTACATAAAAAAGGCTATTTTCGCGAATTTTACCCGCCAAAATGGTCTTTGTATGTCATTTTAGGGGGCTTATAAATCAGTTGTTTTGCCATAAATAGTCTGCAAAAGACTATTTTTCGCCTTTCAAAAGATTATCTTTTGAGGAGTAAAAGACTATCTTTCGCAAATCGATAGATAGTCTAAAGTCCAGAAAAGAGTAAAGGGGTCTTTTAGGATGAAAGTTGCACTCCAGAAAATTCTCGAGAGAATTTTTGGGTTTAGACGGAGTAAACCCTGACTTTAGACGGAGTAAAGTCCAAAATTCTCTCGAGAATTTTTTAGGCATAAAGTAGCTCTTTTTACCTTTGCAAGAATAAACCATCGACTTTCAATGGCCTAAAAGGGCGATGGAACACCTCTATTTTGCCAAAAACATGTAGGCTCAATGTAGGCTTATGTAGGCTTTATGTAGGCTTTTATGTAGGCTTTTATGTAGGCTAATTGGTTACTAACTTATTGATATACAATGAAATATCACTTAAATATGTAGGCATGTAGGCAGTTTCTCAATTTCTTGATAAAATTTCTGTTTAAAACTACATTTTCCACCATCAAAGGCGATGATGCTTTTTTCGTTTTTTATTTGGTTTTTTGCCATAAATTCCTTAATTTTGCACCTCAAAAACAAGAAAAACAGATGAAATACAGAATCAAGAAAGAAACCAAACCAACACTCTCAACGTTTGGAAAATACAAGGCAGTAGCCGTTCATGAGCGAACAATCAGCTATGACGAACTATACGAAGAGGCAGCAGAGAATCATCCTTATGATCCAGACCTTATCAGGAGTATCGTGATTAGATTGGCTGAGGTTACCAACAGGCATCTTCGTAATGGTGATAAGGTGCAGTTGGGTGAATGGGGCACGATGAAGCTCGAAATCGAGTGCGACAAGGTCGATAATCCGAAGGACTTTAAGGCCAAGAAGCACATTCGAGGTGTTCGTCTCCACTTCCTCCCCACCAGCGAAAACGGCTCTCAAGCCCTCTACGAAGGCATCGATTACGAGAAAGATAAAAACTACGTAGAGGAGTAAAACATAGATTTTCCTCCGAGCAAATACACTACAAAGTTCGAAAAAGTGTATCAAACTTACACAAAACCGAACTTTGTAGTGTAAAATACGAGAATAGAAAGAGGAATCATTAATCAGTAAGCAGGAACTGGAATAGGCCCATATACCTGATGCCGTTGTCGTCGGTATATTCTGCGATGTCGTTGCCCACAATGACGATTTTCCTGAAACTATCACTGATTTTCAAGAGTGAATTCAGCTCTTGCTGGCGTTTCTCCTCTGTGTCTAAAGCAAACGCAGACTGGATGTAATGCTTTTCTGTGCCGTTATTGGCGATAAAGTCGATTTCATACTGGATATACTGCTGCTTACCATCTCGCATCTCGCGCGATTCCACCACCCCGACATCAACAGCTAAGCCTCGTATACGGAGTTCATTATAGATGACATTCTCCATAATATGAGTAATCTCTTGTTGGCGGAAGTTGAGCTTAGCATTCCTGAGGCCGATATCAACGGCATAGTATTTCTTGATACTCTCGTAATACTTGTTGCCTTTGACGTTATATCTCTTGGAACCCTCGAAAAGGAAAGACTCTTCCAAATAACTGATATAGTTGGCTACTGTTTCCTGGTCTATATCGACTTTCAGCACACTTTTCATCACATTGGCAATGCGGTTAGGGTTGTTCAGCGACCCTACGGAAGAACAGAGGGCATCGGCAAGGGCAGAGAGTGCTTCTCGATTCTTGATATGATGACGTTCTACCACATCGTCGAGATAAGTCTTGTTCCAAAGACGCTGCAGATAGGCTACTTTCTGCTCTGGAGTGCGTTGACGTATCAGACCTGGCATTCCGCCGTAAGTATAGTATTCTTTCCACAATTCACTTACAGGTTCTGTGCGATTAGTACAGAACTCCTTGAATGAGAAAGGCCATACTCTCACTTCATCACCTCGTCCACGGAAGATAGTCTTAATGTCGGATGAAAGGAAGTGAGAATTGCTACCAGTAATATAGACATCGATGTTATCCTTCTCATTCAAACCATTGACAATCTTCTCGAAGCCATCCACCTCTTGAACCTCATCGAGAATAATATAATAAGGTATATCCTTGGAGGTGATACGACTATACAGATAACTTTTCAGGGCCTGACGGTTAGTCAGGTCACCATTCTCTTCCTCGTCATCAGTATCAAACGACACGATGATGATTTGGTCTTCAGTAACACCATTCTGTAACAGATAGTCTTTATAGATTCTGTTCAGCAACCATGATTTACCACAGCGTCGAGGTCCGGTAATGATCTTGACTTCACCATTGTCCTTCCTGTCAATCAACTGACGAAGATAGGTCTCTCGTTGTACGTATTGTGCCATTTTATTCGGAATTTTCTGCAAAATTACAATAAATTCCGGAAATTAACAAGCTTTTAATCGGAATTTATTGCAAATTTACAATATTTTCCGGATAGGATATCATTCTGCGAGGCGGAGGCACATGAGGGTGAGGTCGTCGTTGGGATCGGCTCCAGCACGGAATTTGTCGGCCTCGGCTTCGAGGGTTTCTACTACCTGACGGGAGTTGTTGAAACGGGTTTGGCGAAGGATGCTCAACATGCGTTCTTCGCTAAACTGCTCTTGGCGCAGATTCTCTGCCTCCGTAAGTCCATCGGTATAGATAAACAATGGTTTGCCCTTCACGTTGTCAATGCTTTCGCCCACAAACTCCATTTCTGGCCAAAGGCCAATGGGAGCATTGGATTCCAACTGCATCAATGTACCTTGGGCTTCATCGCCTCCAATGACTGGGGGATTATGGCCGGCATTACAGAAGTCGAGACGGCCTGTGGTCATATCGAGGAGTCCGAGGAACATGGTGACAAACATGCCCTGATTATTATCGGCTCCAAGTTCAGTGTTCATTCTGGTGATGATCTGTGCTGGCATCATGTGCTGACCAGCCAACGTACGGAACAGGCGTTCAGCCTGGGCCATAAACAGCGAGGCTGGAACACCTTTTCCACTGACATCGCCCACACAGAAATAGAGTTTGTCGCCATCGATGAGATAGCCATAAAGATCGCCTCCTACCTCACGAGCTGGAGTCATCGAGGCATAGAGGTCAAGGCCTTCGTATTCTGGGAATACATGGGGCACCATCGACATCTGAATATCGCGAGCAATGCGAAGTTCGCTCTCGATGCGTTCTTTGGCCGCTGTGGTTTCCTCCAACTGATCGTAGGCGCTCTGTAGTCGTTCGTGAGCATCCTGCAGTTGTCCATGTGCCTGTTTCAGGCGCTTGGAGGCACGATGGCGGAAGTACATAAAGAGCAGCAGAACCAGGAAAGCCAAGGCTGCGATGCCAGCAATAAAACGTGAACGCTGCAGTTGTCCCTGCATCTTCAGCTCGTCGACCTTGAAAATGGTGTTCAACTCGTCGAGCTGCATGCGCATCTCCTTTGAGAAGGTGGAATCCTTGGCCACATAGAGTTGGCGATAGATCTTGGCAGCCTCGTCAGCACGATTGTTACTGAGCAGAATCTCTGCCCTTACCAAGCGAGGGAGAACCCAGTCGTCGCTCTCCATCATAGGGGCATAACGATCGCTCAAAGCGATGGCCTCTTTCCGATCATTCTTCAGGAATGCCAGTTGGGCACGACGTACATCGATGACATACTGATAATACTCATCCTGCTCCTCTTGGTTCAAGCGCTCCACCTCGGCCAGTTCATTTGCAGCCTTTTCGAGTTGGCGCAGACCAATCAGCGCACTGGCTTTCTGCATGTGGAGCTCAATGTAGACACGATTCATCTGCTTGCTCAAAGCAGCCTTACTCCACTCGTCGAGCACCTTATGCCATTCCTCACAATAGCGGAGTTCAGAAGCATAATCTTTCTTATTCTCGAGTGCCTCACAGAGGTAGCCATACGAGCGATTCAAATCGCCATATACATCGCCCTTCAATTTCTTCAGCAAAGTGATGCTATGAAGATAAGTCTTAACAGCCTCATCATTATCAATCTCGAGATATATGAACCCCATTTGCTGATAGGCATTGGCACGACCATGATCATCATCGCGCTGCTGGGCATGCTCAAGCATTTTCTGAGCCTCGTGGAGGGCTGTCTGGGGTTTATGATCGAAATAATACGACTCAGCCATCAGTCGCCAGATGCGGTAATAATAAGCCATCTTGTCGTGTTGCTCCATCCAGGCCATCTGAATGGGGGCTTCAGCGATAAGAAGGCTGTCGAGCTGGGCATTATGCAATAGACTAATCTTATCGCGCCTCACTTTGGAAGCCTCGTCGATCTCGCCATTGCGTTCCTCCAGATCGGCCATCTCATCGAACAACTTCAGGGCTTCGTCAATCTGACCAGACTTCAGGAGTTCGTTGCGTCTGGACTCCATCTCCTTAAACTCCTCTGTCCACACCTTATCGGCTGCTAACAAGGCCAATGGCAACATTAGCAACAGCGTTAACAGACAAAATTTAAGGGTTCCAGACTTCATGACTAAGGGTTTGAGAGGTTTAAAGTGTTTAGGGGTTATACATGTCCTTGCAGTAGAAGGCCATGATGTCGTCGAGCATGCGCTTGGCCTCGACAGCTGGGCTGTCGGGGTCAAGCTCTATTGCGCGAATATAGTTGTTGATGGCTTCATGCCATTGGCCGCGTTTGCGAGCCTCGTTTCCAAGTTCGTAGAACTCTTGTGCAGTCATTTATAATATTCCTTTTTGCCTGCGGCGAGGGTATTCTTCATCAGCGAGCAGATGGTCATGGGCCCTACTCCACCAGGAACTGGCGTGATGAATGAGCACTTGGGGGCTACCTCGTCGAACTTCACATCGCCATTCAGGCGGAAACCGCTCTTACGAGTAGCATCGGGCACACGAGTGGTACCTACATCGACAATCACAGCACCCTCCTTCACCATATCGGCTGTTACGAAATCGGGCTGACCAATGGCTGCAATGATGATGTCAGCAGCACGACACTCCTCTTTCAAAGTCTTTGAACGAGAGTGACATACAGTAACTGTGGCATCGCCATACTGCTTCTGCATCATGAGCTGGGCCATGGGCTTGCCAACAATGTTGGAACGACCAAGAATGACACACTTCTTACCACTGGTCTCGATGTTATAACGCTTCAGCAGGGTGATGATACCCAGCGGAGTAGCTGAAATGAAACATGGCAGACCAATAGCCATACGACCTACGTTGATGGGGTGGAATCCATCCACATCCTTACGATAGTCGATAGCCTCGATAATCTTCTGCTCATCAATGTGCTTAGGCAAGGGGAGCTGCACGATGAATCCATCGACATCGCCATTCTTGTTCAGGTTGTCGACACAAGCCAGGAGCTCCTCTTCTGTTACATCCTCCTCGAAGCGGATGAGCGTAGACTTGAAGCCACAAGCCTCACAGGCCAGTACCTTATTCTTTACATAAGTCTCTGAACCACCATCGTGGCCAACGAGTACTGCTGCCAGATGGGGCTGTTTGCCACCCTTCGAAACAATCTCTTTTACCTCTTCAGCAATTTCAGCCTTAATGGCTGCTGCTGTTGCTTTTCCGTCAATTAACTGCATATATAAATTTAATTATTCCTTTATCCACTGCCACTCGTCCTTGGCCTTCTGGGGATCAAGGTTCATCAGGGCATCGACATCAGTAGCCTTCATGCCAATGTAAACAGCTACCTCCTTGAGTGTCTCAACCTCTTTGGACGTGATGTTTTTATCGCTCTTCACAATGAGGGTGAGCATCGACAGCATCTGATAGCGCAGATCCTCGCTGAGCGAGTTGGCTATCTGGCTTCCGCAATCGCCAATCATCTGGAGGAAAGCCATGGGCTTGCTGGCCTCGAGCTCCTGGTGCTTAGCCACCAGTTTCTTCACTACATCCATGCCCTCTACCTTAGCCTCTTCGCCAAAGGTATCGCCTAGGAACTTACCCAGGAACTCATACTCCTCTGGTTCCACCTTACCATCGGCAATGACAATGTGAGAGGCCATTACCAGCATGGAGAACAGGAAACTGTTGCGAAGGTTCTCGCGAACAGGACTGTTCACATTAAAGGTGGTTCGGAACTCGTCTGAGATCACTACATTCTCTGCAGACAACTTTACCTGTGGCTCTTCTGCCACATGCTCTGTTAATTCCTTCATCGGACCTTCCTCGAAGAGTCCCTTCAGGTTGCTAATCCATTTTCCAAGTGCCATAGTTATTCAATTATTCTTTGATTAATTGTTCATTAAAACTTGGGCATTCCACCCTTCATAGCCTTCATGGCGTTGGCCATCTGAGCCATCTTAGACGATCCCATGCCAGTAACCATCTTCATGACCTTACGAGTCTGGTCGAACTGCTTCATGAGGCGATTCACATCCTCGAGTTTCGTACCAGAACCTGCTGCGATACGACGACGACGGCTCTGGTTGATGATATCAGGATTGGCACGCTCTTTAGGAGTCATCGAGTTGATGATAGCCTCGATGCCCTTGAAGGCGTTATCGTCGATGTCGAGGTCCTTAATCTGCTTGCCCACACCAGGAATCATAGCAGCCAAGTCCTTCACATTACCCATCTTCTTGATCTGCTGAATCTGACCCATGAAGTCATCGAAGTCGAACTTGTTCTTACGGATCTTCTTCTCCAGGCGCTTGGCCTCCTCCTCGTCGTACTGCTGCTGGGCACGCTCTACCAGAGAAACGATATCACCCATACCCAGGATACGATCGGCCATACGATCAGGATGGAACACATCGATGGCATCCATCTTCTCGCCAGTACCTACGAACTTAATGGGTTTGGTAACCACAGTACGGATACTGAGGGCAGCACCACCACGAGTATCACCATCGAGCTTGGTAAGAACCACACCATCGAAGTCGAGACGATCGTTGAACTCCTTGGCTGTATTCACTGCATCCTGACCAGTCATCGAGTCGACCACGAAGAGGGTCTCGCTGGGGTTAACAGCATTCTTCAGCGACTCAATCTCATTCATCATCTCCTCATCGACAGCCAGACGACCAGCAGTATCGATGATAACCACATCATTCGCCTTGGCCTTAGCCTCCTGAATGGCATGGTTGGCAATTTCGATGACATTCTTGTTATCGGGCTCAGAATAAACAGGCACTCCAACACTCTCTCCCACTACATGCAACTGCTGGATGGCAGCAGGACGATACACGTCGCAAGCCACCAGAAGGGGTTTCTTGTGGTTGCGGTTTTTTAGCATGTTGGCGAGTTTTCCGCTGAAAGTGGTCTTACCAGAACCCTGAAGACCAGACATCAGGATAATGGCAGGAGCACCAGGACGGCCATCGACCTTCAGCTCAGCAGCCTTACCACCCATGAGTTCAGCCAGTTCGTCGTGAACAATCTTCACCATCAACTGACTGGGCTTTACGGCTGTGAGTACATTCATACCCATAGCCTTCTGCTTTACTGTATCAGTAAATGTCTTGGCTACCTTATAGTTTACGTCGGCATCCAACAGGGCACGACGAACATCCTTCAAAGTCTCAGCAACATTGATCTCGGTGATTTTGCCTTCACCTTTCAGTATCTTAAACGATCTTTCTAGTCTATCACTTAAATTCTCAAACATAATATACCTTATATATTTTGGGGTGCAAAATTAAAGAAAAAAAACGAGACTCACAAACTTTGAGCCTCGTTTTTATCTATTTTAGTACGCTGACTAAACTCACAGCCACAATATTGCTGATTGTAGAAGTTAAATTCTTTCAGCAGTTGGTTGCGACGTTCGTAGAGTCCACCTTTACGCCAGTTCTGTGTCCAAAAGACGACTCCATTGACCATTGAACATTGACCATTGACCAATTGTTCAGCGATGTGTCCTGCACGTTCGATTTGTTCGAGGCTCTTCCAACGGGAGGAGGCCAAGGTGGTAGTAAAGTACTTAATTCCGAGTTCCTTTGCTTTTCGCGCAGCTACGGTCAAACGGAGCGTAAAGCAATGTTCGCATCGACGGCCTCGCTCTGGTTCACCCTCCAATCCACATACATCCTGACGCCACTGTTCATGATCGTAATCACCATCAATCCAAGTCAGACCAAGACTCTCTGCATGGCGCTTGCTCTCGTTCTTACGGATCTCATATTCCTCACGAGGGAAGATATTAGGATTGTAATAGAATATCGTAGGACGAATATCATGCTGTACCAACCACTCTACAATGGCTGATGAACAAGGCGCGCAACAAGCATGCAGCAAAACCCTGCCCTCTAAATCCTCTGGTACAACAATCGCCGGCCTTTTCATAAACCTCTGGCTTTCCAAATGCGATCCTTCGCAGCATTGATTTCCTGGAACTTCTTCTCTGCTGCCTTGCGCACATCCTCACCAAGGGCAGCCACCTTATCGGGATGGTGTTCGAGGGCGAGTTTGCGATAGGCTTTCTTCACCTCATCGTCAGAGGCATCCGGACTCACACCCAGCACCTTATAAGCATCCTCAAGGGTATTGCCTTCGAGATGGAGCATGGAATCGACCTCGCTACTGCGAAGTCCCATCCACTGAGCACACTCCTTCAGGGCTGTAATCTCGCTCTGGGGCACATTACCATCGGCCTTAGCCACCATCACAAGGTAGTTCAGCAACTGGAGTCGCTGAGAATAATCCATCTGACGATTAATCTGCGAACAGCAATCGCGAACAGTGGACTTAAACTGTGTCCAACCCTCGCGTTTCTGCTCATCGAAGAGTTTGTTCAGAATCTCATTACCCTGATTAACGGCATTGGCACCAAAGTTCTGACGGAGCATCTGGCGAACCAGCTCCATCTCAGAATGCATGGCCTTGCCATCGGCCTTGATAATATAAGAAGAGAGCACCAGTAGCGAAAACAGGAAGCTGTTGCGATTGCCTTGTTGCTGACGTTGGCGATAGGCCTGCTGGTACATCTGGCTATAGTCCTGATAAGACTGCTGTTGCCAAGAGCCCTGATCGCGCTGAGAGCCAGAGCCCCATGTGCCTGAATTATCTGGGGTGTTCACCCCATCGAGCATCGAGTCGAAGAGCGAACCAACAAGATAGCCTGCCAGAGCACCCAACGGTCCTCCAGCCATCCATCCGATAAAGCCTCCTATCCACTTTCCTGCTACCATCGGCCTACTTCTTAATCAAAGAAGCAACCCAAAGGATAGCGACTGCGCCAATGATGGCTGTGCCGAGCTGACCTAAAAGGCCACCCCATGAGATGCCAAGCAGCGAGAACAACCAGCCACCAAGCGCACCACCAAAGAGGCCCAGTACACAGTTCATGATGAGGCCATAGCCACCACCTTTCATCAACTTGCCAGCACAGAAGCCAGCCAAACATCCCAGAAGGAGTGAAATGATAATACCCATAACTTAACTATTTAAATGGTTTACTGCTGCAAAAATACGCATTTATATCGAAAGCGCAAAGAAAATCGTTCACTTTTTGCCTTTATCTGCCAAGTACATACCAACGAGGATAAAGACTGTGCCTAAGAGGAACCAGATGGTAATCTGTTCGTGGAGCAACCACCACGCAAACAGGATGGTGGTGATGGGGTTGAAGTACACCCAGTTAGTAGCCACTACAGCCCCTAAGCGACTGATGACCCAGTTCCATGCCACATAACAAATCATGGAAGCCACCACACCTAGGAACAACAGATTCCAAAGCACATCAGAACGCAAAAGCACATCGAGCGATGGGAATCCTGGCACTATCAGATAATAAGGTATGATAGTGACAAGTCCGTAAAAGAACACCTTTCGTGTGATGAAAAGCGTGGAGTACCTTTCTGTGGCAGGTTTCATCAATAGGCTATACACTGCCCAACAAAGACAAGCTGCGAAGGCCAATAAATCGCCTAAGGGCGAGAGGTGGAGCACAAAATGACCATTGAGCACCACCACTGCCATACCCATACAGGCCAATACTGAGCCTAAGGCCTGTACCTTACTGATATGCTCGGAATGGCGATAGACCACAGCAAAGAGCAACATGGCAAACAGCGGACAGGAACAGACGATGAGTGAGGTGTTAGTGGCTGTGGTAAAGAGCATGGCAGCATTTTCGGCCAGGAAATAGACTGAACCACCTGTAATACCAAGTACCAGCATGAGGAGCTCATCGCGCCAATTATTTGAGAACAAGCGAAAAGAACGTTTGCTCAATGAATACCCCATCAACAGCACGTAGGCTATGATGAAGCGAAGCGTAAATATCTGCGCTGGGGATAGGCCAGCAAGAAGCAGCATCTTCGTAAAAACGAAGGTGCTGCCCCATATTGCCACAATGATAAAAGCGACAAAATGATATAAAAGTCTATTGTTTGATTTCAATGTCGCGCTTTACATTATTACGAATCTTCGTGAGATATCCCTTCATGCCCTGAGCATCCTTATTATCGATAATCTCGAGCAGTTCCTTCAACTCTGTACGGATCTGAGCCACCTGATCGTGGGTGTAGGGGTTGAACAGGATTTCCTGCAACAGATAATCGTCCTCATTAAGCACACCCTTGGCAATGCGCATATGGCGCTTGAAGGTGGTACCTGGTGCATCCTGATGCTTCATAACAGCTGCAAACACGAAGGTAGAGACGAAGGGAATACTCAGAGAGTAAGCCACTGTCTTATCGTGCTCCTCGAAGGTATACTCGTAGATGTTGAGTCCCAACTTCTGGTAGAGATCCTTGAAGAAAATACGACCCATGTAGTCGCCTTCGCTGATGATGATAGCGTTCTCCTCTGAGAGCTGCTGCAGATTGGCGAATGTAGGTCCAAACATGGGGTGAGTACTTACATAGCGCATACCTGTAGACTCGTAGAACTCCTTCAAATCTGTCTTTACTGAGGCGATATCGCTGATGATGCACTCCTTGGGCAGATAGGGAATCACCTCTTTAAATACTGGAATAGTATATTTCAGGGTTACTGCATTGATGAGCAACTCTGGCTTAAACTCTTTGATCTCTTCGAACGAGGTGAAGCGCTGACAGTTGTAGGTAAACCTCATGCGCTTGGGGTCTCTCTCAAAGACGGCCACCTCGTGCTCAAAACTCAGCAGGTCGATGAAGAACGATCCCATCTTACCTGCGCCCATTACTAATATCTTCATTACTTCTATTTTGTATTGGCACGAATTACGCGAATTTACACGAATTATTTTTTCGCGTTAATTCGTGAAATTCGTGCCTATAATTATTTATTAATAATCTCGATCTGCTGGCGGACTGACTCTTCGTGGATATTCTCGAATACGTGAGCCACGAACTCCGGATCCATGCCACAGAGCGAGCCCTGTGCACCACGCTTGTTAAGAATCTCGTTGTAACGATTGGCCTGAAGTACAGTCATATTGTGCTCCTTCTTGTACTGACCAATCTCGCGACAAACCCTCATGCGCTTAGCAAGGAGATCCATGAGCTGATTGTCGAGCTCATCAATCTGCTTACGGAGCTGGGTAATACCCTCAGTAGAGGTTTTCTCATCACGAATTACCAACAGACTCAGGATATAGTCGAGCACATCGGGGGTTACCTGCTGCTTAGCATCGCTCCAAGCCTTGTCAGGATCGCAGTGACTCTCAATAATCAGTCCGTCGAAGCCCAGGTCCATTGCCTGCTGACAAAGTGGGGCAATGAGTTCACGACGACCACCGATATGAGAGGGATCACTGATGAGAGGCAACTCAGGAATACGACGACGCAACTCTATAGGAATCTGCCACATAGGTGCATTTCTGTAAATCTTCTGCTCGTAGCTGGAGAATCCACGATGGATGGCACCTAAGCGCTTCACACCAGCCTGGTTCAAGCGCTCCAAGGCTCCAATCCAGAGCTCGATGTCAGGATTCACTGGGTTCTTTACGAATACAGGGACATCGGCACCTTTCAGTGCATCGGCGATGGCCTGCATGGCAAAGGGATTGGCAGAGGTACGGGCACCAATCCAGAGGATATCGATGCCATACTTCAAAGTCAGTTCCACATGCTCAGGAGTAGCCACCTCAGTAGATACGAGCATCTTCGTATCCTTCTTCACCTGAGCAAGCCATTTGAGGGCTGGTTCACCATGACCCTCGAAGCCTCCAGGTTTAGTACGTGGTTTCCACACACCAGCACGGAAGTTGTGGCAACCTTTCATGGCCAACTCCTTAGCTGTAGTCATCACTTGTTCCTCAGTCTCTGCAGAGCAAGGGCCTGCAATCACGAAGGGACGTTCATTGTCACTCGGTAAATTCAGTGGTTGAAGTTCCAGTTCCATAATTATATTGCTTTTTTAATTCTTTCTAATGCTTCCTTGATTTTCTCTTCCTTGGCACAAAGGGAGATACGGATATATCTGGCGCCATTCGAGCCAAAGATGAAACCTGGGGTGATAAACACTCTGGCTTCGTGGAGTACTCGCTCTGTGAGATCCTCTACGTTCTCAATGTCGGCAGGGATCTTGCCCCAGAGGAACATACCCACCTGGTTCTTATCGTAGGTGCATCCCAGCACATCCATAATCTGCTCAGCATACTGACGACGACGGCTGTAAGTTTCGATATTAAACTCACGATGCCAAGCCTCGTCATTATTCTTAAGTGCCTCAGCAGCAGCGAGTTGGATACCACGGAAGGTTCCAGAGTCGATGTTCGACTTGATCTTCATGATCCACTGGATAAACTGGGCGTTGGCCATACACATTCCCACACGCCAACCTGGCATGTTGTGGCTCTTCGACATGGAGTTGAACTCGATACAGCAGTCCTTGGCACCAGGCACCTGGAGAATACTCAGATGCTCCTCGCTCAGGATAAAGCTGTAGGGGTTATCGTTTACCACCACGATATTGTGGTCCTTGGCAAACTTCACCAAACGCTCGTAGGTTTCGCGCTGAGCTCTGCCACCAGTCGGCATATTGGGATAGTTGGTCCACATGAGCTTCACCTTCGAGAGGTCCATCTTCTCGAGTTCGTCAAAATCAGGTTGCCAACCATTGTCCTCACGCAGATTGTAGTTCACAATCTTGGCCCCCAAGATCTTAGATAAAGAGGTATAAGTGGGGTAACCAGGATTGGGCACCAGCACCTCGTCGCCAGGATTTACGAAAGCCAGCGTAACATGCAGGATACCCTCCTTAGAACCAATCAGTGGCAAGACTTCTGTCTTCCAGTCCAAATCCACATCATACCAACGCTTGTAGAAATAAGCCATCGCCTCGCGAAGCTCTGGTGTTCCAACCGTTATCTGATAACCATGGGCATTGGCATCGTGAGCCACCTCACAAAGCTTTTCTACTGTTTGTGGTGAAGGGGGCATATCAGGACTGCCAATGGCGAGACTGATAATATCCTTGCCCTCAGCATTGAGCTGGGCCACTTCCTTCAACTTCCTACTGAAGTAGTACTCCTGTACTAAACTGATTCTATCTGCTGGTTGTATCATTTTAATCTTTAATGTTTAATCTTTAATTGGTTTGACGTCCGTCCTTATATTCTCCCAGGATTTTCAAGTCCTTTGTCAACGGAATGATGGCATCTATCGACTGTCGGTATCGCGTCAGATCATCATACATCACATCGACATAAAACAGATATTCCCACTCTCGCCCAATAATAGGCAGCGACTGGATCTTCGTGAGGTTGATCTTGTAGAACGAAAGAATGGCCAATACATGACTCAATGAACCTTCCTCGTGAGGCAGCGAGAAAACAATGCTCGACTTATTAGCCTCTGTCAGAGGGCGAAGCATATCAGCCTTGTTAGGATTGCTCACCACGAGGAAACGGGTGAAGTTATGCTTATTGTCCTCGATATGATCCTCGAGCACCTTCAGGCCATAGAGCTTTGCAGCCTCAGCATGGCAGATGGCAGCCCATCCTTTCCTACCCTCTTCCGCAATCATCTTGGCTGACCCGGCTGTATCCTCTGCCTCCACATTCTTCAACTGCGGATGCTGAGCCAGGAACTCACGACACTGCATCAAGGCTACTGGGTGAGAATGTACCTCAGTAATGGTATCCCAGTCATCCTCTGGCAGACAGCAGATGCAGTGAGTGATGTGCAGTTTATGTTCGCCTACCACCGTTGTGCCACTATCACGCAACAGCTCATAGTTGTGAAGCAATGAACCTGCAATGGTATTCTCGATGGCAAGCATGCCGATGGCTGTGGGGTCCTGCTTTATCTGGGCAAAGACCTGTTCGAAGGTTGAACAACAAATCAACTGTATCTGTTCTCCTTCGAAATACAGGTGTGCCGCAATATCGTGGAACGACCCTATCAGTCCTTGAATGGCAATTCTCTTCATATTCTCTTATTTCTTATCTCTAAATTCTCTATTTTAAAAAGAAACTCCGCTTTCACTGGTTTGTGAAGCGGAGCCTTATCTTAATTTTCAATTTTTCAATCCTTTAATCTTACTTACAGCCTACCGCTTCACAATTGCTTGCAAAGTAAAAGTAATAGCCGTAAAAGTAAGCGTTCAACTTTGACATAATCTCTCGTTTTTGTTCTTATCGGCTGCAAAAGTACATCATTTCCCTGAAATAAACAAATAAATTGCAAGAAAAATTGCTATCTTGCTTACATTTTTCTATTTACAGCCCCTTTCGACCTACTTTTCAGAGTTTCATTCTGCGCCACAACCAGCGTGGTATCCTCCGCCAAAGCATGGTCAGTAGGCGCCATCTCGTATCAATCACACAGATATGCTTCTTGCTCTTAATGGCTTGCATGATGGCCTTTGCCACAGGTTCTGGCTTCATCAGCATGGGATATTTATGAGTACCAGAGAGCAGATCAGTATCCACAAATCCAGGACGGATATCAGTAAAGCTGATTTTCAATCCACGCTGGTATGCTAATTGCTCCAAGGCCTGCAGATATGTAGACTGCATGGCCTTTGTGGCAGAATAAGCTGGAGCAGGTCCCAGTCCCTTCGTACCTGCTATCGAGGTAATGGCCACGATATGTCCCTCACCTTTCGCTGCGAAATAGCGGAAGGCCTCGCCAATCATACGCATAAAGCCGACACCATTGGTGCGAGCTGTTGAGAGTTCGATGGTTTCATCTAATTCTGGATTCTGCTTGCCAATGCCAGCAGCATAGAAGAAAAGGTCCATGCCACCAATACGCTTGATGAGATGAGTGAGACTTTCTGTGGCGGAACTCGCTGTGACATCGATCTTCTCTACCTTCACCCTGTCTTCATGGGCATGCATCATCGCCATCAGCATTCCATCGCGACGGGCTGCCAGTCCTACTGTCCAACCCTCGTCTATCAACATCTGCGCCACCTGCTTACCAATACCAGATGAGGCACCTATTACAATTGCTCTGTTCATACCTTACACCTTATTAATTATTAAGAAGGAAGAAACGTTGGAACTCGCTCTCGAAATTGGGAGTGAGAATCTGTTGACCTATGGCTTCACGAATCTCGTCGATGGTCCAGAATCGGCCTCCGTCGAGTTCTTCAGCAGAGGGTTTTACTGGACCATCGTAGGTAGTACGGTTTACGTAAACCAGTTCGCGTTCGCGCTTGCTGTCAAACACATACTGCCCTACCCGCTCCGAAGTGAAGTCGATGATGCCCAGTTCCTCGCGAACCTCTCTGATCAAGGCCGTCTCAGGCGTCTCTCCACAGTCTATGTGGCCACCTACGCTGGTATCCCATTTGCCAGGTTGGATATCCTTCCATTCTGGTCGTTTCTGCAGATATACCTCACCACGCGAGTTAAACACATGGAGATGAACCACCGGATGGAGCAAACGAGAGCCGTTATGGCACTCGCCTCTCGTGGCCGAGCCCACCACACGCCCCTCTTCATCCACTACTGGAAAACGTTCTTCGCTATTATCTTTCATATTACTATTATTTACATATTATAGCCATCACTCTTCGTATCTCTGGAGCATGGTATGGATCAGTTTCTGGAGCTTCTGGCGCAAATCAGAAGGTTCTAGCACCTCGATGCCTGCATCGAAAGAAAGCAGTTCGCCAATAAAATCGACTGTAGGACGGATATCGAAGGAGAAATCGGTATACTGATCGGTTGTTTCCACCTCACGCTGCGATTGGTGAAGGGGCAACGTACGGAAATAATTTGACGTATTGCCATAGGTTCGCACCAGGACATGAGCCATGGGTGTATTCTCGTCAGTGAGTACACCAAAGTACTCAGCGAAATAGTCCTGAGGCGAAAAGTCGGAGGGCATCTCAAAAGACTCTTCCGTGAGAGAGACAAAAAGCATGCGATCCAAAGAATAAATGGCATAATGATGGCCTGTAAAGGCAAGAAGATACCAGCGCTGATGGAAAAGTTTGAGGGCGTAAGGGGCAACTGTCTTCTCATAGCCCTCGGCACCAAAACGCTTATACCCCATCAGGATACGCCTATTCATACGGATGGCACGGATGATGGTCTGGAGGAATTCTTCGCCAGCTGGTACATTCTCGAGGATGATACGATCCTTCAGTGAGGAACTATCGGAGAGCACACCACCAATAGTGAGCGTGGAGAGTGCCCATCGCTCCATACTATCATCGTCGAACACTTCAGGATTAGCGATATAATATCGATAATGATTACGCACATCACACTCCAAAACGACGCCATACATATCGAGTATGGCGTCGCGATGGCGATTGAAAGTGGTACGTGAGAGAGGATTTCCATCGTTAACCTTCTCCCTTACCCACTGTTCATTAAGTTCCTCAAGCGTCAAATGACGATGGCGCCTGAAGACATTGACCAGCCAGATATACTGCTGGTAGATTCGCGCTGGTTTCATGCCTGAAGTGAATTACTCATCGGGCAAGAAGAGAGGATCCTCTGGCATCACCATCACTGGTTCTGACTCATAAGCCTTCAGGATGCGATCAGAGCAATACTTCTTGTTGACTACCAAGCGGAACATATACTCACGGAACCACTCTGGAGTCATGATAATACAACCCTGCTGACCAGAAGCAGCACCCCATGAGTTCTCAACCTTCCACTTGAGAGGCTTGCCGTTAGCATCGAGATCGACAGCCGTCAGAGTCATGGCGTGCGTAGAGCCACTATCGAAGGTAGAAATGCGCTGGGCCTTGTCCATACCAAAGGTTGTACCAAAGAGTGAGCCGTAGTCGAAGTTCTCGAGTGAGGCGTAACCACGCTTACGATCGAGCAACTTACCTACATCGTAAGAGCTGTACATCTTGCGTCCATCCTTCAGAGAGGCAATGGCAAGCTGTTCAATCTCCTCCATCGGGAGATTCAGATAGCGCCAGTTGGTGCCATCGTATACATGGCGATCGTATTCTACCTCGTAAGTCTTGAAATACTCACGACGAGGATCGTTCATGACCATAATAAAAGTGCCATTGAGTGGACCACCCACCACTTCCTGGTAGAAACTCAGAGGGGTATACTCCTTGGGATCGGTAATGGCCTTGCCATTTTTATCCTTGAAAGCATAGGTAAACTTCTGAACAGGCTCGCCAAGGGTCATCTTGAGCATACGATAAATCTGGGCGAGCATCTGGGTCTTCTCTTTCTGGATAGCTTCTGAACTCTGCTTCTTGGCTACCATATCGCGCAGTTGGAGGCCATACTCACGGAGCTTCGATGCCACCAGACTACGGGCCTTGGAGGTATTCTCGCTGGTGAAGGTCTCTGGTTGCACATCAGAGGGCACCAAACCATATTTAGGAGCGAGATCGGCTACACCACAGAAGGTTCCACCATCGCCAATGGGCGATTTGAAGAAGAAACGCACACGCTGGTCGTCGATGGGTTTCTTACCTGTATCGATGACGCCCTGCAGCATGAGGTTGGCCTTCTCGAGCTGATCCCAGAAGAACAGATAAGCCTGTGAGAACTCGATAGCCACAGAATCGGCCTTCAGGGTATAGTTGGAGCGCAGCACATTGAGTCCGCTGAACATCCAGCAACGGCCTGATGACTTCTGATCAGTGATCGACTGTTTACGAGTTTCAACACTGAAATGGGTATCAATGGGTTTGGCAGCTGTCTGATAGTTCTTGGCGAGAGCATCGATGCTCAGGCCGGCAATGGCATTAGCGAGCACTTTCTCCTTTTCGCACGACTTCTGATTCTTCTGCATCTCCTGCAGCATCTCTGGAGAGATGCCTCCGCTCTTGGTCTGTGCCTGGGCGGAAATCAGCGCAAAGGCTGAACAAATGACATAAATAGCTATGCGTTTCATTATTTCTTCTTATTTGTTGTAGTTACTTTCTTAGTGGTAGTGGTAGTTTTCTTGGTTGTAGCAGCTTTCTGTGTTGTTGACTTCTGAGTAACAGCGGGCTTATAGTACTTCAAAGCCTCAGGCAGCCATCCCTGGATGTTCTTGATACGAGTGGCATCAGAGGGGTGATCGCTCAGGAACTCAGAAGTCTGATTGTTGTTTGATGCAGCCATGCGCTGCCAAAAGCTAAGGGCAGCATTTGGATCATAACCTGCCATAGCTGCGAAGATGAGTCCCATGTGATCGGCTTCATTCTCATGATTACGCGAATAGCTGAGGTTCTTGAAATTGAAGCCTTGGGCAGCTATCGCCTGAATGATGGAAGTGGTGTTGCTTCCCATGCCCAAGCCTCCAAGGACAGCGGCACCTATCTGGAGACCATACTGCTGCTTAAGTTGGGTGCTCATCTGCTCAGCAGAATGGCGCGCCACAGCATGGGCAATCTCATGACCAAGTACGATGGCAAGTGAAGCCTCATCCTGCGTAACAGGGAGAATACCCTCATAGACACAGATCAGACCTCCAGGCATACACCAGGCATTGACCTGCTTGTCCTGAACGAGATTGAAAGTCCACTTGTAATACTGAAGATCGTTCTGCAACCCAGCTGCCGTAAGGTAGTTGATTACAGCATTGGCAAGGTTCTGCCCTACTCGCTTAACCATCGCCGTATTGGTCTGGTTAGTTGAGAGCTTGGCTGAACTCATAAACTCCTGATACTGCTGGGTGGAGAGGGCGAGGATGTCACCATCGCTAACCATCAGAGTCTGTTTACGCCCTGTAATGGGCACTGTGTTGGAGGTTCCACAGCTGACGAAAACAACTGCGACCACTGATAAAATTATAAGTTTAAAACTCTTCATATTGAACTGAATTATGGTTTCTGAGTGCAAAATAACTAAAAATAATCGAGAAATGCAAATTTTAAGGATAAAAATAGAGGCATCCCTTTCGGAATGCCTCTACAAAAATTACTAATAATTACTTTTTCTTACTTGTTCAGACCACGATTACTGATCGTAGCGTTGAGCAGACGGAGATAAGTGTGCATCTGCTTCTCATTGAGCACGTAACGCATCCACTTCACGTCGTTGCTGATAGCACGGTCAACGAGGGCCTTACGATCGTTCTTGCCATACTGGGCAGCGAACATCAGCTCGGCTGCAAATGTGTGGTGAATGTTCTCTACGGCCTCTTTCTGGTCGTCTGCCAGCTCCAGTGCGTCAGAGAGCTTATTCATATTGATGTTCAAATCATAAGCCTCTACGTTGCTTACATTGGCTGCGTTCTCACCTTCTGCAAATGCGGTTGTCATACTCAGCATTGCTACCATTGTCAAAATCATCTTTTTCATCTTTTTACCCTTTCTTTTCTTTACTCGGGGCTTTTTTTATTGTTATCCTGTGCCCCTACTTTTAATTAATAATGTTATCCTTTATGTCTTTTGACGGTGCAAAGGTACGACGATTTTTGGTTCTACGCAAACGTTTTAGTAAAATTGTGTGCGAACACAGCCTTTTTGTTGACGTAGGTCAAAGAATCAGGAAAAACAATCATTTTTCAGGTTTTTAGGGATATTTTGCCGCTAAAATACAGAATTATTTGGTAATTCGCTCGTTTATTAGTACCTTTGCAGCCAATTACACATTATTATATATAAAGAATGGATAAAGCACAGAACAAATTCATGTCGGTAGTGTATCAGCTGTACACTGTAACCGATGGAGAGAATAAATTGGAGGAGCAGACGGGTACTGAGCGCCCCTTTGAGTTTATCACTGGTTTCGGCGTGGCCCTCGATGCTTTTGAGCAGCAGGTAATGAAACTCGAGAAAGGTTCATCCTTCGATTTCGTCCTGCAGCCTGCAGAGGCATTCGGCGAGTTTGATCCTCAGGGAGTTCACAAGCTGCAGCGCGACGTGTTTATGATCAATGGCCATTTCGACCATGAGAACATCTTCGAGGGTGCCATCATCACACTGATGGACAATGAGGACCATCAGTTCATGGCAAAAGTGAAGAAGATTGAGGAAGACGGTGTGACTATCGACACCAACCACCCTCTCGCTGGCAAGACTCTGAACTTCAAGGGTGAGATTATCGAAAACCGCGATGCTACTGAGGAAGAGGTACAGCATCTGATTAAGCATCTGACAGGTGGTTGCAGTGGCTGCGGACACCACCATGGCGAAGGCGAATGCGGAGGTTGTGGTGGACACCACGAGCATGAGCACGGCGATGGATGCGGATGCGGACATTGCCACTAAATAGAGGTGAGTGGTTAGAAATGAGAGGTGAGTGACATGAATACATTTGGACAGATATTCAGGCTGACAACGTTTGGCGAGAGCCACGGAGAGGCCATCGGGGGCGTGGTTGACGGCATGCCAGCAGGGATAGACATCGACCTCGAGTTTATTCAGCAGGAACTGAACCGTCGTCGTCCTGGACAAAGCAAAATCACAACTTCCAGACAGGAAGCTGACCAGGTGGAGCTGCTGAGCGGAGTGTTCGAGGGAAAGTCGACGGGATGTCCTATTGGCTTTATCGTGCGCAACACTAACCAGCACTCACAGGATTATGAAAATATGCGTTGCCTGTTCCGTCCATCGCATGCCGACTATACCTATTATAATAAATACGGCATCAGGGATCATCGTGGAGGCGGCCGTTCTTCTGCTCGAATCACGATCAGCCGATGTGTAGGAGGTGCTCTGGCAAAGCTGGCCTTGCGACAGATGGGAGTCAGTGTACAGGCTTATACCTCTCAAGTTGGTCCTATTGCCTTGGATCGCGACTACAAACGTTATGATCTATCGCTGACAGAGACCAATGCCGTACGCTGTCCGGATCAGGAGAAAGCCCTAGAGATGGAAGAGTTGATCACCCAGGTAAAAGCAGAGGGCGATACCATCGGAGGTGTTATCACCTGTATCATCAAAGGCTGTCCCATTGGTGTAGGAGAGCCAGAATTTGGAAAGCTTCATGCCGCCTTAGGATCGGCGATGCTGAGTATAAATGCCGTAAAAGGGTTCGAGTATGGTGAAGGTTTTGATGGTGTCACTGCACGTGGCTCTGAGCAAAACGACGTTTTCCTATCTGAAAACGGGCAAATAACTACCAAATCAAACCATAGCGGTGGTATTCAGGGAGGTATTTCAAACGGACAGGACATCTACTGCCGAATAGCCTTTAAGCCTGTAGCCACCATCCTCACAGAACAAGATACTGTAGATATTGAAGGAAATGCCACCACACTTACTGCAAAAGGTAGGCATGATCCTTGTGTTCTTCCAAGAGCGGTTCCCATCGTTGAGGCAATGGGTGCAATGACAATTTTGGACAATATTCTTCTGAAAAAGACTACTTTTATATCGAAATAACATCTTAAGTGCAAAAAAATGCAAAAAAAATTGCATTATTAGAAAAGATGTTGTATATTTGCACTTGCATTCTCGGGCTTTGGGAAAATCCCGAAATGTTTTAGTTAAGTCTAGTTTAGTTTTTGTGTTGGTTGAGGGCTGGCGATTGCCAGCCCTCAAATTTTGGGGTAAAATAATAGGTGTGATTAGTTGATCACACCTATTATTTCTTCTACCGATTGGCAGCCATGAGCATCGAGCCATTCATCGATGCCATCGCGCACCTTGATACTTACTGCTGGATCGAGGAAATTTGCTGTACCAATCTCAATGGCAGTTGCTCCAGCCATCAAGAACTCAATGGCATCCTTCGCTGAACAGATGCCTCCCAAGCCTACAACTGGTATTTTCACAGCCTTAGCCACTTGCCAAACCATTCGCAAAGCCACAGGTTTTACAGCGGGACCGCTCAAACCTCCTGTATTGATACTCAACAATGTCTTACGCTTCTCAATATCGATGGCCATACCCATCAGCGTATTAATCAGAGAAACGCTATCAGCTCCTTCGGCCTCAACGGCACGGGCAATCTCTGCAATATCAGTCACATTAGGTGAAAGCTTGACAATCAGCGTCTTATGATAGCGTTCGCGAACGGCCTTTACCACACTCGATGCACCTGCACAGGTTACGCCAAAAGCCATACCTCCATCCCTAACATTCGGGCAGGATATATTCAGTTCAATGGCAGGAATATTCTCTAAGGCATCGATACGCGCAGCACACTCAGCATAATCCTCAGGCGAAGAACCACTGACATTAACAATCATATTGGTATCAATATCCTTGATCTGAGGATAAATATGCTCACAGAAGTAGTCGACACCCTTATTCTGCAAACCAACACAATTCAGCATACCACTGGCAGTCTCAGCCATACGTGGATAGTCATTTCCCTCACGAGGATTCAATGTTGTACCCTTTACGATGATGCCACCTATACCGTCAAGGGGCATAAAATCAGCAAATTCCAGACCATAGCCAAAAGTGCCGGATGCCGTCATTACGGGGTTCTTCAACGAAAGACCGCCTATCTTTACATTTAATCTTGCCATAACAGTTTCTGAATATTAAATACAGGTCCGTCCTTACATACACACAGATTACCATCAACGGTTTTCTCTACACAACAGAGACAAGCGCCAAGGCCGCAGGCCATCAGATTTTCAAGCGAAACCTCACAGTCGACACCGTTCTGACGGGCAAAACGGGCTACAGCCTTCATCATCGGCGTAGGACCACAGGTACTGATACGATCGAAACGTTCTTGCTGAAGCAAAGAGTGATTGGTGACAAAACCTTTTTCGCCTTCGCTGCCATCTTCGGTCGTTACGTATACGCGCCCGTACCTTTTAAATATATCAAGCATCAGCAAATCCTTGGCAGAACGTGCTCCTAAAAGAAATGTGGGCTCGATGTTCTGACGTTTCATCTCGGCTCCCATATAAAGCAGGGGAGCCACACCTACACCACCACCAACTAACAGCACCTTTTCGCCATTCTTGGCTGGAGTGAAACCATTTCCAAGGGGAAGAACACAATTCAGCACATCGCCAACCTGAAGACGGGCCATCTGACGAGTTCCATCACCAACTGTAGCTACAAGAAGCCATAGTTCGTTCTGCTCATAATCAACGAAGTTTATGGAAATGGGGCGACGTAGGAACGTTGTAGGAGAGCCAGTAACCTGAACCTCTACAAACTGTCCTGGTAACATTTCTGGCAATGGCTTATCGTCTGTCAGTTTGATCAGCACATACCGCTCATGCAGGCGTTCCAATGACTTGACCTTGAGATCTAATACAAACTTCTTCATATAAAAATAAGTACCTTTGTAACGAATGATGCTGCAAAGGTACTACTAAATGAGTGAAATACCAAATTAATTTCAGTATTTCCTAAAAGAAGGGATTAAATAAGTGACCTAATCCCTTATTTCTTAGCAGGGACAAACGTTTCCCAGGTCTGATCGTCGTAAAACACACGTATCTCCATAACTCGACGCTGCGGTTTGTCAACAATTTTAACTTCTTCTCGTACTATTTCAGGACGTGTATTCTTTACACTATTAGGAAATTGAGTCGTCTGACCTCCATTTTGTGGGGTAGGAGATAAGGACTGATCAAAATCAATCATCTGAGATTCTGGAAAAAGTGAATTATTTACAGGATTATCAGTTCCTGAAATCTCACCCTGAGGGGCAATAAACATATCCCCAGATCCAAACATGAGCCAGTCGACACTGATGTTAGGAATTTTCTTTTTGAGTGCTTCAACCACATTAAGGGTGGGGCGGGTACGGCCATTAAAGATACTACTCAAGGTGGCAGGTGCCAGTCCGATATAGTCGGAGAACTCTTGTTGAGTCATCCTCTGGGACTCCATAATTTGTTTAATTCGATCCTTCATATTTCATCATTAAGTGTTTAAGGGGCAATTTTCCCTATTTTCTTTCAGTTTACAAAGATAAAACAAATTTTTGAAACAAACAACAATTCTAAAGAAAATTTTGATTTTTAAACTTTTGATTTATGTTTTTATATTTGTAAATCGATAGACAATAGAGAGCGAAATTCTGATTCGTAAATACAAATGTGAATTTATAGTAGTAAATAGTTACAAAGGCCTTATAGAGCGGATAAAATGTAACTATCTGGGTATAAATGAGGTATTTACGAGAAATCTACATAAATAATTCGAATATTCAACTATTCTAGTGAAATCGGCATAAATTTGGGCTGTATTTTGGTTAAATTTTCGATAATTTATTGAATATCAATTACTTATAAATGTAATTATACCAATGCATATTTATGTATATGAAATCATAAATCTATGAATTCGTGTTTTAATACTAATATTTATATTGCTGTGTTTGTGTTTGTAAACATAAAGTTCACTATCCAAATACTGAATTGCAGAATCTATTCATTTGTATTTTGAAATACATATTCAAGATTTTGAATCTTAAAGAATGTGAACACCAAATCCGGGCGAACCTAAAAACCGAAAAATTGCCATTTCTCGCGAAATCTGGACAACGGGAGAGAGGGCTCCGAAAAACGCGAGTTTTGAAGGGGTACAAATCCTCGAGAGCCCTATATTTTATCGGTATTTGGGCCTAAAAAAAGCGCTCTTGAAAAGCGCAATTTTAGCAAATTCTAGAAGAAAAAAGAGACTGATTTAGTGCAGAATGTAAAAAATCAGTTCTTTCATAAGCTCTCCAGGAGGGGTATTTGGGTTATCCAAACCCTTACTTTTGGCATCAATTTCACGTATCTTGGAAATTATCTGCATCACTTTCATTGCAGTATAGTTTCTCATACCAGTCATGTAGTCCTTCGCAGCCCATGGAGATCTCATTTCCAACCACTCAGCTACACTCTCCTGACTCTTATTATTGGGCGCATAATAGGCAATCATCAGATTCTGGAAGTAATTGAAGAGCATTGGGAGAAATGAGTAGATACTACCAGCCTTTGGATTTTCGTCAAAATATTTTATTATCTGATTTGCTTTGAAAACATTTCGGTTTACAATAGCATCTCGGAGTTCAAAACCATTAAACTCCTTGCTCACACCAATCTGATCCTCCACAATCTGTGGTGTCACTCTCCTATCCTGCTCTGAAAGCGATAGAATAACTTTATCCAATTCACCCGTTAGACGGCTTAAATCAGCGCCAATATTATCGGCTATCATCTGCGTAGATTTAGGATCGATGCTCACTTGGCGGGCCTTTAAGTAGTTCTCAATAAAGGCAGGAAGGTCGCGATCACGCAATTTTTTGCTCTCAAAAAGCACGCCAGCACTCAGAATGGCCTTCATATATTCCTTTTTACGACCATCTACAGTACCGTTTTTATGGCACATCACTAGTATTGTGGAGTTCATAGGAGCTTTGAAATACTTCTCCAGAGCCTCCGTATTCTTCACATTCTGGGCCTCTTTTACGATGACAACCTGATATTCAGACATCATGGGATAACGGCGTGCCGTATCAGCAATCAACGAGGCAGAAACATCAGAACCAAAAAGAATCGTCTGGTTGAAATCACGTTCTTCTGGCTGTAATACGTGCTCTGCTATATAATCAGCAATCTTATCGATATAATACGGTTCATCACCCATCAGATAATAGACGGGCGAGTATTTCCGTGCTTTCAGATCACGCATAATACTATCAAAAGTGACATTTTTTGCCTCTGCCATGATGATTATTCAAATATTATTTGTACTTTTGCCTGCAAAGTTACAAAAATGTTTCGATTAAACCTACCTCCATACGCGATAAAAATCACAGAAAAGGGTGATAAGCAGATGATTTTCGACTTTTTGCGTCGGAAATATGTAGCGCTAACCCCTGAAGAGTGGGTTCGTCAGCATTTCGTTCACTTCCTTGTGGAACACAAAGGCTATCCACAAGGACTACTTGGAAATGAAATAGAACTTCGCATAGGCGAGAAAAAACTCCGTTGCGACTCTATATTATATAATAAGGTGGCCCAACCCCAGATGATTATTGAATACAAGGCCCCTACTATACAACTTCAGCAGAAGACTTTCGACCAAATCTCGGCCTACAATCTTCTGCTGAAAGTGGATTATCTGATAGTCAGCAACGGACTACAACACTATTGCTGTAAGATGGATTATCCCAACCAGAAATACATCTTCCTTGAGGATATTCCTGACTATCAAAACCTTTGACGATTATTCCATATCGTTTGCATCCGTTGTCTTCTTCGACGAAGCAGACTTACGAATGGCGCGCTTGCGAGTTTTCTTCTCCTCACCAGTGGTTTTATCGATCTTTACACCAGCCAGCTCAGGATCGATCATGATACGACCACAGTACTCACACACGATAATCTTCTTGTGCATCTTAATGTCGAGCTGACGCTGGGGAGGAATCTTATTGAAGCAACCACCACAAGCATCACGCTGCACATAAACGATACCAAGACCATTGCGAGCATTCTTACGGATACGCTTGAAAGAAGTCAACAAACGGCTCTCGATCTTTGACTCAAGATCCTTCACCTTTTCCTTCAACTTATCCTCCTCAGCACGAGTCTCAGCCATGATCTCGTCGAGCTCGTTTCTCTTCACTTCAAGATCACCCTCACGCTCCTTGATTACTTCCTCGTTGGCAGCCAACTCGTTCTGCTTTTCAGAGATACGAGTATTAGCCTCGCGGATCTTCTTGTTGCAGAGCTCAATTTCAAGCGTCTGGAACTCGATTTCCTTCGACAATGTGTCGTACTCACGGTTGTTCTTCACCTCGTCCAACTGAGCCTTATAACGGGCTACACTGGCCTCAGCATCTGCAATCTCACCCTTCTTCTGGGTGATAGCAGCCTGAAACTCGCTGATGTCGGTCTTAATCTTCTCAACACGGGTGGTCAGACCTTCGATCTCGTCTTCCAGGTCCTGTACTTCGAGAGGCAGCTCACCTCTCAGTGCTCTTTTCTCGTCGATGGCAGAGAGGGCAGCCTGAAGCTGATAAAGTGTCTTCAGTTTCTCTTCCACTGACAAATCTGTAGGATCTTTCTTTGCCATAATAAAACTATATTAGATATATAAAATTGGATTCGTACAAGTCTCTGCGATACAGGTCTTTACGTCTGGGCATTCCTTCAGGATGATTTCCTCGAAGACCTCAGAGGTATACTGTTCGCTCTGGTAGTGGCCTATCACGCAGATCTGTATCTGCTGCTCATAGCCAAAGTACTGATGATAGTGCATCTCACCCGTAATAAAGGCATCAGCGCCAGCCTTTAGGGCCTCATCAAGCAGAAAGTCTCCTGCTCCACCACAGATAGCCACTTTACTGATGGGGCGACGCAGCAATTCGTTGCACATGGCGCATTCCACGCCAAAGGTCTTCTTCACCTTGAGGATGAAATCGTCAGCAGCCATGGGTTCTGCAAGTTCGCCTATCACACCACTACCCGACTCTATCTCTGCGCTTTTCTTGGCGAAGAAGCCAACGTTCTGTAGCCCTAATTTCTGGGCGATACGGAAGTTCACACCTCCTAGAGCATTATCCATATTGGTATGCATGGAGATGACAGCTATGCCATTGATAATGGCCTTTCTCACCGTTCGCTGCACATCCGTAAGATCGCTGATAGTCTTCAGTCCACGAAACAATAGCGGATGATGGCTCACAATGAGATTGCAACCCTTCGCAATGGCCTCGTCGACAATACGTTCGTTGACGTCCAAACACAATAATGCCCCTGAAACCTCCGTCTCTGTCAGTCCAACCTGCAAGCCAGCATTATCCCAGCTTTCCTGCAAGGGCAGAGGCGCGAAACGTTCAAGGGCGCTCAGCACTTCTTTTATTTTCACGCTGCAAAGGTACAACTTTTCTGTTGAAAGTTGGGAATTGGGAATTGAGAATTTAGAGTTTTTAACTTTTTACCAATCGCTCAAATTCGAATAAGCCTCTACCCTAGCCTCTGTCTGGTCGTCGAGCGAAGGGAAAAAGTCAATGCCCGTAATACGTTCTATCTCGTCGACGGAACACACAGCCTCCGACATAAGTTGTTTCACGCCCTCGTTGCGATAGATAAAACCTATGGCCTTCGCCTTGCCTTGACGACAAAGCACTACTTTGAAGAAAGCCTCTGGCACGCGAACCTTGCCTTTTCCGATGGTCTTAGGCGCAGAATTGCGTTCGTAAATTGGGCCGCAGACGATGTCGATTGCACCATATTTCCTTGCCCAATCGCGACAGAGTATCTCCAAATCGTTCCATTCATACTTATTCAACCCATGATTCTGTGGGCAGATATTCGTGAAAAGGAATGATTGACGCATAGCCTCCTTATCCCATTTATTATCGCCAGCAGGGCACATGTGGCCTCTGTCGTAACGCGAATTATAGTAGTCCATATTCGTAGCGCGAAGACTTTTGGCGATGTCTTCATCCTCCGTAAACACCTCCTGTTTACGCTGATTCTTGCCATAGGTATGGGCTTTCGTTAAATGCCAAGCCACCCAGTTGGGTGTTTTGGTTTGTTCGTTGTACGACGTAGTATAGCCCACTCGCTGGAGAATCCGCTCTGGACGATCCTTCAGCTTTGCTGGCAACTCGTATTTTACACTCACTTGCCCCTGACAAGACGAGATTGTCAGCATCAGGGCTAGCATTATCACTATGTTTCTTCTTATGTTCATAATCGTAGGCAAATAGTTTCCTCCGAGGAAAGTCCGACTTTGCTCCGAGGAAAGTCCAGGTTTACTCCGAGGAAAGTCCAAGCTTATCCGCCAATAGAATTGTGAGTCCTAAAACAAGCACTGAAACAGAGACACACCCTATGACCATGAAGAGCATCAGGGCGAAGGCGTTGACGGGCGTAAGACCACCTAGGAACAGGCCCACCAGCAACAAGGGCATCGATGTAAGGGCGAGCACGGAGAGATTAGACATCGTGGGCTGAAGAACAGCCAGCAAAGCCCTTCGCATAAAGGACTGGAGAGCCTTGAAGTGAGTAAGTCCGTTGCCACGAAGGAACTCATATTGCTCTCTATCCTCCTGAAGAGCAGAAAGATACGTGCTAAGTCCACGAATGAGCATCGAAACGGAATGCCCCATCAAGAGCGCCATAACTGGTACGAACCATCGTGCATCGAAAGCACTAACGGGCAAAACAACACCAAGTAACCACATACCTACCAGAAAGACGCCAATGAACAAACTAATGGCTACTGCTGGCATCATGGCCCTACCCTTCACCTCGCAGCGTTTCAGCACCAGCCACGAGCCTCCAAGGGCCATCGCCACGAGCCAAAGCACTGATAACCAAGCACTATCGACCTTAATGAGCGCCCAAACCAGAAGGCAAAGCACCAATAACTGAACCACCATTCGGGCCACAACGAAGCCAAATCTTGGGAGTTTCTTTCGCTCCAAAAGATAAAGTGCTCCTGCAGGAATCAGCAACAGCAGGAGAGCGAGAAAGGTATGTAAAATGAGTCTTGTATCCATAGTTTTATCTTGTTTCTAATCTTATCACTTTGTCTGCATAATCAACTACCTGAGGTTTCCTGCTAGCCACAAGCACCGTTTTACCCATCTCAGCCTGCTGGCGAAGCAACTGAATCATGCGCATCGTCAGCTCTGGCGAAAGCAGGGATGTTGGTTCATCAGCTATCACGATAGACTTGCCATTGGCCTCGCTTAGTGTTTTCTCAGCCAGCATCATGATTTCCTCTGCATTCAGAGGTTCTGGAGTCACTTGTTTGATAACTAAAGGCAATACGCCATTCCATACGACATACTCCTCAGCTTCAGGCTCCAAAGGCTCTGGCTCTCTGAGCTGATGGGCCAAAAGTTGCATTTGCTGGGGCAGATAGACCATCATCTTACGGAAAGCATGAGCAGAATGGATAGTGAGCAATTCGCCATCGACACTCACAAAGCCCTCATTTACAGGCAGAAAGCCCATCAGCGTGCGAAGTAACGTGGTCTTACCAGAACCCTCAGGCCCTGTAACACAGGTCAGCTCGCCATCCTTGGCTATCAGCGAAAGACGCTCTACCAGCACTCGCTCGCCAACCTTGATTGTAGCATCCTTAAACTCCAACATGCGAAATATTTTGGGCAAAGATACAAATAATTAATAATTCATAATGCATAATGCATATTTTTTTGTATTTTTGCAGCCAAAATATGAGCTTAGGCATAGAAAACGTTACTCGGAAGTGGCGATTACCAGCAGAATGGGAACCACAATGGGGTGTGCAGCTTACATGGCCGCATGCTCGGACTGACTGGGCCCCAATACTGGATGAGATCACAGCCACATACGAGGAGATGGCTCGTGAAATCAGGAAGCGCGAGGAGTTATTGATTGTTGGTGAGCCATCGAATGACACTTGGGCTCGCGATCATGGCTTCATCACGCTCGTAGATGATGAAGGCCACGCCAGATTGCTTGACTTCAAGTTCAACGGCTGGGGCGAGAAGTTCGCTGCAGAACTCGATAATGCCATTAATCGCAGAATCTACGACGAGGGAAAGATAAAAGGTGAATACGTGGATTGCCTCGATTTTGTACTCGAAGGTGGCTCCATCGAAAGCGATGGCAAGGGAACTATCTTTACCACTACAGGCTGTCTGCTGGCGCCCCATCGTAATCAGCCTATGACCAAGGCGCAGATTGAGGAACGTCTGAAACAAGAGCTCCATGCAGAGCGCATTCTCTGGATTGATCATGGCAACCTTGTGGGTGACGATACTGACGGACATATTGACACACTGGTGCGCATTTGTCCAGACGACACCTTATTATATATGGGGGCTGGCGAACCAGATGACGAGCAAAATGAGGAGCTTAGACAGATGGAAGAGCAACTGAAGTCATTCAGAACCTTAGATGGCAAATCTTATCGACTGATGAAGTTGCCTATGCCAAAGGCTATCATTTTCGAAGGCGAGAGACTTCCTGCCACCTATGCTAACTTCCTCGTCATTAATGGTGCAGTACTTGTGCCAACCTACGATCAGACGGACCTCGATGCTGAGGCTATGCGTGTGATTGGCGAGACTTTCCCTGGAAGGGAGATCGTTGGCATCGATTGTAGAAGTATCATCAAGCAGAATGGCTCGCTCCATTGCTGCACTATGCAATATCCTCAAACTTAGAATAAAGTATATAGAGATGAAAGAACTGAAGATAGGATTCCTGCAACAACACAACACAGCAGACACGAAGGATAATCTGCTTCGTCTGGCTGAAGGCATCAGCGACCTCGCCAAGCGAGGCGCAGAACTCATCGTACTACAGGAGTTACACAACTCGCTCTATTTCTGTCAAACAGAGAATGTTGACAATTTCGACCTCGCAGAGCCCATTCCCGGCCCCTCAACGAAGTTCTATGGCGAGCTGGCAAAGCAATTTGGTGTGGTCATCGTTACATCGCTCTTCGAGAAACGGGCTCCAGGTCTCTACCATAACACCGCTGTAGTTATGGAGAAAGACGGCTCTATCGCAGGTACCTATCGTAAGATGCACATCCCTGATGATCCAGCCTATTACGAGAAGTTCTACTTTACACCTGGAGATCTCGGTTTCCATCCCATCCAGACCTCAGTAGGCAAACTTGGCGTACTGGTATGCTGGGATCAGTGGTATCCAGAGGCAGCCCGTCTGATGGCCCTTCAGGGAGCCGATTTGCTGATTTACCCCACAGCCATTGGCTACGAGAGCAGCGACACACCTGAGGAGCAACAACGCCAACGCATGGCTTGGCAGACGGTGCAGCGAGGACATGCAGTGGCTAACGGCATTCCAGTTGTGACAGTTAATCGCGTAGGTTTCGAACCCGATCCCTCCGGGCAGACGAATGGCATCCAGTTCTGGGGCACCTCGTTCGTGGCTGGTCCTCAGGGCGAAATCATCTACGAAGCTTCTACTGATGAGGAAGAAAGCATCATCGTGGAGATGGACATTGAGCGTTCAGAACAGGTTCGTCGTTGGTGGCCATTCTTAAGAGATCGTCGTATCGACGAATATACAGATATTACAAACAGATTCATTGACTAAGAAACAACCATAGTATATGTCAAACCTACTTAGATTTAAAGTTGTAGAGGAAGCCTTCAAGAAGAAGGCATTAGAAGTTAAGGCACCCTCAGAGCGTCCCTCAGAATACTTCGGCAAGTATGTGTTCAATCGTCAGAAGATGTACAAATACCTGCCTGCTGATGTGTACAACAAGCTTATCGACGTCATCGACAATGGTGCCCGTCTGGATCGCAGTATCGCTGATGCTGTAGCTGCTGGTATGAAGCAATGGGCTCAAGAAATGGGTGCCACTCACTATACACACTGGTTCCAGCCTCTGACAGAAGGAACTGCAGAGAAGCACGATGCCTTCGTAGAACACGATGGCAAGGGTGGAATGGTGGAAAACTTCAGTGGAAAGCTGCTCGTTCAGCAGGAGCCTGATGCCTCATCATTCCCCAACGGAGGTATACGTAACACCTTCGAGGCTCGTGGTTATTCAGCCTGGGATCCCACTTCGCCCGTGTTTATCATTGATGATACGCTTTGTATCCCCACCATATTTATCTCTTATACTGGTGAAGCACTCGACTATAAGGCTCCCCTACTCCGTTCGCTCCATGCTTTAAGCAAGTCTGCCACGGATGTGTGTCAGTTCTTCTACGATGACGTGAAGAAAGTGCAGGTGAACTTAGGTTGGGAACAAGAGTATTTCCTCGTTGACGAAGGTCTCTACTCTGCCCGTCCTGACTTGGTAATGACAGGTCGTACGCTGATGGGCCACGAAAGTGCGAAGAACCAGCAAATGGACGATCACTACTTTGGAACCATCCCCGATCGCGTACAGGCCTTTATGAAGGATCTGGAAATTCAGGCTCTGGAACTCGCCATTCCCTGCAAAACACGTCATAATGAGGTGGCTCCCAATCAGTTCGAGCTCGCTCCGATATTCGAGGAATGCAATCTAGCTGTAGACCATAACATGCTACTCATGTCGCTGATGAAGCGCGTGGCCCGTAATCATGGGTTCCGAGTATTGCTGCATGAAAAGCCCTTTGATGGCATCAATGGTTCTGGTAAACATAACAACTGGAGTATGACAGCTGACAATGGTGTTTTACTACATGCCCCAGGCAAGACACCTGAGGAGAATCTGCGCTTCGTGACCTTTATCGTAGAAACGCTGATGGGTGTCTATAAGCATAATGGACTGCTGAAAGCAAGTATTATGAGTGCTACCAACGCCCACCGTCTGGGTGGCAACGAAGCACCTCCTGCCATCATCAGCAGTTTCCTTGGCAAACAGCTCACAGAATTGCTCGATCATATTGAACTCTCTGACAAAGAGGATCTCTTCACACTGAAAGGTAAACAGGGTATGGAGATTGACATTCCCCAGATTCCTGATCTGATTATCGACAATACCGATCGTAACCGTACGTCGCCCTTTGCCTTTACAGGTAATCGTTTCGAATTCCGTGCGCCAGGTTCCTCTGCCAACTGCGCTTCTGCTATGATTGCTCTGAATTCAGCAGTGGCCGAAGCCCTGAACTTATTTAAGAAACGTGTAAGCGATCGCATTAAGAAGGGTGAAAGCAAATTGTCTGCCATCGTGGATGTACTTCGCGAGGACATCAAAACCTGCAAACCTGTCCGCTTCGATGGGAATGGCTATAGCGACGAGTGGGTCAAGGAGGCAGCAAGCCGTGGACTCGATGTCGAGAAATCGTGCCCGAAGATCTTCGAACACTACCTCGATAAGTCAAGCATTCAGATGTTTGAGTCTACAAAGGTAATGAACCGCAAGGAGCTTGAGGCCCGTAACGAGGTAAAATGGGAAACCTACGTGAAGACAGTACAAATAGAGGCCCGTGTGATGGGTGACCTTTCGATGAATCACATCATCCCCGTCGCTACACACTACCAGTCCCAACTTATCAAGAACGTTCAGGGTATGAAGGATGTATTCCCCACAGAACAGGCGAATCGCCTCTCAGCCCGTAACCTTAAGCTCATTCAAGAAATTGCAGAACGTACTGAGCGTATAGAACAACTGGTTGAAGATCTGACAGATGCTCGTCGTGTGGCCAATCGCATCTATAACATTCACGAACGTGCTATTACCTACCACGACACGGTTTGTCCGAAGATGGATGCCATCCGTTACGAAATCGACCATCTGGAAATGATAGTAGAAGACGGCCTTTGGTCACTACCCAAATACCGTGAACTTCTGTTTATCCGCTAAAGAATGAAATTACTATTCACATCGAGAGACATCGTCTTTGCGCTGGTCTACTCCATATTGTTAATCATCCCAGATTCATTATGGATTGACACCAGTCAAGGACGTATGCCTTATGGTGTATTATTGGCATATAATCTTGTCTTCTATCTGTCGCTATCCCTAATCGTGTGCAAAATTTCCAGATGGTTTCAGAAGATTCATCAAGCATTATATATCGCAACACATACACTCTTGCATCTTCTTTGCTATGGTTTCTCCATTAGCAATATCTTCTTATATATCTTCTTCAACCTTAGATGGGATGCCTTCACCTTCCAACTCATTCATGAGACAAACACCAGAGAGTCTTCTGAATTCTTAGAGACTTATCTCTTTACCTCAGAATGTGGTCTGCTTGTGATGGGTTATATCCTTCTTATGGTGATAGAGTACTTTGCTATCAAATGGTCTCGCCAACGTAGTATCTCCATGCCATGGTATGTTTCCATGCCAATAGCAGCCCTATTTATATACAATGGCATCTTCTTCTGTTTCCAGAATTTCGACTCTACCCGTGATAATGCCAACGACTATAATACGCTTATCATGAGAAACATGCTTTGGAAGTTACATTTGTCTGTTCAACAATATGACGTAGAGAAGGCCGACTTGGATATCTGTGCCCAAAATCAGGAGATTATGGCTGTCGACAGTTGTTCCTATACCAGTCCAAATGTCGTAATTATCATCGGCGAGTCATTCATCAAACGCCATTCTTCCCTTTACGGATATAACAAGACTACCAATCCAAATCTGGAGAAATTGCGACAGACAGGCAATCTGTCGGTGTTTACTGATGTTATTACAACGCGTCACGGCACAAGTGAGGCCTTTAAGTTGTTCTTATCGATGGCTTGTATCAAAGACTCGATTCGTTGGTGCGACACGCCCCTATTCCCAACATTATTTAAACAAGCAGGTTATCACGTTGCATTCTATAGCAATCAGTTTGTCAAAGAGTCAGAAAAGGATCGTGAGAATGCAACTGGAGCTGGTTTCTTTTATCACCCAGGCATTGAGCCTTACATCTTTAATGAACGTAACCATTCCTTAAATCAGTTCGACGAAGAGATGGTACAGGAGTATTTCGAGAAGCACAAGAAAGAAGGGTTCAAGCCATACAATCTAACTATCTTCCATCTTTTGGGACAGCATGTATCCTATAAGGACAGATACACACAGAAATATGCCCGTTTCACAGAGAAAGACTATGATGACAGAAAGGACTTAACCAATAGTCAGAAACGAGAAGTCTCAGAATACGACAACGCGACACTATACAATGACTATGTGGTATCTACCATTATCAGTCATTATCAGAATCAGGACGCTATTGTCATCTACTTCTCCGACCATGGTGAAGAATGCAATGATTTCCGTCCTCATATAGGACGTTCAGGTGATTGGGACATGATAGAGAGAAAAGCTGGCATAGAGTGTTTGCGTTGTCAATTTGACATTCCATTTATCATTTATACGTCTCCTCTGTATCAGCAGAATCATCCTGAAATTGTTAAGGAGATCAACACAGCCTTGGATCGTCCATTCATGACTGATGATCTTCCCCATCTGCTGTTATATCTAGCTGGTATTCACACCTCTTGGTATGATTCCCGTCACAATCTCATATCGCCAAACTTCAATACCAAACGACGTCGTTTGGTAAGTCGTGTCTTTACAGACTATGATGAGTTCTGTTCTGGAAAATAAACTATCCCCAAACAAAAAAGCCAGCCCCGAAGAGCTGGCTTTTTTATTGTACCTTGTGTATGTCACGCAATAATATCTATCAGATGATTGATGGACTGGTCCAGATCGAAATGAGTCTGTTGATAAACCTTCCCTCGACGTCCCATTTCTATGAGTTCTGACTTATCCATCTGAGCCATCTCCAATAGAGCCTTAGCCAAACCCTCGGCATCAGCAGCAGGTACACACCTACCACACTGGGCCTCAGCAACAATACGAGGTCCCTCACCATTCATCATGGCTAAGATAGGTTTGGAAGCCGACATATAAGCCTGAAGTTTAGCAGGAGCTGTAAGATTGAAGATATTGACATCCTTCAGAGTCATCAGCATGACATCTGCCTTTTCAAAGAAAGATGGCATTGTCTCAACAGGGTGACGTCCTACCCAATGAACTGTTGCCTTCAAGCCATGTTCCTCACAGAAAGATTCCACCCAAACACGTTTTCGTCCATCACCAACAAAGACAAAGTGGATATGATGGTTATCTTTCAACATCAGTGCTGCAGACATGATATGGTCGAAGTCTTGAGCCTCACCCATATTCCCAGCAAACATAGCGATAAAGCCATCAGGCAATGAGGGAAGCTTATAATTACTATGACCTTCCAAAGCCTTATCAGCCCAATTAGGGAAATAAATCAGTTTGTCGGCATAGTCGCCCTTCTCTAAAATTGATGATTCAAAACCCTTAGAGCTCATCAATATCTTATCAGAGTGGCGATAAATCCACGTCGTCATGCGACGGAAGAAACCAAGTACCCAAGGATTATTTACTCCTCCAGCAGCCTGTAGACTTTCTGGCCAAAGATCGAGTACCCAGAAATAGAGCGGAGCCTTTTGTAGTTTCTTTACAACAACTGCTGGCACACCAATCATGACAGGAGAAGTCTCATGGATTATAACCCTGTCAAAGTTCCCGAAAAGGCCAAGACGAAGACTTACCAATAATGAAGATATAAAATAGCTAAGGTAATTAAGAAATAGCCTAACAACACCTCCATTACCTCTCGGAATGATAAAGGCCCGGATTACTTTGACACCATTAACTGTCTCCTTACGTTTCCGAAAGAAGCCATAGCCTTCAAAAAACTTTCCTCCCGGATAGTCGGGTATTGCCGTCAGTACTGTGACATCGTAACCACGACGCACCAATTCAAATGCAACATCATTGCATCTGAAAGTCTCTGGATAGAAGTGGTTTGTACAGATAAGTACCCTCTTCATACTCAGACTGTTTCAAAGAATGTATCGGGATGACTGGGATCAAAGACCTCATTGCAATACATCACCGTAACCAAATTCTCCGTTTCTGACAGATTGATGATGTTATGTGTATATCCCGGAAGCATGTGTACGGCTTCTATCTTATCACCTGAGACTTCGAACTCAATAATCTCGTCAGTGCCAATCTTGCGTTCCTGAATCAGACCATGACCTGCAACGACAATAAAAAATTCCCACTTGGTATTGTGCCAATGCTGACCTTTGGTAATACCTGGTTTGGAAATATTGATGCTGACCTGACCATTCTTAAGTGTATGTATCAGTTCTGTAAAGGAACCTCTATCGTCTACATTCATCTTCAACGGGAAAGCAACCTTTTCCTTGGGCAGATAACTAAGATAGGTTGAATATAGTTTCTTGGCAAAACTACCATCCGGAATCTCTGGTACTGTGAGAGTTTTGGGCTGGTCAGCAAATGAACGAATCAGTTCTACAATCTTACCTAATGTTACTTGATGGGTAATAGGACAATAACAATACCTGCCATCATCCTTCGGAAGTACATCAAGACCATTAAACTCACAATGGTGTTCCTTGCCTTGCAATGCATCAAGCATCTCTGCCACCAAGTCATCAATATATAGCAGTTCCAACTCCACGCTTGGGTCATTGACCTGTATTGGCAGATCATTCGCAATATTATTGCAGAAAGTTGCTACTGCTGAATTATAATTGGGACGACACCATTTACCAAACAAATTCGGGAAACGATATACTAGCACCTTTGCCCCCGTTTCATTCTGATAGGCAAGGAACAGATCCTCGCCAGCTTTCTTGCTGCGACCATATTCAGAATTCCCGAAACGTCCAGTTAAAGAAGCTTGTTGAGAAGAAGAAAGCATTACAGCGCACTTGTTACCTAACTTCTTCAAGGTATCAAGCAACACTGAGGCGAAACCAAAATTGCCTTCCATGAACTCACTCTGTTCCTTAGGACGGTTTACACCTGCGAGGTTGAAAACGAAGTCGGCTTTCTGGCACCATTCCTGAAGTTGGTCATATGAGGAATCAATATCATACTCATAGATCTCCTCAATCTTCAACTTAGACCGTGTGCGGTCTTTTCCATCCCGTATATTCTTCAGTGCCTCACATAAGTTCTTGCCTACGAACCCACGAGCACCTGTCACAAGAATCCTCATCCTATTTTGTTCCTTTATCTTGTAGTTCACGACGAATATAATCCAGAGCAGCAATCTTCTCGATGGTCTCTTCAAGCGTCAATTGTTTTGCATTCTCGCTATTGAACTCCTTCATCTCTACACGACTACTATCACCCTCTGTAAAATACTTGTCGTAGTTAAGTGTGCGGTTATCAGCAGGAACTCGATAGAAGTTACCTAAATCTTCTGCCTTGGCACACTCCTCATTAGTCAGAAGTGTTTCATACATCTTCTCACCATGACGAATACCTATAATCTTTATATCTTCTTTCTTACCACCAAAAAGTTCACATACAGCTTCGGCCTGCGTCTGAATAGTACAAGCTGGTGCTTTCTGGACGAGGATATCTCCGTTCTGACCATTCTCAAAGGCAAAGAGCACCAAATCAACAGCCTCTTCCAACGACATGATGAAACGCGTCATCCGAGGTTCCGTCACTGTAATAGGATGTCCTTGACGGATCTGGTCTATCCAAAGAGGAATCACTGAACCGCGAGAACACATAACATTGCCATAACGGGTACAACAAATCTTGGTCTTGCCTGAATAGCGTGACTTAGCTACTGCAATTTTCTCCTCGATAGCTTTCGTTATTCCCATCGCATTTATAGGATATGCAGCCTTGTCGGTAGAAAGACAGATGACAGCCTCAACTCCTGCCTCAATAGCAGCTGTCAGAACATTGTCTGTTCCTACTACATTGGTCTTTACTGCCTCCATTGGAAAAAACTCACACGAAGGAACCTGTTTCAGAGCTGCCGCGTGAAAGATGTAATTTACACCCGGCATAGCATTCCTACAAGACTGTAGGTCACGCACGTCACCAATGAAAAACTTTAATTTATGCGCAACTTCAGGGAACCGCGCCTGATAAACATGACGCATATCGTCTTGTTTCTTCTCGTCACGGCTAAAGATGCGTATTTCTCCAATATCCGTAGTAAGGAATCGATTCAATACAGAGTTTCCAAAAGAACCTGTACCTCCCGTTATCAAGAGGGTTTTATCTTTATATATTGACATATTTAAAATAATTATTCACGATAAGCCATCAAACTCAAGTCGTTGGTTTTAGTTGCCACCGGATGGAAATAAAGAGTATCGCTACGATTATCACCATAAGGGAATTTAAACACCCCAAACTGGAAAGTATAAAAAGGCCATCTATCTTTCTCTTCCTGATAGATTTCCTTGAAACCTGTTTTCGGATGCCCAACATAGAGATGAGTGCTATTGTCCTTGATACCAGCTCCGAGTTCTCTGGAAAAACAGAACTGCCAGGGCGTGAGATGGCGTCCATCACCCTCTACCGTTGTAGAGAACACATATTGATCCTTCCATCGGCAGCCATAGATACAACTACCAGAAATGGGAGTCAGTTCCTCCACCTCTAAAGTATCCGGATGAAATAAATAGATATAATCATCGGCATATGGAGCATCTGTTGCATAAAGCAATCCTTCGGGCAGGGCATGAACAACACAAGCTCTATATTTCTGGTCATTACAAACTACCCGTTCAACAGACCTGAAATGATCAGTAATCTTCCAGATGGCCGATGCCTCATCAAAATCGCCAGTAAACACCCAAAGACAATCACGATAAGGATCTGGTACTATCTGATGAATATGATTGATCGTTCCCTGTGGGAAGGTATATACTCTTTCCCACTGATCAACACCTAAGCGCTGATATATATGCATAGGGCACATCTCTCTATTTAAGAAATAGCCCCCATAAAGAATTGCATCATCGAAGCTAGTGATTCCCTGAACTCCAGTAAAGAGCAAAGGACGTACATTCTCATCACATGAACAGCCTTCAGAAAGGTCACCTGTCTCCGTATTCAATTCAAAAAGCCGATGACCAACTGAAATAAGGACGTGCTGTTCATCAATGGCTAAAGCCGCACGAACCCCAAGGCGTAGCAATCTATACAACAATCTGGAACGTCCCAACAATCGTTCTTTCAGACCAGAGAACAGCGAAAGCCGTTTCTGAAGAGTTCCGTCACGAAACAAAAGAATATCACCATACTGATAACACACCAGACTACCATCGGGCATAAAGCACAATGGAGCCAGCTGCCGGTCTATCAACATGGCTTTACTCATACTTTTTTCGATGATTCTTATGAATAAAGTAGTTTGCTGTATAATCAAATATCAACCAAACTCCCAGATCAACAAGGAAGATCAATGTTGCCCCCAAATGCAAATCTACACCTAATATAGTCACAAGGACGATAAGTAATGACACCATAACCAGAACTGCCATGACCCAACGGGCACTTAGTCCTGTACGAAGCAGTTTGTGATGAATATGGTTTTTATCCGGCAGGAAAGGGTTGCGATGGTTTTTCATACGTGCTATAACCACTCTGACAATATCAAACATCGGAAGAAGTACTGTTGATAAGCCAATAATAAGCATCTCAGATGGGAAAGTTTTTCCTGATTCTCCAGCCATATATATTAGCAGGAAACTCACAAGATAACCCAAAGTAAGGCTACCCGTATCGCCCATGAATATTTTATGGCTCTTCTGTACATTACCGAAGACATTATATATCCAGAAAGGAACTAAAATACCAAACATGCCAAAAGCAAAGAGCAGAAAGAAATGCTGAGCCATAACCGCAGCTGCAATACCTAAAGTAAGCAGGGATATACCACAGATACCAGCAGCTAGGCCATCAATACCATCAATGAGATTAATACCATTTATCACATATACAACAACAAAAACGGTCAAGGGTATACCAACACATGCAGGAATCTCATGTATCCAGAATAATCCAGACAGATCATGAATCCACATGCCAGAAAGCGGGAACAAGAAAGCACAAGCTATCTGTACCATGAACTTTGCTTTGTATGTGACACCTATCAGATCATCGACGACACCAACCAAAAACAGCATCATCATACCGACAAAGAGCAGACAGAAACGGATAATCATAAGATTGAGGCGATCAGTTACATACGGAACACCTAACATCACCCAGAATCCAATGGTCAGACAGATACAGATGAGTAGAATAGGCAAGAACGTGATTCCTCCTAAACGAGGGACTGGACGGTCATGCATCTTACGGTCATCGGGTATATCATACAACCGCCTACGATGACTTAATATCAATACCCTCGGAATGAACAACCATCCCAGAACTGCTGACAGCAGAAATGGTACTGCTATCGAGAAAGCCATAATCATTATATTATCCATTCTTTTTCTTGTTTTTCTTCAGAAACATTCTTGTTCTTGTAATAACTAATCACTACCTGCAATACAAGCCATAATGCCACATTACTTACTAACAGGATAGACAGGTTCCAATCCATCCATACGCCTACGACATTTAGAAGGATAAAGAATACCGTAACGGCAATAATCGTTACCAGGACCCCTACAGGCCCCATGCCACCCATCATTAGTCGATGATGTATATGGTTGTTGTCACGTGTAAACACACTCACATGGTTAACAGTACGCATCACTGCAACACGTAATACATCAAACATCGGAATCAACAGCGTACCGAAGCATATCATAATAACACCATCGGGCAAGGTATAACCACCCTGGCGACTCAAGGCTATTACCACGAAACTCAGCATATAGCCAATAGTAAGACCGCCCGTACCTCCAAGATAGATATTACGCCAGCCTATTCGCCACCCCATCATATTACGGAAGAAAAATGGTAAGAGCATACCTACCATCGCTGCACATATCATCAGTAGGAATGGTTGATTGGCAATAATTGCCAAGACACCCAAAACTGAGAATGCCATCATCGCCATACCTGATGCCAAACCATCGACATCATCCAACATGGGGATCGTGTTTGAAATAAACATAACCGTCAAGACGGTAAACGGCATACCCAACATATATGGGAGTTCATAAATGCCTAACAATCCATGCATTTGGTCAAGCCAAA
>JAEEGJ010004995.1_pt1 | contig 43013 bp, 25 predicted proteins | sample 8958761 | NCBI WGS metagenome assembly JAEEGJ01 (sample SAMN16246546, study PRJNA631951) | gut metagenome | biome: gut microbiome; feature: rumen; material: RS-attached | host: Bos | place: Iran: Karaj | collected 2018-10
CCGCAATTTCCACATCAAGGGCCAGCATTTCTTTGCCAATGGGCATGTGATTTTTCTGCGAGGCAAACACGATGCCTGTGTGTGGCCTCTTACAGGCCATGTGGCTATGGATGTGAAGTCGTGGAAGGATTACTTAGGCCGATGTGCCGACTATGGCATCAACCACGTGCGATTCCATTCGTGGTGCCCGCCTGAGGCCGCCTTCGTAGCTGCTGACGAATTAGGCATCATACTGCAGCCGGAACTACCTTTCTGGGGTAGCTTCGACGATAAAGACTCGCTGCTAATGACATTTCTGCATAAAGAGGGCGAGAACATTATCCGTTGGTATGGTCACCATCCTTCGTTCCGCATGTTTGCTTTGGGTAATGAGCTGTGGGGCAGCATTGATAAGATGGCTGAGTTTATAGCCTATTTCCGTAAGTTGGCACCTGACAAGGTCTACACCTTTGGCAGTAACTATTATCTGGGCTATCAGGGTGTAAAGCCTGGAATGGACTATTTCACCACTTGTCGCGTTGGTGGCGAGGGGTGGGGTAGCTACAATACCCATACTCGTGGCTCGTTCTCATTTGCCGATGCTGCCGACGGTGGAATGATAAACCACTACTATCCCAACACGCAGATGAACTTTGCTGAGGGGTGCGGTATGACGAATGTACCTATCATCTCGCACGAGACGGGGCAGTTCCAGATTTATCCCGACTACAATGAAATAAGTAAATACACAGGCGTGCTATATCCTTATAACTTAGAGGTGTTCCGTTCGCGTCTTGAAAAGGTTGGCATGCTGGATCAGGCTAGTGATTTCCATAAAGCCAGTGGTCTCTGGGCGCTACAGCTATACAAACAGGATATGGAAATGGACCTGCGCACACATAATATGGCTGGTTTCCAGCTGCTTGACCTGCAGGATTATCCTGGTCAGGGTTCTGCCTATGTAGGCATACTCGATGCCTTTATGCAGAGCAAGGGACTATGCACAGAGCGTGAGTGGCGTGGATGGTGCAGTGAGGTGGTGCCACTACTCATTGCTCCAAAATTCTGCTTCACCAATAAAGAGGGCCTGCATGCCATTATACAGGTGGCAAACTACAGCGGAACATCGCTGAAAGGAAAGACGCTGTCGTGGAATCTCGATGGTAAGCAGGGCATAATAACGCTTCCTCAGGGTGAAGGGCTGATAAACGTTGGTGCGCTTGATGTTGACCTCAGCGATTATAATAAGGCAACACAGCTGAAACTGGTGCTACAGGTAGAAGGTACCGACTACCGCAATAGCTACAACCTGTGGGTGTATCCCTTTGGCCTAGACCTTAGCAAGTTAGAACAGAAGGTGATTGTTACCAACGAGCTGACCGACAGGATTGCCCAGCAACTTGAGAATGGTGAGAGCGTGCTGCTGATGCCAGACTCATCGAAACTTACCGTTGGTGGACTGTTCCAGACTGACTACTGGAACTATCGAATGTTTAAAACCATATCGGAGAATAATAAGAAGATGGTATCGCCTGGAACACTTGGAATCCTGACTGATCCAAGGCATCCGATATTCAATAGTTTCCCCACAGAGATGCACACCAACTGGCAATGGTTCCCAATAATCAAAGCCAGTCACCCGTTTATTCTCGACAATACAGGTAAGGACTATCGCCCTATTGTGCAGGTAATAGATAACATAGAGCGTAACCACAAGTTGGGATTGGTGTTTGAGTTTTCTGTCGGCAAAGGAAAACTGCTGGTGTGTATGGCTGATCTGGATACGGCATCGGCTTATCCTGAGGGGCGCCAGTTCTATCGTAGTGTGTTGCAGTATATGACCTCAAACGATTTTGCCCCCACAACAAGCATCAGTCTGGAAGATTTCCGAAAACTGATGACTACCGATGTTGTGGAAGGCAAAATTGGAGAGCTGAACAATATCAGCCCTTACTAATGATGTTCGCAATGCGTTTGGCCAGAGCCATGATGGCTGCCTGATTAGTCGACATCCATTGGAAGGCATATACTTTCTTTCGCAAGTACACCATCGTTGTTAACATCACAAAGAATACTGACAGCACAAAGCCATTAGCAGTCCACGCAAACGCATCCCACACTACAGGTCCGACGCTAAGCTGGAGCAGCAGACCCGCAACAATAAGGCCTCCACCAATGATGAAGCCTTCTTTCATAGTCCATGGTTTATTCCACATATTGTTTTCGTCTTTTTTAGGCTGCAAAGATAAACAAAAAATCCCAAAGCAAAGTGGAAATGCCTTGGGATTTATGATTTATTTCACAATCCATTCAAATAGTCCTGCCGAATTGTCGCTGGGCAGTACTACCTCCAGTCGCAGGGCTTTTGTTTTGACTGGGTCGAAGTTGACGGTGCAAGCTGCACCCTTGTCTGTTGGGTAACCATCGGCACCTGTTACAGGATTCCATTTGCCTTGAGCATCCTGATACAGTATGCGCCATGACTGTGGCACACGGCATCCGCCCCAAGGACCATCGTCGTACCAATATACTGTGGCGCTTTGTACTGTGCTCTCCACTGGGAACTCATAGCCCAGCCATTCAGTAGAATTGTTCTTGGGCCACCAGTGGGTGTATGGTACGCTACGGTCGTTCTCATCTTTTGGTACCAATCGGTCGTTGATGGCTGAGAGGGCTGGCATCTTTTCGGTTGAGCTGCTTACCTTGCTCTCGCTGGCGAGTGTTGCGGGCTGCGATGGATTGGTGGCATTCAGGTCCTGAGGCAACCATACGCGCATCTTGCCGCTACCACGATGACACCAAGCGTAGTAGGGAATGAGCGTGAGTGTCTGGTCGACAGCCTGCAACTTACCATTCTTGCCGAAGTTAAGTGTCTGGGCATCGGTGATAAGTGTCTGTACAGGGGTGCCTGCAATCTCGATCTTACCTATGCGGAACTGAGGATTCTGATTGACGAGCGCTCCCATTATATCGAAACTGTTGTCAGGGTGCTCGGCGCAGTAGACCAACGGGCCACGCTCTACGCTTATCATACCACGATCGGCCTCTACCTTATTATTCGCACGAACAGTGCGTGGCTCCATGTCGAAGTGGATTTGTACCTTGTCGTCCTTCTTCCACTTGCGATCGATAGTGTAGTAGCCATCCTCAGAAACTTTTGCTGTCACCTCCTGACCATTAACTTTGATGGTATAGCCCAGGCGCTTATTATCGGTGTACTGATATAGGCCGGAAGGAACCACCTGACCACGAACCCAACCAGGGATACGGATCTTCATGGCAAACTGGCCGGCTGCATTCTGGTCAACGCCCACAGTGATGTCGCCATTCCATGGATATTCGGTAGCCTGACTCAGACTGACCTTTTTGCCTGCAACGCTGAGATTGCTCTTGTTTGACAGGAACAAGTTTACATATACGTTACGATCCTTCACAGCATAGATATATCCTGGCAGTGAAGGGATGAAACGGCAGATGTTGCTTGGGCAGCAGGCACAGCCGAACCATGGCTGACGCTGATGCTGGCCCATCGACTCAAGTGGGTTGGGATAGAAGAACCCGTTGCCCTCGAGCGATACACCACTGATGAGACCGTTATAAAGCGTGCGCTCCAACACATCGTAATACTTGGACAGGCCATGCAACAGGAACAGACGGTAGTTTACATACACATTGCCGATGGCAGCACATGTCTCGCAGTAGGCGCTCATGTTAGGCAGTTCGTAGTTCTTGCCGAAGGCCTCGCCATTGCTTGTGGCGCCTATACCACCGGTGATGTAGAGTTTCTTGGTGACGATATTATCCCATATGGCATCGATAGCCTTGATGTAATCCTTGTCGCCGGTGAGCGCAGCCACATCGGCCATACCGGCATACATATAGGCAGCACGAACGGCATGACCTACAGCCTCGTCCTGCAGCACAACAGGCTTATGGGCCTGAGAGTAGTCGTGCACGATGGTGGTCTTGCCACGATAGTCGAGGAAGAACTTGGCCTCGTCGAGATACTTCTTGTTGCCGGTAACCAGATATAGCTTTGCCAATGCCATCTCTGCTATCTGATGTCCGGGAACTACGCAGGCCTGACCAGGATTGGGGCCCACCTCCTTACATACCACGTCGGCATAGCGGATGGCAATATCGAGAAACTTTCTCGATCCAGTGGCCTGATAGTGAGCGATGGCGCCCTCGACCATGTGACCTAGGTTATAAAGCTCGTGGCTAAGTTCTTCTTCCTTGCTCCAGCGCTTGTCGCCTGCCCACTCATGTGGATGCTGCGGATTCTGGGTGCGTGATGTGTAGAGATAACCATCGGGCTCCTGTGCCGAGGCGATGACATCGAGCACAGAGTCGATATATGCCACCAACTTCTTGTCGGGATAGGTCTGCAGGATATAGCTGGCGCCCTCGATGGTCTTGTAGGGGTCGGTATCGTCGAAAGCCAGTCCGCCAACCTTGAAAACCTTCGAAGGGTCTTTCAGATGCTGGGCTGCATTCGAGAAGTTGGTGTAACGACCAGCCTCCTCGCACTTAGAGAAGGCGAGTGGGATGGTAACTTTGCGACTAGCCTCCAGTCGCTGTCCCCAGAATGTGCCAGGGGTTACTTTTACTGCGGTGAACGGCACTGGGTTAATTGGATAACCGTGTGCCGTTTGTTTTTTCTGTGCGCCGGCAGGTAGCAACATAGCCACTCCCAGCGCCATTGTCATGAGTCTCTTCATAAATTATCAATTTTCAATTCTCAATTATAACATCATCCCAGAGCTTTAAGCTGTGCAGATAGCCACTGAACATCCACTCGCGCTCGGCATTGCGACCTAAAGTGATGTACTGCGATGGCTTTATCAGCAGTTGGATATCCTTTCGGCTGATGATTTGGCCATTGATGGTGACCGTTTCGATGCGACCATCGAAGGTAACAAGGATGTGTTGCCACTCGCCTTCGAGCTGTTTGATGTCCTTATAGCCTGCATCCTCGTACCAGCCATAGTGATTCATCACACCGCAACGTGGTTCTGTACCGTTTACGAGCATTATCTTCTCTAGTTCGTCGTGGGTGGTGGTAAAGTCGGCCACGCACTCGTTGAGTGCCATTTGGGGGTTGAGAACCCAGGCCTCAAGTGTGTAAGGAGCATTGTCGCGCAAGGTGGCTGGCAGGGCAAACGACGACTGGAACACCTGCAGCGAATCGAAACGAAGTGCCTTCTTGCCCTTTATCGTTTCAACGACGCTTGGTGCTGTTAATGTCTCGAAATAGCCGTCCACGCCATGATTCTCGATATAGGGAATGGTATCGCCCGTCTGGAAATCATCGGCAGTAATGCTAACGATAAGGCCACGCTTCTGATTATCGGCCACAGGCAGGCGTACGATATCGTTGTTGGCATCGTATTCTTTCTCAGCCTCTGCTTGCTGCCAGTTGTAGTGACGCAGGTTGGTGAGTGCGAGCGGCTCTTTGTCGGCCTTGATGGTCTGGCTATATACGGCACTCTTGAATTCGAGTTCTGTGCCTGGCTGCAGAACTAACACATCTTTGCCATTCTGCTGCTGGCGGAATACGGAGCCTGACTTAAGCTTAAAGCTACCACCAAGCATTCCCTCGTTGTTCATCCACTCGCGACCGTTCCAGTCGGCAGGGGTAAGTCCGAGCCACTGCTGAGGTAGGGCATCTTCTGTCTCAGGATATACCTTGATGTTCCAGATGGCACCACCAAAGCCGTTCTTCTGTCCGCCGAGATAGGTCAGTCGCACGTAGCGGGCCTTGGCATTGCCGAAATCTACCATCGGACTGCCTGCCAAGTGGTTCTGGCTCTTATCGGCAAACACCTTCCAGTTTTGTCCGTCGGTAGATGTCTCTATCAGATACTGGTAGAACTGGGTGCCGTATTCAAACTGAGTCATGATGGTCTTGATGGCCTGGGCCTTACCAAGGTCAATCTTCAACCATTCGCTGTCTGTACCTTTGGGGCGCCAGAGTGTACCGTTATTGTCGTCTACGGCATAGGAAGGCTTAAAGTTGTCGTCGTAATAAGATGAGGCTTCAACCTTGCAGCCTAAGGCCAGGTTCCTTGATTTGATGACTGATGGTGCCAACAGGCCTACGCCCTCGTGAGTAGGAGTGATTCTCTTGATAGTACCATCGGGCAGGAACTCCATCTTATCAACACATAACTGGCGATGGAAACCGCGATTTGAGTGGGGATTGTCGTGACGATGATAAACTATGTAGTAGTTGTCGCCCTTCTGCAATACACTATGGTGACCTGGACCGTGAACGGTACCATCGGCATTGGTCTCGAGTATGCATCCTTGGTATTTATAAGGACCAAGCGGCTTATCGCTGGTGGCGTACTGCACACGATAGGTATGATCGTGGCAGGAACCCGATGAGTACATGAAGTAGTACACGCCATTGCGCTTTAATACAAATGGGGCTTCAAAGAAATCAGTTACCTCTGTGTTTGGAATCAATCGTGTCTCAGAGAAACTCTTCTTATCGTCATTCAACTTGCCTGCACCACAGCCAAAACCTTTGTATATGCCCCAAGTGCCCCAGTACATATACACGCTACCATCATCATCCACAAAGGTCTGTCCGTCGAGTGTGATTGCGTTGGTTACAAAGCGGTCGGGCACCAGTACGGCATCGCTCTTGCCAAGGACGTTCTTCCATGGTCCGCGAGGCGTATCGCTTACACCCATGTGCAACTGGCAGGGCTGACAATACACCATGTAATACTTGCCATCCTTGGCATCGTGCATCACGTCGGGCGCCCAGATCCAGTGACTGTCGGGCCAGTTCATCGGCATCAGAGTCCAGTTGCCGAAGTCTTTACTTGTCCACACCTGAGCTGGTCCGAATCCTGCGCCGCTACCATCTGTGGTGGCATATATATAATAGGTGTCGCCGAACTTTTTTACAGTAGGATCGGCAAAGTATCCTGGCAATATGGGATTGCCTGTAGATGGGGCATTATAGGCTTTCTGTTGTGCGCTAATACTAAGCGTACAACAGGCAAGTGCCCCTATAGTCAGTAGTTTCTTCATATCTCGTTTTTACCTTTTTATGAGTTTCGCAACGAAGCCTCCGCCGCTGGCCATTCTGATGTTGAGTTTGTCGTTGGTGGAGAGTGTTTTTGATTCTATGCGATAGTCTTCGGCATTGTGGTTTGCGTTGACTCCATCTGTAACGATTGTAGCCTGATATGACTCGCCAGGACGTAGAAAGTCGAGAGATATATCGACTTTCCTTTCGTCCCAGTTCGTTTGTCCGCCTACATACCAGTCGCTACCGTTGCGGCGGGCTGTTATCATATAACTACTAATATATCCTGAAAGGATTCTTGTTTCGTCCCATGTGTCAGGAATCGATGTGATGATGTCTACGCACTCCTGTTCGCGCTCATAGTTGGTTGGCGCATCGCAGAGCATGGTGAATGGTGAGTCGTGCATTACGTAGCAGGCCAACTGATGGCATCGTGTACCCATCGAAACAGGGTTCTGATAGCACTCCACCCAGTTGTGCTTGGTGCCGTTGCGCATGGCACCAGGAGTAAAGTCTACACTTCCTGCCATCATACGGATAAATGGGAATGTTACGTCGTAGCGCGGCATATCGGTTTCCTTCTTGGCCCAGCGGGCTTCCTCCATACCAAACACGCCTTCGTAGTTCAGTATGTTGGGATAAGTGCGGTTCATGCCTGTTGGGGTGTAGAATCCGTGGTAATCTACAAACAACTTGTATTCTGCGCAAGTCTTTGCCAGGCGTTCTGCCATTTCTACAGCCGTCTGGTCGTTGCGGTCCAGAAAGTCTATCTTCCAACCAGCTATGCCCATCTTGGTATATTTTTCGCAAGCCTCTCGCAGATGTTCGTCGAGCACGTTGAATACAGTCCAAAGCACTATGTTTACGCCCTTCTTCTTGCCATAATCTATCAGCTGTTGCAGATCGATGGCGGCAATTGGATTCATTATGTCTGCTTTCGAAGAGTCGTACCAACCTTCGTCGAGCACCACGTATGGGATATGATTTTTGGCGGCAAAGTCTATATAATATAGATAGGTACGCGTGTTGATGCCTGCCTCGAAGTCGACACCTTTTAGATTCCAGTCGTTCCACCAGTCCCATGCCACTTTGCCAGGACGTATCCAACTGGTATCGCCAATCTGATTAGGTGTGGCGAGGGCATAAACCAGGTTGTTTACTGGCATCTCTGTATCCTTTTCGGTGATTGCCATCACTCGCCAAGGGTAAGTCCTGGCGCCTGTCGATTTTGCGATATAATCCTCTGTATCAGCTACATAGGTCATGCCTCGCCAAGGGTAGCGGTCCAGAGTCTTGGGATATTTTGCAAAGGCGGCTCTCAGTTTTAGCCCGTCGGCTTTCATGAACATGCCTGGATAGGCGCGCAGGTCGCTCTCGAGTATTGTTACTTTTACTCCGCCGCTCTGGATAGTGGCTGGCAGAAATATGTATTTATCCTTGGCCTTACTTAGCAGCGTTTCGTCGTAGAAGTTCTGAAAGGCCATAGCGAAGGGTTTTTCGTCGTTGGTAGAGTAGGCTAGCCAGGCTTTGCTGTCTTCAGGGAAACAGAAATCGGCCGTCTCGTCGAAGATGACCGTCTGCTTCTTGTTGGTCGTACAGAATCGATAGGCTACCCCTTCATCGTAGGCTCTTATCTGCAGACTAAATCCATCGTTAAGTTTAACATCCATCTGATTGCCTGCGATACGAATCTCCTTTTGCCTGTAAAACGGCGCCTGAATCGTTTCGTTGATGTTTTTGGATTTAACAGAAGCAATTTTTAATCCATCGCGAATGCTTGCCTTTACCGTTACCACTTGCTTTCCATCATGTGAAACTATGATATTAAGTCCATCATCCACCGTCGCCACATTCTTTCCGTTGGGCGAAGTTACGATGTGGTTCTTGGCTTGTAGCGAACCACATATTATTAATAAGGTGGCGAATGATAAGATACGATTCATCATCATTTTTCGTTAGAGTTTTGATTTCAGGTGCAAAGATAGTAACTTTTGGCAAAACAGAATAAAAATATCGTCTAATCTCAATGTAAAAATAGTCCAAAAGCCCCCATTTTATCCATATTTAGACTATTTTGTTAGTATCTTGGACTATTCTTTCATCCGTTTCCGTTGTTTTTTTGTTATTTTGCCGTCGAAATCAAAACTCTAACGATTACTAACAATAAATAAGTATAATATGAACAAGCTATTGTTATCCGTTATCGGGGTTGCAAGCATCAGTCTTTCGACTGTAGCTCAGACACAGATCCAAGAGGTGCCTTTCACGCAGGTACATCTTAATGATGGTTTCTGGTCGCCTCGTATCGAGATCAATCGTACCGTCAGCATCCCTTCTGCCTTTCATGAGTGTGAGGTGAATGGACGTTTCGACAACTTTGCCATCGCCGCTGGACTCATCAAGGGCGAGCACAAAGGTGACTTCTCGTTCGACGATACCGACCCTTACAAGGTTATCGAAGGTGCCAGCTACTCACTCGCTGTACACTACGATGCCAAACTAGATCATTATCTTGACTCAGTTATCAATATCATCGCCAAGGCTCAGGAACCAGATGGTTACCTGACTACGTGTGTTACTAATAAATGTACGCGCCTGAGTGGATGGTGGGGAACCCACAAGTGGGAGAAGATTAACTCGCACGAGCTCTACAACTCAGGTCACCTTATCGAGAGTGCCGTAGCCCACTATCGTGCTACCGGCAAGAGAACCTTCTTGAATGTGGCCATCAAGAATGCCGACTTGGTTTGCAAGACGTTTGGACCAAACGAAGGTCAGATTCATCGTCCAGGCGGACATCCCATCATCGAGATGGCACTCTGTAAGCTGTATAAGGTAACTGGCAACAAGAAATATCTGGAAGGCGCCAAGTATTTTGTGGACGAGACGGGGCGTTGTACCGATGGTCATCGCCCTTCAGAGTATTCGCAGGACCACATGCCTATCCTGCAGCAGCAGGAGATTGTAGGTCATGCCGTACGTGCTGGTTATCTGTATAGTGGTGTGGCAGATGTAGCTGCTCTTACTGGCGACAAGGCTTATTTCGAAGCTTTGAAACGTATCTGGGAGAACATGTCGAGCAAGAAACTGTTTATTACAGGTGGTATCGGCAGCCGTCCTCAGGGCGAGGGCTTCGGTCCTAACTACGAATTGTTTAACCACACAGCTTATTGCGAGACATGTGCTGCTATCGCCAATGTTTACTGGAACTACCGTATGTTCCTGGCTACTGGCGAAAGCAAGTATATCGACGTTTGCGAGCGTGCACTATATAATAATGTGTTGAGTGGCGTATCGCTGAGCGGCGATAAGTTCTTCTACGACAATGTATTGGAGAGCGATGGCGAGCACGAACGTCAGAAGTGGTTCGGCTGTGCCTGCTGTCCAGGTAACATTACCCGTTTTGTAGCTTCAGTTCCAGGTTATATGTACGCTCAGCAGGGTAGGGATATCTATGTAAACCTGTATGCTCAGGGCAAAGCTAAGATTGGTAAGGTAGAACTGGAGCAGACTACCGACTATCCGTGGGATGGCAGGATAAGTATCAAGGTAGCAAAGGGCGCTGGCAAGTTTGCCATCAAACTTCGCATTCCATCATGGCTGAAGACTTCTCCAACGAATAACTCTCTCTATAAATATAACGATGCAGCCCCAGTCTACGCTATTACTGTTAATGGCGTGAAGGTGGCTGCAGATGGTGGCGACTATGCTACTATCCAGCGCAACTGGAAGAAAGGTGATGTCATCGAGATCGACTTCCCCATGAACGTTCGTCGCATCGTAGCTAACGATAATGCTGAAGATAATCGTGGCAAGGTAGCTTTGGAGCGCGGTCCTATCGTGTTCTGTCTCGAAGGTTCTGATCAGGCCGATGGTAAGGTGTTTAATAAGTACATCCTTAACTCTGCAAATATCAGTGCCCGGTACGATGCAAGCATGCTGAATGGCGTGATGACCTTGAGCGGTGATGCAAAGGAACTGCAGCAGGATGGAACTGTGAAGGATGTAAGATTCCGTGCTATTCCTTATTCTACATGGAACAATCGTGGCCCACAGCAGATGGAAATCTGGGTTGCCAATACCCCAACAAAGGCTGTTGCCACACCTCTGGCTACTATCGCCAGCAAGGCGCAGACCTTCTCTAATCGCGGTCCTATCCAGAACGATGCACCTGAGACAGCCCCCGTTGACTCATGGGCCGGTGGTGTGAACGATCAGTGGGAACCCAAACGCTCCTCCGATATATCTAAACCTTACCATTACTGGTGGCTGAAGCAAGGAACCACCGAAGCTATCAGCTACCAGTTTGATAAGGAGTACGATGTGTCTAACGTTCAGGTTTATTGGCTCGAATTCGATCATTACGATGGCGACTTCCGCACCCCAGAATCGTGGGCACTCTACTATAAGGATGCCAACGGCGAGTGGCAAGAGGTAGAAGGCCACAGTCCTTATACCGTACAGAAAGACTGCTACAACAGTGTGGATTTCAAACCCGTACGCACTACTGGACTGAAAATTCTGGCCAAACTTCGTAAGGGAGAATCGGGTGGCGTACTCGAATGGAAAGTGAATAAATAATCCTAATAAAATCATTAAACCTAAAAACAAATTGGTATGAACAAACATTTCTTATGTTTACTTCTGTTGGGTGGAGCTCTTGGAGCTAATGCCGCAGAAAGTACATTGCCAGCCGTTGCTGCAGCTCTTGGACAAAGCCAAGCGAAACAAGTTTCGAATCCTCAGCAAGGTGTGAATGTGAAAGGTGTTGTCAAGGACGCCAAGGGTGAGCCGATAATCGGCGCCACGGTAACCGAGAAGGGCACCAAAAACGCAACCGTTACCGATTTCGACGGTAACTACTCTCTTAATGTATCGAGCCGCAATACTGTGCTCGTAATTACTTACATTGGCTACAACACTCAGGAAGTGAAAGCCGGTAGCGATGTAACTCTCGAGGAAGACAATGCACTACTGAACGAAGTGGTTGTCATCGGTTATGGCACTCAGCGTAAGGGCGACATCACCTCTGCTGTTGCCTCTGTAAAAGCTGAGGATTTCAATGCTGGTAAGATCGGCGATGCTGCCGAACTGGTGAAAGGAAAAATTGCCGGTCTGACGGTTATTAACTCAAGCGGTAGCCCAACTGCAACATCATCAATCCGTCTTCGTGGTATAACAACACTGGTGGGCAGTCTGACCCCACTTATCCTTGTTGATGGTATTGAGGGCGACCTGACCACTGTCGCTGCAGAGAATATCGCATCCATCGACGTACTTAAGGATGCATCAGCCGCAGCTATCTATGGTACACGTGGTGCCAATGGTGTCATCATAATTACCACTAAAGGTGGAAAACGTGACACACAGGCACAGGTATCTTACAATGGATATGTAACATTCTCTAATTGGACTAAGAAAGCTGATTTCATGGATTCACATGATGTAATCTATGGTAAGACACAGCAGGAATACCTGGGCTACGACACTGACTGGTTGAAAGCCATTACCCGCAAGGCTGGTTTCAAGCACAATCATGATATCAATATCAGTGGTGGTTCAAGGAATGCTACTTATGCAGCTAATGTATCGTATAGTAAGGAAGAAGGTGTCATTCGCAATACTGATAACGAGAACTTTAAGATGCAGCTCGACTACACCCAGTATGTATGGAATGATGTGCTGAAGTTCAACTTTAATGCTCTGGTAACTCGTCAGAAGTATACTAACACCGATGCAAGCTATGCTTATCGCCAGGCAGTTATCCATAATCCTTCTGAACCTGTGTATAATGAGGACGGCAGCTACTATGAGAACTTCAATAAGTTGCAGTACTATAACCCAATTGAATTGCAAAACGAAGCATACGGAAATACCCGTAACCGTTTCTCACAGTTGGTTGGTAATGTAACCTTGGAACCCATCAAGGGTTGGAAGACCAACCTAATGATTTCATGGGGTGAGGGTGCCAACGATAGCGAGAACTGGACATCGCCAACTCATTACTCTATCGTTCGTCAGGGATACAACGGTTCTGCATCTAAGAGCTATGGCACTTATATCAACAAGAACCTTGAGTTGACCTCACGCTATGATGCACAGTGGGGCGAGCATCGTTTTAATGGTATCGTGGGTTATAGCTACCTCTATAATGAGTACGATGGATTCAATGCCAGCAATACCGATTTCTCTACTACTGCATTCTTGTGGAACAACCTTGGTAATGGTTCATTCCTGACCGACAAGGATCACCATGCATCTATGGGCAGCTATAGAAATGATAATAAACTCGTAGGTTTCTTCGGACGTGTAAGTTATGGTTATGCCGATAAGTACAACGCACTTGTCAGCATCCGTCATGAGGGATCTTCTAAGTTTGGTGAGAATCACAAGTGGGCTACATTCCCATCTGTTTCTCTTGGTTGGAACATCATGAACGAGGAGTTTATGAAGAGTACCAAGAACTGGCTCGACAATCTGCGCCTCCGTGTTGGTTATGGTGTTACAGGTATCACACCAAGCTCTTCTTATCTGGCACAGAACATCTATAACTTTGCCGGATATGGCGATGTGATGTCGATGGACGGCAAGTGGATCAAAACCCTTGAGGTTGGGCAGAACCCCAACCCCGACCTGAAGTGGGAGGTAACAAAGGAGTGGAACTTCGGTCTCGACTATGGTTTCCTGAACGGACGTATTCACGGTACACTCGACTTCTATATCAAGACCACCAACGATCTGCTCTTCTGGTATAATGTGCCAATGCCACCAAACCTCTATAGCCAGACATTGGTTAACGTGGGTGACATGCGTAACACAGGTATTGAGTTTATGATCGAGGCCATTCCTGTTCAGACAAAGGACTTCGAGTGGACTACCACACTGACTGCTTCGCATAACAAGAACAAGCTGCTCAAGTTGAGCAATGATCTCTATGAGACAGATAACTTCCAGGAACTCTTGCCATCAGCCGGCAGCTGGGATCCTATCTCTGTTACCACCCACTGTATGGAGGTAGGCGAGACACTTGGCGACTTCTGGGGACTTAAGTTCGTGGGTTACGACAAGGACGGCTTTGCACTTGTTGAGGCTAGCGATGGTAACGGTGGATGGACCGTTAAGCAGTTCAACGGCAATCTGAATGTGAAAGAGAACCGTCAGCGCTTAGGAAATGGTGCACCAAAGGTTATCCTCGGATGGGGCAACACCTTCAAATATAAGGACTTTGATTTGAGCATGCAGTTCACCAGCCAGTTGGGCTATAAGATTCTGAACGCACAGCGTGCCTTCTACGAGAACAACTCTATTGCCTACAATCGTTTGAAGAGTGCAGCCGACCTGCATCCTGCCATCAATACCGACGGCACACCATATATCGACCCAGAGACAGGCGAGCAGAAGATGGTAACTCTCTCTCCCGCCATGCAGCAGGGTATTTGGAGCGATCATCTGGAGAATGGTGACTTCTTGAAGCTAACAAACCTGACTCTTGGTTACACTTTTGTGCCAAAGGGAGTTGTCGGCAACTATATTAAGAAGGCTCGTATCTATGCCAACGCCACAAACCTGTTCTGTATCACGGGTTACTCAGGTCTGGATCCTGAGGTTGATAACAACTTCATGACACCAGGTCTTGACTACCGCGACAAGTATCCTACTACTCGCAGCTTTACTGTAGGTTTATCACTTAACTTCTAAAAACGAGACAGCAATATGAAAAAGATATTCAACAAGGTTCTGATTGCCTTTGCAGCAGGAAGCATCAGCCTTTCATCATGCACAAATCTTGACGAGACACTATATAGCGATCTCAACGAGAGCAACATTGACCTCTCTAACGAGACCGACCTCTCACTGCTGCTCGGTGCATCAACAGCACAATATCGTTATTTGGTAGAAGACTGGTTTGGCATGTTCCATCTTCTGGAGGAATGCTCTGACCAATATATGGTTCCTGCCCGTGTTGGTGTGGGCTGGGGAGATGCTTATATCAACCTGCATCGTCATAACTGGAGTCCATCGGTTGATCAGATTTACAATCCCTGGCAGATTGCTTATCGTGGTATAGGCTATGCCAACAAGGTAATCGATGCTATCGATCCTGCTAACGAGTCGACAAAGAAGAGTCTTGCTCATGCACGCTTCTTCCGTGCTATGTTCTACTATCATCTCTTTGATATGTTCCGCAACATTCCTCTACAGACCACTCAGAACGTACCAGCAGGCTATCTGCCACAGCAGGTTTCGCCCGAGGAAATGTTCAAGTTCCTCGTCGACGAGTTTACCTTTGCTAAGGAGAACTTCGGCGATGATGATTTCTATGGTTATGGCAACAAGTACGCTGCATCGATGGCGCTTGCCAAGCTATACCTGAATCAGAACGTGTATCTGGGCACCAGTGGCAACGATGGCTTCCAGATGTGTCTCGACGAGGTGAATTACATTATCAATAGCGGCAAATACAGTCTTGCTCCTACTTATAAGGAGTGCTTTGCCGAGGATCTTTCAAGCAATCCTGAGATTATCTTCGTAATACCAGGCGACCGTACCCATACTGTTCAGTTCGGTCTGCAGAGTTACTGCTTCCCACAGTCGGGTATTGAGGCCTACGGTTCTACTGCGCCTGGTTATAACGGTAGCTGTGCTATTCCTCAGTGGATTCGTACATACGATGAGGCCGATGGTCGTCTGGCTGATACATGGGCTGGTGGTCCACAGTACCATGCTACTAAGCAGGGTGATAAGTATATTCCAAACTCTGATACCAGCAACCCCATTAAGTTTGAGGCTGACGACTGGAGTGGTACAGGTATCCTTACCTATAACCTGAACGTGCACTCTATCGACAATCCCGGTGCTTACCAGCAGGAAGGCTATCGTCTGCATAAGTACGAGATTGTAGGTGGTACAGACGATGGTACTACTTCGGATGATTTTCCCGTATTCCGTTATGCCGATGTGCTGATGATGAAGGCAGAGTGTCTGCTCCGCTTAGGTCAGAACAAGGATGAAGCTGCCTCGCTGGTAACACAGGTTCGTCAGCGCAGCTTTAGCTCAGCAGCTAAGGCCACACGTACAGTATCCGATCTTGAGGGAGGTTCTGTTTATGCTTACGGACACGATGAGTATACTGTGCCCGAAGGTGCAACGGCTGGCTACAACGATTGGTCTACTCACGTAACAACTTACGAAGGTGGTGCTGATATTGAACTTGGTGGTCTGCTCGACGACCTGGGCTGGGAGTTCTGCTGTGAACTTCATCGTCGTCAGGACTTGATTCGTTTCAAGATGGCAGATGGCCGTAGTGTGTGGAATGGCAAGTCGTGGTTCTGTAAGGATGCTACTTCGGAGACAACATATACCATATTCTCTATTCCTGATGAGGTGATGAAGTCGAATGTAGATATGAAACAGAATCCTGGCTATGCAGGAGCAAAGTAAGAATTGAAGAATTAAAGATAATTGAAAAATTGGTAATTATGAAAAAGCTATCATATATCGCAAGTGCCTTGCTGCTGTTTGCTTCTGTAAGCCTGTTCAGCAGCTGTGGTGACAACGAGAATTTCTGGGGCATTCATACTCTGACTGACGATGAGTTGGCAGAGATGGCCCGTCAGGACTCTATCAAGCAGGCTCAGCGTGAGCGTATCGATGCTGATCTCATTCTGGAGTATACTGTTGAATTCTATATGAGTGCAAACTCTTACGATGGTGCACCTGTCAAGATTGATATGGATGCTATTGCACAGGAGTTCGGCGTAGATAAGAATGCTTTGGGTAAAGCTCTTAACGGCGATGGCGGCATTGACGTCACTGGTTTTGCCATCGAAGGTTCTACCCATGCCGACAATATGACCTCTTCTAACTCAGGTGCCAACTGGGGCCACTGGTGGGACAAAGACGGAAACGTGAAGAACTGGGGTGAGGATGCAATGGTCTTCGCAGAGTTCTATTATGATGAGGAGAAGGGTGAGGGAACCTTCAACGTAGGTCAGTATCCAGGTCATCTGGTGGCTAATCAGGAGGTAAAGTTCATCGAGGCCATGAAGTATCAGGACAAGCGTGTGGCTATCGTCATCACTGCTATTGCCCGTGAGCGCGGCGAGGTTCAGGGTGGCATCGTTGGCACTCAGGAACTCACACTTGCTACAGCTCCTAATGACGCTTACGCTACTGTACCAGTTCCAGGATTTGATGCAGCTAAGGTTCTGAGCGACCTTGGTGCTGGCTCTTGGAGCGATGTAAGTTGGGTATCTACCAATGCAGAAGGTGGCTACGAGCAGGAGTACAATGCAGATCCTGCACCTGGTTTCTGGTACGACAAACTTGGTTTCAAGGGAGCTTGGGGCGACAATGCCAGCGTTTTTGTTCTCTTCAATGCCGACGAGCAGGCTATCCTCGTAGGTCAGATGCCAGGTCAGATGACTGCCGGTAGCAGTGTTGATGTAGAGTTCAATGCAATGTATGGTGATAAGATTGAGAAGATCATTATCCATGTAGTGATTTCTGCCTATCAGGATCCTGAGACGGCTCCAGAAGGTGAACCTGCTTCTATCGAGAAAGACATCACTCTGACAAAGACATACGATGCTGATTGGGGAGCAACAGAAGAACTCGACGTGAAGGAAGAACTGCGCCAGGCCTTCAAAATGACTACCTATCAGATTTTCTCAGCCCTAAAGAGCGGTGAAATGAAGATGTGGGTAAATGAGATCGGTAACATGGCTAACGAGGAGACTGGTGCTCCTGCCTACACCGGTGAGGCTCCAGGTTGGTGGCTCAATGCTGAGGGCGCTCCTGTAGCTTGGGGTGCTGAGGCTGTAGCCTATGTTTTCTTAGGTATCTCTGAGGAGTCGCTGGCATTCTATGGTGGCAACCATCCCGACAACTGTACGCCTGCCGGTGCAAACATCAAGACCAAGTACATCATCGAGTACAAAGGAACAACTGCAACCTATAATATCACCTTCGATATCAAGGCTGCTGGTGCACGTAAAATGTAAATGAATACGATTATGAAAATAAATGTGTTTAAACACTTCTTTCTGCTTGCAGCAATGTTCACCATTGCTGCATGCAGCAGTGATGATGAAATAACCTATCTGACACCTACGGTGGCTGAGACCGAGATTAACGTGGAGTCGGATGTCACATTCTATGCTACTACGGTAGCTTCGCGTCAGGTTTGGAGTGCCACTGTAGAGAGCGGGGGTGAATGGTTGAAACTCATCAGCGCAAAGGGCGTGGGCGGTACAGCCGAGAAACTTAGTTTCGAGATGACTCGCAACACCACAAAGAGTCCTCGTCAGGCCCTTATCAACGTAGCGTGTGGTACAGCTTCTACTCAACTGAAGGTGACACAGGGACCTTCGGCTATTGAGATAATGGACGAGAGCGACGTGCCCAATTTCAACAGATATTACAAACCTCAGGAATTCGGTTCGATGGATATGCTCCGCAACGACTCTAAGTGGTCATTCTATCGCTACAAGCAGAGCAATCACTTCTTTGTGTTCTGGGAGGCTGGTTTCGGCGACGATCCTAATGCCGAATCTGTACCTGCAAATCTGCGTGTAGATATCGACGACTTGTTGGAAAAGGCTGAGCAGTTCTATAAGACCAATATCGACCGTCTTGGTATGGTGGTAACTGGTCAGGGTAAGAGTTACCTCGACGACTACAAGATGGAGATCTATCTGCTCTACCAGACAGAATGGCTTGCCACTGGTTCTGGCTACGACAATGTGATAGGTGCCCTCTGGGTTAACCCATCTACCTGTCAGCCTGTAGGCTCTACTATAGCTCACGAGATTGGACACTCTTTCCAGTATCAGACCTACTGCGACAATGTGCGCAATGGTGCTGCCAACGACTTTAAGTCAGGTTTCCGTTATGGTTACGAGGGTTCGAACGGTGGATGTGGATTCTGGGAGCAGTGCGCTCAGTGGCAGTCGTATCAGGACTATCCTGAGCAGGCCATCAGCGGTGGATGGAACGATGTGTGGTACGGACAGTGCCATCGTCATTTCGAGCACGAGTGGCAGCGCTATGCCTCTTACTTCCTGCAGTACTACTGGACAGACAAACACGGTGACAAGACACTGGGTCGCATCTGGAACGAGTCGAAGTATCCAGAGGATGCATCGCAGGCATATATGCGCATCTTCGGCGTCAGCTACGACGACTACAAGAAGGAACTCTTTGCATATGCTCAGCGCTGCATAAGCTTCGACTTTGCAGGTATACGCAATCAGTTTACTACACAGAACGAACTCTATAAGACATCGCTCTATACACAGGACGGTTTCTATCAGATAAGCTACGAGCAGTGCCCACAGCCTACCGGATTCAACTTTATAAAGCTCGACGTACCCGTTGCTGGTACTAAGGTGAAGGTACAGATGGAGAATGTGGCTCCTGGCAGCAAACTTCCTGATGGTGATCCAGGTAATCAGGTTGATGGCGACTTCAAGGTGGTTGGCAACACGGCTACATATAATAATGTAGGTAACGACCAGGCGCTGGCTTACGGTTTCGTAGCACTGAAGGAGGACGGCTCTCGTGACTATAGCGCGATGAACTACACCGATGCTATTGGTGAGGGCGAATATACTGTACCTGTAGGTACCAAGTATCTCTATCTCGTAGTACAGGGATCTCCTAAGAGCTACCACCAGTGTCCTTGGGATGAGAAGGAAGAGACTGATATGCAGTGTCCTTATCGCTTCAAGATTAGCGGTACTGACCTCTTTGGCAACTTCTCTATCGACGAAACGAAGGATCCTACAGATGTGGAATTTTCGTATGACCTGAATTGTAATGCAGCTTCAGCCGACTATGTACAGGGCACCATCCAGATATCAGGCAACGAACTGAAGAAACTGGCTCAGGCCTTTGTAATGCAGCCTTCGGTATTAAGTGGTGCTATACTGCCTATTGCAGCAAACACAACTGTAGAGCTAGCTGAGGGCAAGATAGCTCTTGGATTGCTCCAGCCTGGCGGAAGCATCAATTACACCTATACCGCCAATGCCGGTTTCTACTGCAAGGCCGACGGTTCACAGGGCTCATGGGGTGACAACGACCCGCTCTGGTTCGAGTACGACAAGGACAGCTTTATCCTGACCTATGGTCACAAGCCGGGTTGCTCAGTCGCTGGTACTAAGTACACTATCAAACCAGTATTGGTGTATACCAAAGGTGGAAAGCAGTATAAAGCTACGTTCACACTGAATATGCAATTCTAATTTTTTCGATAAGCTAAGATGAAGAAGTTTTTTCTTTCGAGTTTGGCGGTTCTGTTGATGGTTGCCTGTTCGTCGGGAAGCGATGTGCCGGAGCCAAGCCCCGTTGTACCTACGCCGTCGACAGTTGATACAACTAAGGTAGATACTTCAAAAACCGATCAGAATCCTGTTGCGGTGAAGTTTGCTGCCAAGTATCGAGTGGCAAAGATGCAGATTACAACGGATGGACAGCAGGCTGTCGACTCGAAAGAGAAAACCGATTATCGCAGTTGTACGATTAAAATAGAGAGTGATACGGCAGCATGGAACTACGAGGGCCGTGGACGTATACGCGGCAGAGGCAATTCTACATGGCTCTGGTATCCCAAGAAACCATACCGTATTAAACTCGACGAAAAGGCATCTGTACTTGGTCTTGATGCTAATAAAGACTGGGTGCTGCTGGCCAACTATCGCGACCCAACCCATCTGATGAACACCTTTGTGTTCGAGATGGGGCGTGGGTTGAATATGCCATTTACCAATCATACACGCTATGTAGAGGTTACGCTTAATAGCGATTATATCGGTCTGTATCAGTTGACGGAGCAGATAGAAGTAGGAAAGAGTCGTGTGGATATTGGTAAGAAGAAAGGATGGTTGCTGTCGCTCGATGTCGACGACGGCCCTGCTGAGGCTCCAACCGCAGGCGACAATTTCTGGTCGCAGGTATACCGTATGCCAGTATGTGTAAAGAGTCCTGAATCTGAGGATTATGCTACCCCCGAAACCCTATTAGATGATGCAAAACAGGCACTTGGCGACCTTGAAAACGTAATACATAGTCACGACTACGAAGCACTAAAGAAAGTGATGAATGTGCAGTCGATGATTGACTATCTGCTGATTCAGGAGTACGTTTACAATGTCGAAGTGTCTGCACCGCGTAGCATCTACATCCACAAAGATAAAGGTGATGCACTCTGGACTTTCGGACCGCTATGGGACTTTGATGCCGGTTTTGATTTCGACTGGGGACATATGTACGATGGACACGGCTATTTCGCTGATTATCGCGAGACGGTTCTTGGTACCGATCCTGCCCGTCATGTCAGCAATTACGATTATGTGCCGAGTTTCTTTACTGACATGTGGAAGAACAAGGCATTCGTCAGTGATGTAAAGGCGCGTTGGAAGGAAATAAAACCGCGTATTATCGCTGAGTTCTGGGCAGAGACCAAGCGCTATGCCGACGCTGCTGCCGAGGCGATGGAGCGCGATGCTAAGCGCTGGCCCATCGACAAGAAATACACTACAGAAATCAATCGAATGGAGAAATGGCTCAACTCAAGAGCTGTTTATATGGACAATATTGTAAGCAACTATCCAAGTGGAAACTGATATGAAACGAATAATACTATTGGCATCGTGCGTATTTGCAAGCTATACAGCATTGCACGCCCAGAAGAAGATATACATCCCTGAGGACCTGCGAAAGATGGATTTGCAGGCTGATACCTCGCAGTGGTCGTTTAAGCGTAGTATCGAGACCGACGATCTGATATTGATGTGGGAGCGAGGTTTTGGCTGCGATACAAGCAATCCGCCGATGCTTGAGGGCAAACCTATGAGTTTCAACCTCACTAATCTGCGCGACCGTGTGCAAGAGTTTTATCACTTCTTCCGCGATACGCTGGCTTTCTCGTTGCCTGGGTCTAAGGCCGATAAGTATAAGATGATGGTGATGGTTAATTACTCGCTCGACGGTACGGCCTATGGTGGCACCTACGACAATTTTATTGGCGCCCTATGGGTGGCCCCCAACCGTATACAGGATGCCAAGATGAACTGCATGGCGCACGAACTGGGACACTCGTTCCAGTTGCAGATACCCGCCGATAGTGTAGGTGACGCATGGGGAGGATCTGGCTTTTTCGAGATGACATCGCAGTGGATGCTGTGGCAGGTTAATCCTGGTTGGTTAACCGATGAGAACTACCACTTCGAGGCATTCAAGCAGCTCACCCACAAGGCCTATCTGCATCTCGATAATATCTATCACTCGCCCTTTGTTATCCAGTGGTGGAGCGATTTGCACGGGCGCAAGTCGATAGCCGAACTGTATCGCCAGGGTAGGATAGGCGAGGATCCTGTGATGACCTATAAGCGCATGTACAATATGAGTCAAAAGCAGTTCTGCGACGAGATGTTCCGCGGCTATCAGCATCTGGTAAACTTCGATTTCAACCATGCCCGTAAAGAAACCCGCCAATATGCCTGCACATTCGATACCGAGACAGAAGGCGGAAAGTGGCTGCGCCCCAAGAACTATCCTGAGGAATACGGATTCAACGCCATCAAACTAGATGATAAGGTAAACCTTAATGCCAGAAAGTTCAGACTGAATATACAGGGCGATAACCTGCGTTATGGTTTTGTAGGCATAACTACCGATGACCAGTCGGTTTATAGCGATGTGAATGCCACAGAGTTCGTCGTACCAAAATCAAAACGCCTTTCTCACCTCTATCTCATTGTGATGGGAGCTCCTTTGCAGCACTATCACATACCGATGCCTACAGACGAAAATTATAAAAATCCACAAAAACTTTTGGAGTTTCCATATAGTTTTCGTATTTTTGCCACCCGATGAGAAATATATTGCTACTGATGGTGTGTTTGCTTGGTATTCTGAATTCAGAAGCCAAAGACGACTATAGTTTCCGCAATTTGACCATGAACGATGGTTTAACGGCTAACGCAGTACGCAATATAGTTCAAGATAAGAATGGTTACATTTGGTTTGGTACCGACAATGGCTTATGTCGTTATAACGGTAGGCAAATGGTTCCTTTCCGTATTACAGAACTCGGCATCAATCAGTATATCTCGGCCCTGCTGTCATCCGAAAAAGGTTTATATGTAGGCACTGATAAAGGCGTTTTCTTTATCGATTTCGAACTTCAAAAGTACGAAAGGCTACCTTTGGATATTCATTCCACGGTGACTTATCTCTCGTTTGATAAGGAGGGCGCATTGTGGGTGTCTGTAATGGGGCAGGGAGTTTGGCAGTATGTGTTTAAAACTGGTCAGACAAAGCATTACGACATTAATGAAATACAGAATGCTGTGGCTCAGGTGTTGGTAGACAACAGTAACCAGGTGTGGGCTGTAACTAACTGGGCAACGCCATCAGTTTATCGTCTGAACCGTTTGCATAATCAGTTTGAACCGGTTAGTCTTAGTTTTCCTTCCATGTATAACTCGCTCCGCATGCTACAAACCAAAGATGGTAGGATGTGGCTTGGAACGTGGGAGCAGGGGCTGTTGCTGATGCATAGCGACGGTCGGGTAGAGCAGGTGCTTAATCCGCAATCGTCGAAGGTAGGCTGGCACATACATACCCTGTATGAACAGACCGATGGGAACATCTGTATAGGTTGCGACGATGGTATGATAATACTGAATACCAAAACGCGGGAGTGGCAAAAGTATGACGATCGATTTGTGTATGCCATCACTACCGATACCGAGGGCGGCATGTGGATAGGTACATTCTATAACGGTGTGAGATATGTCTCGCCTGTAGGCAAGCGATTTGACGGCTTTTCGATGGCCGATGGGCTTACAGGCAATGTTATTTCGCGCTTTTGCGAGGACCGTCAGGGGCGTGTGTGGGTTGGTAGCGACGATGGCGGACTGATGTGCTACTCGCCTAAGGAGCAACGTTTTGTCGGCTATCCTCATCAGGATGTGTTGTCAAAGCGCAATGTGCATGCTCTTACTCTTGATAGCGATAATAACCTGTGGATAGGCACATATACCGATGGCGTAATGGTATTAAACCTGGCAACTGGCCGACTGCGACAATACACACAGACATCGGCTGTTAATAGTTTGGATAACTCCAGTTCCTATGCCATTCATCTCGATAAGCATGACCGTATATGGGTGGCTACGATGGAGGGCTTGAATCTCTACGATAAGAAGCAGGATGCGTTTGTGCGTATAGGCAAGACCCACGCCATCACCATCGATATCGATGAGGATAAGGAGGGTAACCTGTGGCTTGCTTCGCAGGGCGAAGGCCTGTGGCTTTATAACAGCAAAAGCCGTAAACTAAAGAACTATCGTACTGAAGATGCCACTGATGTCACGGCTTTGCCCGATAATCAGGTTAACTGCTGTATGATTGATCAGAGTGGCAAAATGTGGATAGGTACATTTGCCGGTCTATGCGTGTACGATAAGCAGCATGATAACTTCCGTCGTATCCCGCTAGATGTGCCCAGCCAGAATATTCTCAGTGTGATTGAGGATAACGGAGCTTTGTGGATTGCAACCGACAGAGGCATTGTAAAGTATGCACCTGAAGAGGGAGTACAGCGGTTTACGCTACACGACGGTCTGGTTTGCGAGCAGTTCCAACCCAACAGCGGGATGAAAGCTAGCGACGGGCGCGTTTATTTCGGAACAACAAACGGATTCAACAGCTTCTATCCCTTCCAAATTAAGGCCAACAGCGTGATGCCTCCAGTATATGTTACTTCACTAGAGATACTGAATGGCGAGGAGCGAAATGCCGAAGGGCGGCCCATCGACCTGACACTGGCCAAGGAGATTACCATTGGCTATAGCGACTCGAAGATGATTACCTTGTCGTTTGCATCGCTTAGCTATTGCTCGCCCGAGAAGATACAGTATGCCTATATGCTCGAAGGTTTCGACCGCGATTGGAACTACGTGGGTAATCAGAATCGCGCCACCTATACCAATCTGCCTGCAGGTACCTATACCTTCCGCGTAAAAGCCACCAACAACGATGGTATCTGGTCGGACAACGAGGCTGAACTCAAAATAATAGTGGAGCCACCGTTCTGGTGGAGTTGGTATGCTAAACTATTCTATCTGTTACTTATGGTAGCAGTCGTTTACTATTATGTGCAGATGCGACTTACACGAGCCGAGCGCCAGCACCAGCATGAATTGCAGCTATTGAACGAACAGAAAGAGAAAGAGGTACGCGAGGCACGACTGAACTTCTTTACGATGATTGCCCACGAGATTCGTACCCCGGTGTCGCTGATTATCGGCCCCTTGGAGAAATTGATGAAGCAAGGCTCCCCAACGGCCGACTTGAAGGTTATCGACCGCAATGCCCACCGCCTGCTGGAGTTGGTAAACCAGTTGCTCGACTTCCGCAAGGTAGAACAGCAGAGCCTGGTAATGCACTTTGCCCCGCACAATATCTACCAGTTGATGGTGTCGGTTAGCGAGCGTTTTGCACCCACCTTCGAGCAGAATGGTAAACAGTTCACTGTCATCTATCCCGATGAGCACTTCACTGCCATTGTCGACAAAGAGGCTATCATTAAGACCGTCAGCAACTTGCTTGCCAATGCTAATAAATACACCAAAAATCAAGTGCAACTATCGTGTGTCGAAGATCCTGATGGCGAGCAATTCCGCATCAGCGTGAGCGATAATGGTGTGGGTATCCGCGAGGAGGATCGCCAGCGCATCTTCCAACCTTTCTTCCAGGCCGAGGGTAATAAGCCTGGTACTGGCATAGGACTGAACATAGTGAAGAATATCGTCGATCAGCACCACGGCGATATTAGTGTAGAGTCAGAATTAGGCGTAGGCAGTACCTTCACCATTGTTCTGCCCGTAAGCCAGACAGAAACAGAAAATATTGAGCCCGAAAAGTCGTCAGCCCCCACGATCATCGACGATCACTCCGCCCCAGCCCTGTCACTCGACACTGCTATTCACCATCACCCTTCACCTATTACCCAACACCAGACTATGTTAATTGTCGACGACTCTGAAGATATGCGCCAGTTCCTCGAAAGCAGCTTCAGTGATAATTATGCCATCGTGACCGCGGGCGATGGTATCGAGGCACTCCACCTGTTGCAACAGCATCAGATAAGCATCATCATTAGCGATTGGATGATGCCACGAATGGATGGTGCCGAATTCTGTCGTCGCGTACGTCAGAATCCGCTCACAAGTCATATTCCTTTTGTGATGCTTACTGCCAAGACCGACGACGATTCTAAGGTAGAGGGTATGGACGTTGGTGCCGATACTTACATCGAAAAGCCTTTCTCGGTGCAGTATCTCGAAGCCTGTATCCGCAACATCCTGCAAATACGTCGCCAGCTGATGGAGAAATTCTCTACTCAGCCGCTTGAACCCGTTACCGAGATAGCGCAGAACCCTACCGACAACGAGTTCCTCACCAAGATGAACCGTATTATTGAGGAGAACTTCTCCAATTCTGAATTAAATGTTGATTTCCTCGCTGAGCGTCTCAATATCAGTCGTAGCGGTCTGTTTGCAAAAATCAAGACTCTGGCCGATGTAACGCCCAACGAGATGATACAGATTGTGCGCCTGAAGCGTGCCGCCCAACTGCTGCACGAGGGTGGACACATGGTTAGCGAGGTAGGATATATGGTAGGATTCTCCAATCCCTCATATTTCTCAAAGTGCTTCCAAAAGCAATTCGGCATCCGTCCTGCCGATTATATGAAAAAAACAAATGAAAAATATTAATGATCAGATGTATGATGCTGGTAGCAGCCGTCATGATGGCTGCAACGAGCCTGCAGGCTCAGACGGAGCGCTCTGATGAGTTCAGAGCGAAGTACGAACTGAAGGAGGTGGTGGTGATGAGTCGCCACAATATCCGCTCTCCGCTGACGTCGGGTGGTGCTGCCTATATGCGAGTAACGCCTAACGATTGGTTCAAGTGGTCATCGCCCAGCAGTCAGTTGTCGCTGCGTGGTGGTGTGCTCGAGACCGAGATGGGCCAGTTCTTCCGTAAATGGATAGTAAGCACAGGTCTGCTGCCCGACAACTACCGTCCGGAGAGCGACGAGGTGCTGTTCTATGCCAACTCGCGCCAGCGCACTTTTGCCACGGCAAAGTATTTCTCTGCCGGTTTCCTGCCTTATGCCAACGTGGAGATTCAGCATAAGTACGACGAGGACGTAATGGACCCTGTGTTCAAGCCTCAGTTTACGAAGATGAACGATAAGTACCGCCAACAGATTCTGGCAGAAATGGCAAACTTGCACGGCGGTCCGGAGGCTTGGATGCAGAGCGTGCAACCCACGCTGACGCTGATGGAGGAGGTGCTGGACATGGCACATTCGCCTGCTGCTAAGAACGACACGACGCACTTCTGGTACAACGATACACAGTTCAAAATAGAAAAGGGCGACGAACCAAAGATGAGTGGTGGCTATACGCTGGCCAACAGCGTGGCCGATGCTCTGGTACTGCAGTGCTATGAGAGCGAGAATATGGCAGCCTTCGGGCATGAGTTGACCGAGAAACAATGGCGTGACATCTGCCATGTTAAGGAGGTGTATGATGGTCTGCTCTTCACCACCCACAGTGCTGCCGTCAACCTGGCCTATCCGCTGGTGAGCCGCATCCGCGAGGAACTGCACCACGACGGTCGCAAGTTCACGTTCCTCTGTGGTCACGACAGCAACCTGGCCACCATCAGTGCGGCTCTGCGCCTGACCCTTCCGGAAACGGAGCAGGCTTTTGAGGTGCGCACTCCCATCGGCTCTAAGCTCGTGTTCGAGAAATGGAGCGACGGTAGCGACGACTATGTAGCCATCAATCTGGTCTATCCTAAATACAGACAGATGTATGCCCGCACGCTGCTCTCGCTCGAAGAGACACCGATGGTGCAGACCGTAACCATCGAGGGACTCACGGCCAACAGCGACGGACTCTACCGCCTGGCCGACCTTGATGCCCGTATGGCTGGTGCAATGGCCGAATACGACGCCATCGAGGATGCACCGACTGCTGTGAATTCCACCACTCGCACCGTCATCACCGGCGAGGGCCTTTTCTATGCACTGAATGGAACACCAGTCAATGCCTCTACTCGTGGCATTGTAATCAGTAATGGTAAAAAAATAATCAGATAAAAAAGGGTAAGGCTTGCAATCAGAAATGCAAGCCTTATTTTTTCTCCCACACGTGGAAAATATTTCTCCCACGTGTGGGAGATGTTTTTTGCGTATTATTCGGTTGGTTTTCGGGCATAATAATTGTTAAAACAATGATAAATATCGGTTTTTTATGTAAATTTGCAATTAGAATACGACTAATTATGAAAAAGAGAATATTGATGGCAATGATGCTGTGCGGGGCTATGACAGCCAGCGCGCAGCAGGACAAGGACGCCTCGGCAGGCGAGCAGTCGCTGTTTGAGAAGGTGACGAATATAGAGAAGAAGCAAGATAATTTCCACCTGTTGTTGAACCTGAACAACAGTTTCGACGTGAATCAGGGCAATGGCGAACTGGAGAGTGCCAAGTTCAACATGCACGAGATACGCATCGAGGCTAAGGGAAAGGTTAATGATACATTCTCATTCCGTTGGCGCCAGCGCCTGAACCGCAGCAACGCGCCCACTCCCGACGGACTGGACAACATGCCTGCCACATCCATCGACATAGCCGGAATAGGTGTGAAGTTTAACGATGTGGTCTCGATGTTCTTAGGTAAGCAGTGTGCTGCATATGGAGGTTTCGAGTACGACACCAACCCCATAGAGATTTACCAGTATTCGGACATGCTTGACAATATGAGCATATTCCTTACAGGTGCCACTCTGCAGTTGCAGCTCAGCCCCGATCATCAGTTGCAGTTGCAGGCGGTTGACAGTCGCAGTGCCAGCATGAGCGATATGTATGGCGAGGGCTACGAGCAGTCGAAGGTGCCCCTGGTGTACAGCGTAAACTGGAATGGCAACTTCGGTGGCGTGCTGAGTACGCGCTGGAGCTACTCTGTGATGAGTCAGGCCAAGGGCTATCAGAGCCATTATGTGGCACTGGGTAACCAACTGAAACTTAACAATTTCGATGCATTTCTCGACGTGATGTATATGCGCGAGGGCATAGACCGCGAAGGTATCGTGTCGAGAATTGTGGGCAACAACGCCCTGGGTGGTCATCAGAACGATGCCGAGTATCTGTCGATGGTTTTGAAGGCGCAGTATCGATTCAATCCCAAGTGGAGCGTGTTTGCAGAGGGAATGCTGGATAACGAGGGCTTCTCGAAGTCGAACGGCGTGATAGAGAAGGGTAAGTATCGCACGGCCTACGGCTATCTGGCTGGGCTGGAGTTCTATCCGATAAAGAACAGCAACCTGCACTTCTACCTTACTTATGTTGGTCGCCACTATAGCTATACCGACCGCGCAAAAGCGTTTGGTGCCGACGATTACAGCACCAATCGCATTTCGTTAGGTTACATCTGGCAGTTGCCGATGTTCTGACGGTTTATTTATCTTTGCTCGTTGTTTTTTATTCTTTGGTGCTATAAGTGTGCACACTCGAACCTTGGGCTGATGGCAGGTAGTTGATGCCCCACCAACACATTTGCAGCAGTACAAAGGAACCTATGAGCATCCAGAATGCCAATCGGTTGCGTTGTTCAGGCAGTTTTCGGTAGTGGATGTAGATGAGGTAGGCTATCCAGGTGATGGCTGCCCACGTTTCCTTTGGATCCCACGACCAGTAGTGGCCCCATGCCTCCTTGGCCCAAAGGGCTCCAAACAGCATTCCGAAGGTAAGGAAGGCAAAGCTTACATACACGAGGTCATCAACTTTTTTCCACCAGGCGATAACGACAGCTATGCCAAGCAGGGTGTAGGCAAAGATATACACAAACACGTGTGGCGCAAACCACGGACTCTGCAGAGCTGGTACCAACGTTTTGGTGTTATAGCTGTCGAAGAAGAAATAGGCAAACATAGCGGCGCAGGCAGCGAAGAATAAGTACCACCCAAGCGCCTTTCGCGTGGCAGTTTTAAATCGGCGCCATAGTACCAACAGCGTCATTACTGCCGCTCCCGCCAGCATCATATAGAAACCTGCATATACAAATGGCAGCCACGGATCGGTCACCAGTTCCAGTATCGATATCTGACTCTTGGGGCCCATCTGTGTGTCGTAGCCGTACTGATATATTTTCCAGCCGTCCACCTCGTAGGGTTTGTTCACTTCTATGGTGGTCTCGATTTTTTCCCCGGATTTATTCAGAATTTGAATCTCAGATGCATAGCGCTTAGGCTTGCCGCCCTCATAACTCTCCATTATGAACTTCTTCAGTTCGATGGTTATCGGCATTTCCTTGATGGCACCGTTCTTATCAAGCGCACGCCATTCGGGCTCACCAACACCGCAAATCATCTTTACGCGCTGCATGTCGGCACTGCCTAATGTGGCTGTAGTAAGGGCGATAAAGAGTCCCAGGTGATTCAGCATAAAGGGTACGTCGCGCTTCAACGATCCCTGACCTCTGAATATTGCACGAAATCTGCGGTGGATGGTAAGGCCGAGAACCACCGTGAGATACACATATGTGAGCACGAACGGCCAGAACGACAACATGTTGTTAAACCACGTGCCATTTTCTTGCTGCCGCGTCAGTCCCATGATGATGGTCAGCACCACAGCATATACCATCGCCGGGATGGCTGCCTGATTCGTCGACATCCATTGGAAGGCATATACTTTCTTTCGCAAGTACACCATCGCTGTCAACATCACAAAGAAGGCTGACAGCACAAAGCCGTTAGCTGTCCACGCAAACGCATCCCATACTACAGGTCCAACAGTCAGTTCAAGCAGCAGTCCTGCTGCGATAAGGCCTCCTCCAATGATGAAGCCTTCTTTCATAGTCCATGTTTTATTTGTTTTTGTCATTTCAAACATATCATTGTTTTATAAAATTGACGGCAAAATTAATCAAAAAATACCAATGTGATGCTTTTCGCCTTAGGATTTTATGATTAATTAGTTATATGTTTTTGGCTATGCGCTTGGCAAGAGCCATGATGGTAAGCATAGGGGGCAAGCCTAAAGATTGTGGTAGGATGGTGGCATCGCAGACGTAGAGATTATCGGGCAACAACGATGAATGAAGCGAAGTGGCCTCGGCCTGCGTGAGTGGCAGCATGCCGCCAGGATGACCGGCATTGAGCGTGCCGAGGAAAATATCGTGTTCGTTGGCCCCCATCTGCATCAGTATCTCTCGGCAGTCGTCAACACCTTGCTGCAGGCGTTGCTTGTCAAGAGGGGTAAGCGTCTTTGTCATCTTATTATGATGCACGTCGCCTTGTTCTACATCGGCCAGCTTAATCATGAGGCTCACCATACCGTCCATCGGTTTATGCCACTGACGGTTGAAGAAGAAGCTGAGCCAGTCCATATAGGGCGATATGATGTACTTTTCGCGATGGCTCACAAATGGCATCAGCAGCTGGCGGTCCTGGCGGGCTTTTGCCATCGGTGCAGCAACGCACAGCACAGGGTCGACAAACAGTGTCGACTGGCAGTCGATGCCCGATGCACGCAGTATGTCGGGGCTGCCATAGCCTCCTGCTGCCACTATGATGATGTCGGCCTCGAGAGTAAGGTGCTGTAGTCCTCTGCTTATATGCACTGTCTGAGCCGTGCGGTTGGTTATGTCAATATGTGTAACCTTGCAGCCAGTCATCACTTTGATTCCTTTCAGCAGTTCGCGTGTATCCCATTTTGCCATAGTAGGACATCCTATCGAGCAATGACCGCATAAGCGGCAACTGCCTGGGCGGAGTAGCTTGGGCATGGGTTGCGGATCCATGCCTAACTGCTGCATAGTCTGGAAGGTTCTTTTCGTGATAGGCGACCAGTAACGCTGGTGGTCGGTTGTGATGGGTAGTTCGCTATATAGCTCGTCGAACTCTTCGTCGAGGTTGATGCCTATCATTTTCAGTCCCTCGTCGGCTCTCACTGCATTTCCTGTGGCCAGTGTGGTGGTGCCGCCAACACCACGTCCGTATACCATCACCATCTCCTTCTGCCTGTCGATGCGCATGGATGGCAGTAGCAGTTGTATCATACGCTCGTCGAAGTACAGTCCAGTCTTTCTAAACATAGCCAACTTGTCGAGTGGCAGCGAAAGTGGTTTGAACTCTTTTCCTGCCTCCAGCACTGTTACCTCGAATTTTTTTGCCAGCATGTGTGCGGCCATTGCTCCGCCTGCACCACTGCCTATTACGATGACTTTCTTCATACTCCTAATTATTAATGGTGAATTGCGCCCGACAGCATTTGCAGCCTTCGGTTATGCGCTGACTGAATTGCAGGTGCTTAGTTGGCAGCCCTGAAATGCCGCATATGATACCGCTGTCGAGTGCCGATGCCACTCTACATATCTGTGGTGTATAGAAACTGCTGAAGTAGCAGCGATGAAAACACAGTTGCTGACTGCTGCCGAACGACATCTGGATACCGATGTTGTGATATAGCGCCATGATAAGTCGCTGAGCGCTGGTATCATTGCTTATCATAAAAATTCGGCGCAGTAATTGCCCCATCTTATACGCCTCTGTGTTCATTCGTTCAAACACGGATTCGTCAGCATCTGTCGGCATATTACTGCTAGTGTATTCGGCATAGGCTCTCAGGGCCTCGGCATGGGGCAGCGTCCATATGCGCTTGGGCTTCTGGCCTAAGGCACGCGCTGTGAGGTTCATCAGCAGTTGCAGTTCTATGCGTCTGAATAGTGAACTGTTAACCATTGGCGTATAGGTTTTCTATTTCATTAGTGTAGTGTTCTATCACCACGTTACGTTTTACCTTAAGGTTGGGCGTTAGTTCGCCACGGGCTATGCTTAGTGGAGTGCTGATAATAAGGTATCGCTTTACCTGCTCTGGGTGCGATAGCTGCTGGTTCATGCGTTCCACGTCGGCTGCAAGTGTATCGTTATTGCCGGTTGTCCATAACAGAGCCGTGCAATAAGGTCGTTGTTCGCCCACAAGTACGGCATTCTCTACACATGGTATGTCCATCAGTCGGTGCTCTATTTTTGAGCAGTTTATGTTTTTGCCGTACGATGTTATCAGCATGTCCTTCTTTCGTCCGCTGATGTACACGTGTCCGTCGGCATCCATGTGTCCCAGGTCGCTAGTATACAGTTTTCCATCCTTAAAGGTGTTGGTGTCAAGCTTGTAATAACCTAATGCAACCTGCGGGCCGCTCACTATGAGCTCGCCATCGGGAGCTACTGTTACAGTGGTGTCGGGTAGTGGTGTACCTATGCTGGGTATTACGTTGTCGCCCAGTCGGCTCAGCGTTATCAGCGGTGCCTCGGTCTGTCCGTAGGCGTTATGTATCTCTACACCCAACTCTCGGAAGTGTAGCAGCAGCTCTTCGCTTATTGGGGCCGAGCCTACCAAAAGTTGTGAACACTTGTCGAGTCCGGCCTTACGTAGCACGGCGCGTCTCAGTATGGTGGCAGTAAGGCGTTTTAGTGGCCCGTTGTTCATCTTCAGGTAGCGCTGTCCCAGTGGGTTCTGCTCTATCTGTTCCCATAGCTTCTCATAGAAACGAGGTACTGAGAAAAATACCGTAGGGCGTACCTCTGGTAATGCCTTGGTAAGCATCTGGAAATCGGTGAGGTAATATATTTTTGCCTTGCATAGCATGCAATACGGTGCGTAAGCAGCCAGTATACCCTCTACCACATGGCTCATGGGCAGGAACGACAGGTAACGCATCTCGCTATTGCGGTCGTGCCATGATAGCAGATTGGTAAGTACCTCGCCCATCCACTTAAGTTGGCTGTAGCTGAACATCACTCCTTTTGGCTCGCCTGTGGTACCCGATGTGTAACGTATGGTGGCAAGTGAGTCGCATGGTGATAGGTGATGGGTGTTCTTGGACGAGCCAAGTGGTGAAGCCGAGCGGTGTGATGATGAATAGGTGAAGGAACCATCTTTCAAGGGACCGAAGGGTATTATCTGTATGCTCTCTGGCAGGTCTTTTACGTTTTGCATCACACGCTCATCGCCCACAAAGAACCAGCGGACACCGCTCTTATTCATAAGCAGTGTTATCTCGTCGGCTGGCGTGGTGTAGTAGATAGGCACGCTTACGGCACCTACCAATCCTATGGCGTTATCGATCGCAGCATGTTCAGCGCAGTTAATGCCCGATAGTGCTACTGTGTCGCCTGGTTTTACACCTATTTTATACAGATGGCCTACGTAGCTGTTAACCATTGCGTTCATCTCTCGTCCGGTAACACGCTCTGTGCCATTAGCGGTTATGTTGTAATAGGTGATGGGGTAGTGGTGACTCTCGCGACGTAGCATCGCCTGCTGGAATATACTGTTGTCCGACAGTCGCATAAAATTATGCCTGCATGCAAACTCAAGAAGTGTTGGCAGATAACTGCGCCAGTCCAGTTCGTATTTTCCTGCAAACAAATCTGTGTTGGTGCGGTCGAACACATGATCGTCGAAGAAATAGGGCATCAGCGCCGTGAGATTTGATAGCATCGTTCTCTTCTTGGCATCATGTCCTGAGTTGTAGCGCTCGCCGATGGTGCGCAATACAGGCATAGGCAGATATACGGGCTTGGCTACATCAATGTGTAGATTATGTTTGGCCCATTTTCTTACTGCTTCTACCAGTTCTCCTACTTGTGGAAGGCTGTCGGCAGGGGCTGTCAGATGGAAGGTGCGACCTTCGGCTTCAGGGTTAAACGTAAGCGTAGTTACCTGTTGAGCTACATAGTCTACTGGTATCACATTCACTGTCTGTCGGCTGCTTACTGGTAGCACGTGCAACTTGCCCTGCAGCAAAAGCTTCAGTACATAGTATATGGTGTTGAAGTTACGTGTGCGCCCTGTTTTGCTATTGCCTACAATCATTCCTGGCCTACAGATGATGTAAGGCAATGTAGATTCCTTTACTATCTTTTCGGCCTTGGCTTTGCTCTGCTCGTACTGGCTGTAGAACTGTGTGGGTAGCGGTGCATCTTCTTTGATGCGTCCGCTCTGTGTTCCGGCAACATAGGCTGTTGATACATATGTGAAACGTTGAAGGTCTGGCAGCAACTCTGCCATCCTAACTACGTGGCGGGTGCCGTCGATGTTTATGTTCCTTAGCTCCTCGTGCGATTTCTGTAATCCGGTTTCGGCTGCACAATGAATCACGTGAGTAATGTCCATCTGTCGTGATTCCAGTGGGTTTGTTATGTCGCCGGTAATGGTAAGCACACGCTTGCCTATGGCGCTGGTCAGTGTATCGTCACCCCACCATAGAGCACGCAGTCGCCTTTCAGCAGTTTCTTCTGATTCAGCTCTTACCAATACATAAATAAGGCTGTTGGTTGTTTCCAACAACTGTGCCACAACCTCTGTTCCCAGCAAGCCTGTGGCGCCTGTTACTAAAACTGTTCCTTCAGCCATTTCTCAAAGTATTGGCTCATAGCCTTTGTCTTGTTCTTATACATTGCCAGGTGTTGTCTGATAGTGTCGCCTATCTCCTGTTCATGTTCGCCAGCCATCTGTAGTGAGGCTACGATACGCTCTTCCAGATTTTCATCGGTGGCGTGGTACAGATAGTGCTTGTCCAGTTCTACCTCGTTCATTATTCCGTTAAGTCGGGCATCAATTGATACTGCCACAATGGGTATGGCCCGTTCCATACTCAGCACCGATGCATGGTAGCGCGAGGTGAGCAGTATGTTAAGCTGGCGCAGCAGACCTGTCATCTTGAATACGTCGTATGTCTTCGATGTGAACATCGCATGTGGTGCGTCAAGCTTTTGTTCTAACTGCTCGCATACTCTGGCATCCAGTTTCTCCATACCCAATACCACAACAAAGGCATTATGCTCTTTGCTATAGCGGTTAGTGGCAGCTGTCATCGCCTGCAGATATCTTTCAAACTGTCGGCGACGATCCTTGCTGTCGCTGAAAAAGTATATCTTGTCGTATTGTTGTGAGAAGTCGCGGGTGATGAGTGCCTTCAGCCAGCGCCATACTGAAGGGCGTACTGGCCAGCAGAATGGGTTTAGCGGTGCTACACCCATAAGTGGTTGTTTGCCGTCCCATCCGGCAGCTTTCAGTTGCTGTAGTGCCCACTTCTCGCCCTCGCTGCTTTGGAATGTCCATGCAGTGTCGGTGCCAACATGTCCTTTCAGTCCAAGCTGTTGCAGATTGTGTAGCGATTCCTCGGTGCGCACCATGAAGTATGTGTCTTGGCACAGGTCGCTACTCAGTCTGGCCAGCCATCCGTTAAACTTGCCGACTTCCGATCCGTAGGCTATGCAAGGCTTACCCTGCTTACGCATGATGCCAGCTGCTTCGCAGAAGAATACGCATAGGGCATCGGCGAATGTAGGTGTGAGTGTAGAACCCTCGCAGAGTATAGCTGCATGGTGGCGCGAACATGCGCGTAGTAGTGAGAATACGAATACTGATGTGAAATGCAACAGATGTACAGTCCTGCTAAAATAACCCTCAACATTTTCCATATCGAGCGTCATCACCGTAAGTTCGGTTTTGTCGGCTCCTAACGTCTGTTCCAGCTGTTGGGTAAGAGCTACTACACGGGCGTCGGCGCCAGTGTTCCTGGCACCGTTGTAACCCACGAGGAGGATCTTCAGCGGCTGTCTTTCGCTATAGGCTTCGTAACGACAAAGGCCTATACGTGATAAGGGTTTGACGAAGCCCGACATCCACACCAATATACGTACTATGATAGCTAAAATATTATCCATGTCTTCTCGATGTCTCAATATTTTAATCCATTCTCATTATCTTTGTGGGGCAGGCCAGAGTACACTTGCCGCACTTTATGCAGTCGGGGTGCAGATAGCCTGACTCCTGTCCGCGAGAGTCATAAGGCGTTAGCTGCATGGGGCAGACGCGGGCACAACTCTTGCACTTCATCTGGCATGCACTCGACACGTGTACGTTGGTAAATGCCTTGGGTAATGGAGCATTCTTAGGTGCTACCCAGTTTGAGATGGTTCCCATCGGGCAGAACGAGCACCATGTGCGCGGTGCATAGATGAACGACAGTATCACACCTACTATGGTGGTCATCACGATAATCGTCCAGAACACGCGACCGATGCCAGCCCACATGGCCAGTCCGCCCTCGCTCCAAGGTACGAAACTCAGTTGGATGCCGAACATGGTGAAGATGAAAAACACCATGAACAGGCGGAAACCGAAGGTGCGCACAAACTTGGGTATTGGGCGATGGGGTGAGTACTTAGCCAGCAGTCGGTCGTACATGTTGCCGCGAGGACATACATTTCCGCACCACCAGCGACCCTTATAGATGCTCGTCACCACCGGGCCGATCATGCAGATTAGTGCCAACAGACCAACTACTGGGAAGAACCAAGCGAGTATGATATACGCAATGATTATCCAGTAGAGTGGCTGCCCTGGCGTTTTGAAATATCTATGGAATTGTTTTGTGTTGCTCATTTGTTTATTTTTCCTTATTCCTCAGTGTCTCAATAATAGTGTCGAGTTCGACGGCAAACTTTGCATAGTCGGCCAACTGGAAGGGACAAGCTCTCAACTCTTTACCCATTCCTGCAGGGATGATGGCATAAGCCTGTTCCTCCATCGCCTTGCCCTTTGCGGTCAACGATACTATCTGCTGGCGCTTGTCCTCCTTGCCACGCTTACGAACCACGATACCCAGTTTCTCCATACGCTGTAGTAGGGGAGTGACGGTGTTTGTTTCAAGCAGCAGTCGGTGGGCTATGTCGTTCACTGGCTGCGAGTCCTGTTCCCATAGCACCATCAGCACCAGATACTGCGGATAGGTGATACCCAGTTCGTTCAGCAATGGTGTATAAGCCTGAGTGATGAGTCGTGCCGCCGTATATAGTCGGAAACAAATCTGTTTATCGAGTTGTAATTCTTCGTGCATAATTTTCAATTCTCAATTGTCAATTGTCCGCTCGGCTTTGCCGCTTGGCTTGCCAAGAATTAAGCCAACATGGCTTCCACGTCCTTCTCAAAGTCCTTTGGCTCCGTGGTTGGAGCGTAACGCTTAATGGTCTCGCCGTCCTTCGAGATCAGGAACTTGGTGAAGTTCCACTTGATGTCGCTGTCCTTCTCTACGCTCTTGCTGATAGCTTTGAAGAGGGTTTTTGCGGCTTTTGCCTTCAGACCGTTATACTCCTCAGTGGGAGCCTGAGTCTTCAGATACTCGAAAATAGGCTGGGCATCGGGACCGTTTACATCACCCTTCTTCATAATCTGGAATGTCACACCGTAGTTCAGTTGGCAGAACTCCTCAATCTTTGCGTCACCCTCTGGGTCCTGCTCCTTGAACTGGTTGCATGGGAATCCGATGATGACCAGTCCCTTGTCCTTATACTTCTGGTTCAACTCCTCCAGTCCTGCAAACTGGGGTGTGAATCCACACTTACTGGCAGTGTTTACCACCAGCAATACCTTACCTTCAAACTGTGAGAAATCAATCTCCTTACCTTTGCTCGTCTGAGCCTTGAAATCATAAATCTTTGCCATATATATTAATGTTTTGTGTTGAATAATCAACTGTTAATAACTCGATTTATATCGTTTGCGATGCAAAGGTAAGGATAATATTTTATATCGCAAGCGATTTATTGAAAACTTTAAGAGAGTTTAACAATATATCGCCTGCGATATAATAAATAGAATTGGATATGCCAGATACCAGGTCCCTGACACATGTGTCAATCTTTTGTTGTTCCACATCTGAAGGACTTTAATTGTTCACCCATCACGTCCTTCATTACATCAAACACGTTATCACCTGTGCAATGGCTGGTATAGAACAGTGTTTTAGGATAATTTGCTTTTAGCCGTTGAGCCAAAGTTGCCAGTTCTTTCTCTGTTTCTTGTCCGTCAAGCAGGTGGAAACCACCTACTACGGTATGAACGGGCCAAGGACAGGCAGAAAGGATGTTCTCCAGTCCGCTATGAGCGCAGCCTGTAAATAGCAGACCATCGATATACAAGGCCAGCTCATGACGGAAATCGTCGTGAATATAATTTCCATTAGAATCCTCGATATAAAGATTTTGATTCCCCTTGGGCATCGGATGATTCTGTGGAATGTGGGCTATTACATGGACGCCTTCTGTTATCTCACTGGTTTGGTCTATCAAGATGAGTCTGTCATTACCTATCTCCGGCCAATTCGCAGTAATGCTATGCAGATTTCCTCGTTTGGAAAAGAACTGACCGCTCATGGCATCTGGTGAGACAATAACTTGGGCCTGTAGATTATGCTCTAAAAAGTATCGTAAGCCGCCAGCATGGTCGCTATGCCCGTGAGAAATGAATACATAATCCACATTGCTTAGGTATACTCCCAATAGTTCTGCGTTTCGTATAAACACGTCACTCGCTCCTGTATCAAGCAGGATCTTGTGCCGCTCTGTTTGCAGGAGGATTGACAGCCCATGCTCTGTTTCAAGCATCGGATTGCTCGACCTATTATCTGATAATACAGTCCACTTCATATTGTTATCTCTATCAGAATCTCCTCTGGCCCGAAGATGCAACCATATTGTAGTATTTTTAATACTCGTATAATTTGATGTGGAGGATTTTCCACTCGCCAACGCCGATGCGGGCGTGACGACCTTGGTGGGTTTGATCGCCGTTGTGGCGGCGGAGGTATTGCATGGTGCCATCATCAGCGATTGATACTTCATCTACGGAAAGAAGGCCGAGGCGCTTGCCATTGAAACGTTTGTTGGCCTTTTGGCTTGAATTTCCGCCTGCTTCAGCGAAACCGTCTTCACCTAATGTCTTTTGCTGCTCTTGCTGTTTCTCAGTGGGGGTTTTAAAGTCGATGACTACACCGCTGCCTGCCAACAGATAGTCATATTTGCCAAGACGGATGAGTATGGCTCCGCCTTCAGGCCATATACTGCCGTCGGTGGCACGGGGATCCCATGGGAGGGTGAAGTAGTGGCGGCAGGTCATCACCACACCATTATCATCTATGATGCGTTCGCGATCCTCTTGGTCGAAAAGGAGCCCCCAAGTATTCACTTTGTGTTTTATATTGAATACTTGTCGCAGCAGTCCGTAGGCTTTCGTCACGGATTCTGTTTCTTTCTCGCTGGCTTGGTCGATGGCAAAGGGCGAGAAGCCCAAAGCTTGATGCTCGCCGAAGGCATAGAGCGCACGCACGCCGCTATTCTCGCAGCAGCGGCTCTCTGGGATAAAGAGACGGTTTTTCACTTTTCCACCATCTTGTGGTCGCAATGGCATCGCATACTGTGCACACCACGACTTAAAGCCTGTATCGTAGATATCAGGGGCAAGCAGGTCGATGCTGGGTGCTCCCTCGTGCCAGAAGTCGATGAGGTGTGCTAACGGACCTGCCGACGGATATTCGCCAGGACGGCGCCCACGGCTGTTCATCGCGGCATTCACATAGAGCGGCATGTCGTGTATTTCTCGAGCCGCCTTGGCCAGATGCTCCACATAGCGGGCATAGCTCAGCGCCATAAACTTCTCGTCGGCATATTCATCCGTGCCGTAGCGCTCTGCCCACCTTTCTTTATTATAGGCTTTCTCTGCCAACGGCGAATGGTCGCGTGCTGACTCCAGCATACCGATCTCGTTTTCTATCTGCATCATGATGACCACTTCGCGCTGCGGGTCTTTCTCGCGGATATGCCGCATCAGTGCCGAGAATGCTTTCAGATCGGCCTGCAGTACATTGTCGCTGAAACACGAAGCTATCTCCATCTGTTTCCCCTCGGCAGTCATCGCCCGTGGAAACCGCTTTGTATCCTTCTTGAACCATGCTGGCGTATAGCACGACATCGAGTTCTTCCATGCGCCGAACCATAGGAACACCACGTGCAACTGCTCACGTCGCGCTACCTCAATAGTGCGGTCGATGAGCGTAAAATCGAACTTCCCCTCTATGGGTTCAACGAACTCCCAATATGCTGGTGTAAGTACCGTATTCAGTCCTAATGCCTTCATCCGTGGCATCACCTCGTCAATGTCAGCCACCGATGTTGCGGCAGAGTTACTCAGCTCGCCACCAAGGATGGGGCAGGGCAGTGCCGATAGCCTGTCGGCAGCAAAGATACTCTGCATTGTGACCAGCGCAATAAGGGTAATAATCAGTCGTCTCATACTTGGGAAATATGTGCTATGCCGGATTAAACTTATCCTTCGGCTGCTTGCAACGGGGACAACGCCAGTCATCGGGCAGGTCTTCGAAGGCTACGCCGTCGTGCTCTGCGGGGTCATAGACATAGCCGCAGATTGAACATACGTACTTTCCTGAAGCTTCCTGCTTGGAGAAATCCACTTCGGCCAGAATGGTCGGCACGGGATGATCGAGATCCATCACGCGCTTGGCCTCCAGGTTCTCATAGCCCTGTGGGGTGTGAGTGCCGCAATAAACGGTGGGGTGGTTGCGGACGAACTCGCGCACACGGTTGAGCGTCTCACGGGCGGCGGGAAGGTCATCAAAAACGATAGACTGTTTGTCCTCGTAGAGGGCTTCGTCCACGTAGGTGATGTCGCCGTGAAGCATGTAGAACAGACCATCCATCTCCACCACGATGATGCTGTTGCCTTTGGTATGGCCCTTGGCCTTGATGAGATAGATGCCGTCGGCAATCTTCTGGCTTTCGGGGAAGTTGTAGTAGGCACCGTCGGTATAGCTGACTGGAACAATGTTTGTCAGTCCCTGCAACTCAACGGCATCTACCTCTTCCTGGTTCACATAGATTTTCGCGTTGGGGAAACTTTTCAGTTCGCCGCTGTGGTCAGCATGTCTGTGGGTGAGTAGTATTTTTGTTACCTGCTCAGGCTTGTAGCCGAGGGCTTTAAAGGCATCCATATAGCTACATATGTCCTTGCCGGTGAAGATGGGAGAATCTTCATTTGGCACTTCCTCGGGAAAGCCTGCGGGCAGGCCGGTATCCACAAGTATCACCTCGCTGCCCGTGTCAATCAGATAGTTCTGCAGACTGCCGCGATAGCGCACGTTCTTGTCAAACTTCTCTTTTCCTTCCTCGCCTCCGAACACGAAGGGCTGAGTGTAGAATCCGTCTCTGCGGAATTTTACAGCTTTGATTTCCATACTCTTAATTTATTTTAGGTTAGTAATTTACATGCTTTCTTTGAATTACCAATTTTGCGGAAGATGCAATTATCTGTTATTCTGTGTAATTATGATCCACCACAATGACCACTTGCTGGTCGGGAACTAACGGCTGAAGTTCTGCGGTAAGCTGACTGATAAAGGCAGCCTCGTCGTGGACGGAGATATCGGGGACTACATCGACTGAAAGCAGGTTCTCCTTCTCTGAATAGTAGAATCCGTGCACTTGCACAATGTCTTTGTGAGCTGCGAGGGTCTGCATCACCTGCGTCTGCAACTCAGCATGACGGTTGTTGCCTGTGGCAATGGCATAGACGCCGACGGTCATGACGATGCCGTGACGCTCTATCATCTGCATGGTGATCTTACGTGTCAGGCCATGAATCTCGTGAGCCGACATCGTATCATATACATTGATGTGCAGCGAACCGATCTTCACGTCCGGACCGTAGTTATGCAGTATCAGGTCGAAGACACCATGAACTCCCTCAAAGTCTGAGACCTCCTTCTGAATCTGTTTGGCGAAATCTGCCGAAATGCTTGTACCCAGCAGTTCGTTGACAGGCGAAGCCAGCATCTCGATACCAGCCTTGATAATCACAACCGATATCAGTGCACCCAGAATACCATCGAGCGACACGCCCCACAGTAGCATAACACCTGCCGAGATAAGTGTTGCCAGCGTGATGACGGCATCGAACAAAGCGTCAGAGCCCGAGGCGATCAGGGCATCGCTCTTTAGTTGCTCGCCCTTCTTCTTGACATATTGGCCGAGGATG
>JAEEGJ010004996.1_pt1 | contig 43011 bp, 31 predicted proteins | sample 8958761 | NCBI WGS metagenome assembly JAEEGJ01 (sample SAMN16246546, study PRJNA631951) | gut metagenome | biome: gut microbiome; feature: rumen; material: RS-attached | host: Bos | place: Iran: Karaj | collected 2018-10
AAATGTTCTTTTGCCATGATTCTATCTCCAATTAGTGAGAGCCCAGATCGGGAGTCGGACCCGAGACCTCTTCCTTACCAAGGAAGTGCTCTACCACTGAGCTACCTGGGCATAAGCCCTATGGCACTGTTACGTACCATAGGGCCGGTTTGTTGCGTGGGCCGTCGTGGTTTCGAACCACGGTAGGCGTAAGCCAACGGATTTACAGTCCGTCCCCTTTAACCACTCGGGCAACGACCCATTTCTCGAGCCAAAGATAGGAATCGAACCTACGACCGGCTGATTACAAATCAGCTGCTCTACCAGCTGAGCTACTTTGGCAAGTGAGCCAAATTTAATAAGTTTTATGCCGTTTTGTCAATGAAAATCAAGCATTTAGCTAAAAAAAATCGCTTTTTTTTCATTTTATCTATAAAAATAGGTACACAAATCGGGTTAATAGTGTGAATAGATTGTGGATAAGCAAAAAGACCCCCTCAAGGAGGGAGTCTTGCGTCAAAAAATCACGACCGTGCTAGCGAACCGGAACCACCCGTGAAGTATACCCTATCTTAATAATGTAGGTACCGGCCCTGGACACGGTCAGGTTGAAATTGGCCGATTCTACCCTACCCTCGCCCATCACGCGACCCTGCATGTCGAGCACCGCATAGGCGGCCCCCACACGGGCCCCGGCCACCTGGATATCGCGACCGACGGCAATGACCGTGAAGAGCGGCACCTGGGCAAGTTCCGGCAAGGATTCCTTGCTGGAGCTGGACTTCGCGGAACTGCTGCTACTCTTGGCGCTGCTAGAGCTGGACTTGGCCGAGCTGGAGCTGGACTTCACGGAGCTGCTGCTCTTCGCGCTGCTGGAGCTCGACGTGACGGAGCTCGAAGACTTGGCGCTGCTGGAAGAAGACTTCACAGAAGAGCTGCTTGCCACACTGCTGGAGCTTTCCGTGCTCAGCGGGTCGAAATGGGCCGTAAGCGTCGTATCGCCCACCACCGTATACCTGCGGTTGGCATAATTGTTAAGAATATCGTCTTCCCAGTAGCTGAACGAATAGCCGCTATCCGCAACCGCAGTCAGGTACACATTGTCGCCATACTTGTACACGCCCGTCTCGTTCAAGCCAGTCACATGGCCCCATTCGGCGTTGTTCACCTTGACCGTCACCTTGAATTCCTTCACTTCCCACTTGGCATAGTAGAACTTGTCTCCGGCATCCTTTGCCGTGATTTCGGTGACAGCGGTTCCCTCCAGGTTCTTGCTCGTGAACCAGCCCCTGAATATGTGACCATCACGCGTAGGAATCGGAAGAACAAGACCGACGCCATACTTGTAAGTCGTCGTCATGCTTTCCAGCTTGCCGCCGTTCGCGTTGAACGTCACGACAAAGAAATCCTTGGTCACAAGAATCGGGTAATCGTCGCCCTGAATCCAGGCCGTTCCCTTGACTCCGCCATCGACCTCCTGGCCTTCGCCATCTTTCTGTACATAGTCGTGCAAGGCCGTAGCTACGGAGTCGTTCTTAAACGCTTCGGCCGTCGCGCCTATGCCGTACTTACTTGTCGAAAGTGTATCCACTGTTTTGAAGAAGAAGTTGTGCTCGCCGACAAAACTCTTCGCCGCATTTGCAACAACGTAATCCGCGATACAATAGGCCCCTTCCGCAATAGAGAATTCGCCCATGCTATAGTTGTTCATGACCGTTGCGATACCGCCCGAGCCAATCAACCCGCCCACCCTGCACCAAGAAGCCGTGGGATGGGACACCTTGCCCAGGTTATAGTTGTTGGCAACAACACCTTCTCCATCTATTCTTGCGACAAGGCCGCCCGCATAGGCGTCGCTCTGCGTAGTAGACACATCGCCTGCATTGAAGCTCTGCACAAGGCTAAACTTCGAATTATAAGAATACCCGACAAGGCCGCCGGCACTATTGCCTGCGATGTCGCCAACATTGTAGCTGTTAACGATGCTTACCGTCGTCAAGTTGTTGTTCGAGGACCTGTCAATATAGGCGACAAGGCCTGCAGAGTGACTGTTCGAAACTACGTTGCCCGTATTGTAGCTATTGCCAATGTTCAGGCTCGAATACGGAGCATACGAAGTTTTTATATAACTGGCAAGGCCGCCCGCGTATGCTGTTTGCGTAAAGAGATCGGCGGCATTGTAGCTGTCGTCAATCGTTACCGTGCCGGCGATTTCAGCCACGAGGCCGGCGCTTCCGTATTCAGACGATATTTTCCCGCCTACATGGGAGTTCCGGATTTTCAGTATTCCCGTAACTTCTTCAACGAGACCGCCCGCATAGTTGGCGGCCAGGGTTCCTTCGAAATAACAACTGTCCATAATCAGCGCTACCATGACCGACTTCTGGATGTTCCAATCGCGTTTATCCAGCACATGCGCGACAATACCGGCCACATCTGTAGATCCGGAAAAATACGTGTCCTTGATTCCCAAGTTCTTGATGACGACAGAATCCTTCTCAAGGCCAACCTTGTTAATGAATCCCCTAGTTGCATCGCCATTCTTGCTATTGTAAAGGCCCGATATCGTATGGCCCTGACCGTTGAACGTTCCGGCAAAGGAATCAATCGGGTTCCAGATTAGGAAAGAGAGCGTATTCAGGCTATCCAGCGAACCGTCTTCATTCAGCACATGTTCGTTTACCACGACATCCTGGGTAAGCTTGCCGCAGGCAGTGGGCATCTTGACATTATAGTACATCCTATGCGTCCCGCTCACATACGCGGCAAAGCCATAAAGTTCCGCCGCATCCGAAATCTGGAAGCAATCGTCCGTTGAATCCAAGGCGGGCATCTTCATCTTGAACCATGCCGCATAATACGTCTTGTCGCCCGTATCTTCCGGCGTAATCGCGGCAACGGGCTTACCCGAAAGCTCGGCATTGTCATACCAGCCGGCAAAAATACTGCTGTCGCGGTACATTTCCGTCGGGAGAACCGCCCCTTCGGTTTCCGTATAGGAATCGATCTTGCCCGCCAAAATTTGCCCGCCATTCGTATTGTACGTCACCTTGAACGACTTCCGGAGCTTGGCCCAGAATTCCTTGTCGCCCGTAGCCAGCGAATCTATGGCCGTCACCGCTTCGCCTTCAAAAGCGCTATTGTCGTACCATCCCAGGAATCCTGAATTTTCCTGCACAACATCCGCAGGGAGCACTTTCGTGAATCCCGTGGTGTAGAAGTTGAAATAGTTCGCCGTATCGCCTTCGAAAGTATGGAAAACCACATTGTACTTTTTCGCAACGGAATTCTTGACTTCACCCGAGAAGTTCGGATATTCGTCTTTTTCAACGTCTTGTCCCCAAACAGAGCCGCCTTCGCCTTCGTGCAGAGCGAGCGCCACCATGCCGTTATTGAATTTCTCAATAGATGTCGGAGTTCCGCCTAATTCGGTACGGCCATTAATGCGCACGCAATAGGTATTCACCATCTTAAGGGTTCCGGCATTATTGGCTACCAAGGATTTCCAGGATCTAGTGAACCTGCTCTTGACCGTGCCGACATTGTAAGCGTTTTCGACGTTCGCCAGGGCGTTCCCCATAACATTCCCTATCAAGCCGGCCACATAAGTATTGTCATTGACAAGAGAGCCGCAGTTATAAACATTCTTCAGGTTCGCCTCGGCCCATGGCTCAACAGTGCCAATCAAGCCGCCAGATGCCGCCGAGCTGCCATGGGCATGTATCGAAACATAGCTGTACACTTTGCTGAACGAGGCTTTAGCATAATTATCTATTCTTCCGACAATCCCGCCGACAGAGCCATTGTTGGTACCGAAATAGGAGTCTACCACACCGAAATTCTGCACGGTTACAACGACCGAACCCGAGCCGACAATCGCTCCGAAGAACCCGAAATTATCAAACTTCTTGCTCGTCGTATCAGAGAAGAACAGGCCGGATACCGTATGGTTCTGGCCATCGAACTTGCCGGCAAAATTTATCATCGGCTTCCATGGCACAAAATTCGCCGTATCCGCCACGTTGAGCGTTCCGTCGGAATTGAGCACGTTCTCGTTCACCACGATATCTTTCGTGAGTTTGCCGCAGGCAGTAGCATCGTACGGAAAGTCGGGATCCCCGTTCACGATGGCGGCATAGCCGTAAAGTTCGGCCGCCGTCGAAATCTGGTAACAGTTGTTTTTCAGCGTCGGCTGTACGGGGGTGATTGTGGTTGCCGCGGAGGCGAAAGTGCATAAGACCGACACCCCGCCCAGGAAAGACAAAACCTTTTTAAGCATTCTACATTCTCCTCAAAATACAATTCTGTTACAAAAATGCGTTTTTAGGAGAAAAATGTGAAGACAATCACACCCATAGGTGTTGTCAAACCTTACAATGCAAAAACAGGCGAAAATGGCAAAATTAAGCCATTTTCCATATTTTCTTTAGGGTAAACTAACTTCTTTCAGTGTAAAAAATGGTTGACAGAGGCCCGCAGGCAAGGCCTAGTCGCCATACCACAGGTCTTCAAGGGTCATCGACCCGTCCAAAAGGGCCGGACACATGTAGTTTTCTATAATAAACGCCATTTCTTCGGGGTCATAGACTTCGTCGGCCCTGTACGCAATGATGCCGTCCCCGCAGACGACATCGTATAAGCCATCTTCGGCCCTGTACGCATTGCACACCTGGGAAAGGGTTTCTGATTCCACACCCGTATAGTATTCGGTGATTTCTGACCAACCATCCTTCATAACCGTCACTAACGTGGCAGTTTTGTCTCCATAGATAATTTCGAACACGACGGAGTTTTCTTGCTTGTTGGCCGAACACGAAATCGCCTGCCCGGAATCTTTCCCCTCAAACGGATTCTCGATCAGGGTATCCGACAGTACAGTCCGCGAACCGTCCCTGGAAACCAGGGTATCCGGCACTTCAGCCTGAGAATCGTTCCCGGAAACGTCCCCGGATCCTTCCAAAGATTCAATGTATATGTCGCAATAATCCTTCATCATATCTATCGATTGCTCGAATGCGGCACCCGCCTGCGCAGGGATAACGCTACCGGTTTTGCCATGGGCCTTCACCTCGGTATCCGTGCAGCTGACCGTACCATCGATTTCGTCGTATTTCTCCTTCATTTGGCGGCACTGTTCTTCGATAGCATCACTGAAGACCTTCCCGGACGCAGAGATTTCATCCCGGACATTGACCGTACCGCCCACTTCCACCTGGGAAATAGACGAAATGTTCCCCACTTTTCCAAAATCCTGCTTGAACACCAACGTAACGCTCGTGCCTGTCGTATAGACCCGGCAGTCGGCCGTCGACGTGGAATTCTTTCCCTTGCGCAAATATTGCTGTTCGCCGTACGAACTACCTTCCGGCGAAGTCGTCGACGATGAATCGCCACAAGCCAAAAAGGCAAATGGCAGGGCCCACAGGGCGAGTCGAACAAATTTCATGCGTCCTCCTAATAAATTCACTCTCTATAATATAACAATCTACAAGTAATTTTTATATTTAGGCCATGGAAACTTGCACATTCAAGCATACCGCCCGCATCGAGGTGCGCTACGCGGAAACCGACCAGATGGGAATCGTCCACCACTCCGTTTACGCCGTGTGGTTCGAACAGGCACGTACCGAATACTTCCGCGAAGCCGGCGCAAGCTACGCCGACATGGAAGCCGAAGGGTTCGCAAGCCCCGTACTCGAGCTGAACGTCCAGTTCAAGGCGCCCACGCACTATGGCGAATTCGTAGATGTCGAAACGACCATGGTCCGCGAAGACAAATTGCGCATCCGCTTTTACTACAAGGCTTTCGTGAATGGCAAACTGTGCACCACGGGTTCCACGCTCCACTGCATGACAAAAAACGGGCGCCCGTCACGCGAGCTGCCCGCAAGTTTTGCCAAGTTTGAATTCGTGAACGAATAAAACTTTAGACCGGCCGCTTATTCTATCGGGAGTTTCATCGTGCCCGAGTCGAGGCCCTTGACCGCATAGAACACCCTGGTTCCGTCCGGCTTGAATAAAATCGCGATACCGGCCAGGTAGTTCAGCCAGTTGTCGCCGTCCCATTCGCCCTGCTTGGCAAGGTAGTACTTCATCGTAATTCTCCTTTCGGATATGTACGACACCATCGGGATAATCATTACGTCGTGCGAGACGAACAGGCCAACTTGCTTCCTGGAGCGCTTCAATGCCGGCATAAGGTGATTTTCCAGCAATGCGGCGAACCGGGGAGACACGTCGTAGAAAACGTCGGTGTAGCCGCCCTCGGCCGCCCACCTGGTAATGACACCCCTTCCATCATCGTTTTCCCTAAAGAGGGTCATATAGTAGCTATCGAAGCTCTTTGTGAACCAGCCTTCATTCAACACGGCCATGGTATCGCCGAGCGTATCGTAGTCAGCGCGGCCCTTGGCAATATTGTTGTACGTCATGTGGGTACGGTGATACTGCGAGCCGGCATAGTAGATTTCCGGGCTGAACATCAGTTTTTCCCCCAGTTCCTGGGACTGGGCCACTCCGAGATCCGTCAACGCACTCGCTATGGTGAGATCATCTTCGCGTTCTGCATGGCGAATTACAACGATTACCTGTTCGTCCGGAGCCACCCTGGCAAGAACATCTTCCAGCGGGACAAAATCCATCACGCGGGACTGCCGCACATACTTGTCGTTGAGGGCGCTCATCACCTCTTCCTCGGTAGCAATCCTCCAGAGGTGCGTTCCCATATCGCAATAGTAAGAGCGGTCTTCATTGTTGATTTCGGTGAACTTCAGCTGGCCAGCATTTTCGGCGTTGCACTTGCCCAGGATTTTTTCCGCCGAAAGCGTAACAATGCTATCCACGACGCGGGTGCTGTCCTTGAAGATGATGTTCAGGCTATCAATTATATTCAGGCTATCGATTACGCGGGTACTATCCTTGTAACGGATGCTGTCAATGAAGCGGAGGGTGTCGATGTAACGGAGGCTGTCGATGTAGTGAAAGAGCAAGCTGTCGATGATGTTCAGGCTATCCTTGTATTTGATGCGCAAGCTATCGACAAAGCGGATACTGTCCTTGACTCGCACGCTGTCTTTAATGCGCAGGCTGTCCCTGACTCGAACGCTGTCCTTAATGCGCAGGCTATCGATGACGCGGACGGTGTCGATCCAGTTGAGGCTGTCGTGGATAACCACCGAGTCACGTACCGAGACGTTATTGGGGCTCGTGGAGCTGCTGTCGGAATCGCCGCATGCGGCCAGAATAGAGGCAAACGCAAGGCCCGCCAGTACTTTCATGATTTTTGATTTCATTTATATAACTCCGTCGCTTTCGCGACTTAAGGTTTATCGGTTAGTTTGTATACAAATATATTTCATAAATCTTACAACGTCAAGGCCAAGTCCAAGACTTTTTTGCATCCAAAATAACCTCATAATCACCCCAAAAAGCGGTTTTTCGTATTGCCATCGTGTGATATTGTCCAGTTTTTCTTATATTTCGTTGCCATATGAAGTTCTTCCAGATTTTCGCTCTAGTTTTATCGGCCGTCCTCTTGCAAGGTTGCCCCTACGTTGCCGGCGGAGAGAACCATGCCCTCGAACACATTACTCTAGACGATTTGCAGGGCTGCTGGTACACAGAAGATGCCGGTGACTTCAGTTACGCTTCCGGCAATTATTCCATGTACTGCACCAAAGAATGCATCCAGGATTCCATCTATTACAGCGAAAAAAGGCTATTCTTTAGTCGAAACAATCCCCCAGGAGTCATTCCTTCTCCTGAAAATCTTTCTTGGGATCTAGAGAAAACCGATTACGACACGGCCATCGTGTCCGTGGAGCCCGCAAAAGACGGATACTTCCCATACAATTACATGCAGGGAGACATTCCCAAAAATTTTGACGACCTCCAAAAAATAAAGCAAGACAGTAAAGGATGGACGCTATGCAAAGAATAATCCTTGCAATCCTCCTTTTCTGTGCCGTCCACGCAAGCGCAGCCTACGTGTCGACATCCATTGGCGATAGCCGCATCCAATCGGAAAACGACATCTACAAACCCGGCGGAATCATCCATTGGTCTCTCGAGGCGGGATTCTTCAACGAACCTGAGAACCTCGTTGATTACAAGCTCGCGCTCGGTATCGACCGGTTCGGCTATTCCCATTCCGATGGAGACGGAACCGTTTCCCTTTGGGAAGTCTACTTTAAGCCCATGATCTGGTCCGTCACCTACTTCAACGTGATGCTGGAATTTTCTCCTTATGTGGGAATCATGTTTGCGGCAAGCGGGATTACCGACGAAGATGACGAACTCTTCTTTAGAAGTTTTGGGACCCACGTCACCATCGGTTACGAATATCGCCTAGGCTATCAAATCAACGAAAAATTCTTTGTCGGCCTAACGGCGAACTACCATACAATCGAATACGGGTTCCACCATATTCCGAATGACTTCGGTGTCGACCATGCTCTTATGGGCGGCTTGGGACTCAACCTTCAATACAATTTACCCTGGTAACATCTGTAAAATTGCCGAGCCGGTGTCGCGGGGCAAACTTTTGCAGATGGAATGACTTGACAGAGCTATTTAAATAGTGTACATTTGTATATAGCAAAAGACACTAGACTTATGGACCAGCCGCTCGCCGAAAGACTCCGTCCGCAGAATTTGGACGAATTCCTTGGCCAGAACAAGATTCTGGGCGAGCAGAGCCTATTGCGCAAGAGCCTTGAGAACGACAACGTCCCGAGCATGATTTTCTGGGGTCCGCCGGGCTGCGGCAAGACAAGCCTCGCCCACGTAATCCGCCAGCATACCAAGAAAGCTTTCGTCGCACTCTCGGCAGTCGCCAGCGGCGTCAAGGAAGTCAAGGAAGTCTTGGCCGACGCCCGCAAGATGAAATCGATGTTCCAGGACACGATTCTCTTCATCGACGAAATCCATCGCTTTAACAAGGGCCAGCAAGACGCCTTGCTCGGCGCCGTGGAAGATGGCACCGTGACGCTTATAGGCGCCACCACCGAGAACCCGGGGTTCGAGGTCAACAGCGCGCTGCTTAGCCGCTGCCAGCTAATCCTTTTCGCGCCGCTCAGCAAGGAAGACTTGCGCACCTTGATTTTCAGCGCTTTGCGCGACCATCCCCGCGGATTGCAGCTCAAGGACGTGGAAGTCGAAGACGCGGTTGTAGACAAGCTTATCGCGCAGTCCGATGGCGACGCCCGCTTCTTGCTGAACCAGATTGAATGGATTGGCAAGAACCTCGGCGACCGCAAAATCATCGACGAAAAGCTTCTCGAAGAATTCCAGTACAAAAAACCGCTGCGCTACGACAAGAGCGGCGAAGAACATTACAACCTGATTTCCGCCCTGCACAAGTCCGTGCGCGGATCTGATCCCGATGCCGCCCTCTACTGGATGCACCGCATGCTGCAGGGTGGCGAAGACCCGCGGTTCATATTGCGCAGGCTTATGCGCATGAGCATGGAAGACATCGGCCTTGCCGACCCGAACGCGTTACTGCTGGCCACCGCCGCTCGCGAGGCCTACGATTTCATGGGGATTCCCGAAGGCCTCATCGCCCTCGACGAACTCGCAGTGTACCTCTCGCTCGCCCCCAAGAGCAACAGCCTGGAACTTGCGGGCATGAAGGCCGATTCCATCGTGAAGCAGACCGGGACGCTCCCCGTACCGCGCGCCTTCCGCAATTCCGTAACGAAGGTCGGCGAAAAGCTCGGCTACGGGAACGACTACCAGTACGACCACGACAGCCCGGGCGCCTACTCCGCACAGGAGCACCTGCCCAAACAGCTCGAAGGCACCGAGATTTACCAGCCCAAGCCCTACGGAAAAGAAAAAGCCCTGGGCGAGCGCCTCGCGCAACTCAAGCAGATTAAAAAAGAGCGCAACGGGAAATAAAAAAGGCGGGGCATTCCCGCCATTTTTTAGAACTGTTCCAGGATCTTGATGCGTTCCGGAGTGTCCGGGTGCGTACAGAACATGATGTTCGCCTTGGCCACCCAACCCGAGAGTTTCATGTTGTTGTCGAATTCCTCGTCGGGGTGAATGATATAGAGCTGCGCGACGTCGCTACGTTGCACGCTAGCAAGCCCGGGCGCCTCGGAAATCTTCTTGAGTGCCGAGGCAAGCGCCAGCGGGTCGCCACAGAGTTCGGCGGCACCCGCATCAGCCACGTATTCGCGCTTGCGCGATATGGCAAGGCGCGTCATGAAGCTGAAGAAATAGCCGATGGAACTCCAAATAATGAGGGCTATCAGGAGGATCATGATTTCCAATATGATGGCTCCTCCACCGCCCTTGTTGTTCCTTCGGCTAGAAGAACGTCGCGAGCCGCGGAGCAGGGCGCCAAGCATCCTCATGGACATGGACTGGATGGCCGCAAAAATCCCGACGAACACGATGCACACCACCATCAGGCGCGTATCGCGATTCTTGATGTGCGTGAGTTCGTGGCCCACGACCGCCGAAAGTTCCGCATCGTTCAGTTTGTCGATAAGCCCCGTCGTGAGCGTGATGGTAAACGACGGGATATCGATACCGCTCGCATAGGCGTTCAGATTGGAATCCTCGACGATGTTGATTTGCGGCATCTCGATACCGCCCGCGATGCAAAGGTTCTCCACGATGTTGTAGACACGCAAGTTGTCCTTGCGCTCCACCGGCTTGGCATGCGTGATATGGCGGATGATGGAGGTGTTCGTGCAGTAAGCGATAATGAACCAGAGCCCCGTCATGCTAAGCGTGAAGGGCATGGCATCCTTGAAGTAATACCAGATGATATCCCAGTGAAATGTCGCCGCTTGCGGCCCCGGCGGGCAAACGCCATCCCAGCAGAACCACCCGATAAAATCGAGCGTCATTATAGCGAGGAGCACCATCCCGAGAAGAATCACGGGAAACATGCACAACAGGATAACGCTGTTGCGATTATTCCGCCAAATCTGGGTTTGGATACCGACGTATTTCATGAGGGAAGGCTAAAACTTCACCTCGGGGGCTTTGTTGAGCGCGTCGCGGCTTTCGGTGGCCTCGTACATGGCGGCACGCTTGAAGTTGAACATCCCGGCGATGATGTTGCTCGGGAATACTTCGCAGGCGTTGTTGAACTCGCGGGTAGCGGAGTTGAAGAAGCGGCGGGCGGCAGAGAGCTTGTTCTCGATATCGGCAAGTTCGTTCTGCAGCTGCAGGAAGTTCTCGTTCGCCTTGAGTTCCGGATAGGCTTCGAGCGAAACGCGGAGACCGGCGAGCGCACCGGAAAGCGCCTTGTCGGCAGCGACCTTCTCGTCGACCGTATTGGCCTTCATGGCAGCGGCACGGGCGGCGGTCACCTTCTCAAGAGTCTCTTTCTCGTGGCCGGCATAGCCCTTGACGGTATTCACGAGCTGCGGAACGAGGTCGTAACGCTGCTTGAGCTGCACGTCGATGTTCGCGAAAGCGTTCTCGCGGTTGTTGCGGAGCTTCACCAAGCCGTTGTACATCGATGCTACGGCAACGATAACGATTACGGCGACAATCCCAATGACAATAAGAGCGTTCATGTTAATCTCCTCCTCGGTTAAAAACTAACGCTTGCCCTCGCGCTTGTAGCGCTCGATGCATTCCTGATAAAAGTCGAATGTCTGCTTGGCGATGGACTTCCAGCTGAACACGTCAATGGCGCGCTTGCGGCTCACCTCGCCCATCTTCTTTGCAAGTTCCGGGTCGGCAAGCACCTTGTTGAGCTTGTTCGCAAAGTCGGTCTGGAAAGCCTTAGGGTCAGCCGGTTCAAAGTCCGTCTCGGACTTCGCCTTCAGGGGCACCAAAAATCCGGTCTCGCCGTCCACGATAATCTCGGGAATGCCACCGACGGCGCTACCCACCACCGGGGTACCGCAGCTCATGGCCTCGAGGTTGATGATGCCGAACGGCTCGTACAGCGAAGGCGTGGCAAACACGGTCGCATGGCTGTACAGCACGCGCAGTTCCTCGTGCGGCACGGGTTCCTGAATCCACACCACGCCATCGCGGGTCGCCTGGACCTTTTCGATAAGCGCCTTGCATTCGTCGGCAAGTTCGATGGTATCGGGCGCACCCGCACAGAGCACCACCTGGGCGCCCTTGTCAATCTGCGGAATCGCCTGGATAAGCTGGCTTATGCCCTTCTGGCGTGTAATACGGCCCACGAACAAGACGTACGGGCGGTTTGCGTCCACGCCCCATTTCTCGAGAATCCTCGCGTCAAACGTCGGCGCGTAAAAATCCGGATCGATACCGTTGTAAATAACCTTCACGCGATCTTCGGGCACTCCGTAAAGTTTCATCACGTCGCGCTTCATGCCTTGGCTTACCGCGATTACGCCGTCGGCGGCCTCGTAAGCGGTACGTTCAATCCAGCAGCTCATGGCATATCCGCCGTCACCGAGCTGTTCCGCCTTCCACGGACGGTGCGGTTCAAGCGAGTGCGTCGTGAGGATCAGCGGGCACTGCAACAGGCGGCTCGCCAGCACGCCACCAAAGTGGCTGTACCACGTATGGCAATGTATTACGTCAATGTCCTTGAGGGTCGCAGCCCACTGGAGGTCGATATCGAGCGGCTTGAAAATCTTCTGGAAGCGCTCGTCGGCAGGGCTCAATCCCAGCTTGCGCGAAAAGCCAAGCGCACGAATGTTGTCTTCGTCGATGTCCTGCACGCCAAAACAGCGCGCCTCGATATGGCAAAGCTTTGCAAGTTCCTGCGTAAGGAACTTCACGTGAATACCGGCACCGCCGTAAATTTCCGGCGGGAACTCGTTAGTCAAAATAGCAGCGTTCATGTCCATAATTATACAAAAAAAAGCACCCCGGCCTATACGACTGGAGTGCTTTTATTGTTGGAGTGTGGAATTTCTTAGAAGTTCTTGCACTGGCCTTTCCACTTGCCCTGCTTTCCAATGATGTTGCCATCGATGTATTTGCCAGTGGAGCCTACGAAATCGGCCTTGCGGAAATCTTCGCCGCCGAGGTGCCAACGCATCCAGGCAACCGTTGCGGCCATGCCATCCCAGGATCCCGATCCATGACCATAGCCACATTCCCTGCGACCCGGAGAAACTTCATAGCATTCATTGCCACGGCCACCAGTCATCTGGATAAGACATGCGGGAGCCTTGACACCTGCGTTGTTGTAATCATTTTCGGCATTGCCGCGTTCCATGCCGCCTTCACCGTAGAGGATTGCGATGGAGCGGTCCGTCGCGACCTTGTTGGCGCCAGCGCCATTCCAGTCGCCGCTGTTGTTGAGGAACGCCGTAAGAACGCGTTTGTCCTTAATCACCAGCTGTTCGGATTCAAGACCGCCCATGGAGTGGCCAGATGCGCCCACCGTATTCATGTCGAGCTTGTTGTACAACGGGTCATTCTGGTCCTTGTTCTTCTTGTCAAGCCAGTTGAGAGCCTCAATGCCTTCATTAGCATTGCCCGGAGATTCCCTCAAGGCAACCACGACAAAGCCATGGGAAGCCAGGCGGCTAATAATGGAGCGATATTCCTTGGGATCGGATCCGCCACCGGGGCCCCACACCACGACGGCATGTTTCTGGGTTTCGGACAACTGCTTGGGATAAGCGAGAATCTTGCATAAGTTCCTTTTTTTGTCATTATCCCAAATGCAGGGCTCGATATCCTCGGTATATACGATTTGCATCTGGTCCTTTTCTTCTTCCTTGCCCTCGGCGAGGAAGATTCCGGCGGGCTTCACTTCTTCGCTGGAGCTGGACTGCGGCGTAGCCGTTTCGCTCGAAGCGGGCGTGACCTGTGCAGAAGAGCCCGGGACCGTATTGGTAGAACTTGCCGGAACAACGGCGTTGGAACTTGCCGGCAGCGCATTGGCGCTAGAAGTCGGCGTCACGCCACCATCAACAGCGCTAGAGGCAATTACTTCACCGGAATTGTTGGAAAGCGGCTGCGTAGAGCCGCTGGAACCAGGCATAGCGCCTGTAGAGGATTCGGGATTTACGGAAGCAGAACTCGTAACGTCTCCCGCACCTTCACCGATAGAACCCGAACTGGTCACATCCCCAGGCACACCAGAGCCTTCGCCCCCCTGCGAATTATCTACCCCGGCCTGGATTGAATTAGCGGCATCCGTCAGACTATCTGTTGCGTCGCCGCAGTTGAATAAAGCCAGCGTACTGGCCAAAACCAAGCATTTTAGTGCTCTCGACTTCATTTTGTTCTCCTCGATTTTTTCCATACACCCTTTAGTAAGATACCTAGAATGATTGAGGAAAATCACAGTCAAAAGCAATGTTCTATGGATAAAAAATCCAAGCCTATCGGGCTTTTTCGCACAAAATCAGCGATTTAGCGCGGTGCGTAAATACGCGACATGAACTCGGCACGAGTCTTCTCGTCGGTCTTGAAACGGCCCAGGAGCTGTGTGGTCACCATGGTGGCGCCGGGCTTTTTCACGCCGCGCATCGTCATGCACATGTGGCTCGCCTCGAGCACCACGGCCACGCCCTTCGGGTTCAGTTCCTTCTGGATGAGCTCCGCAATCTGGCGCGTCATCCTCTCCTGAATCTGCGGAAAGCGTGCGTAGAATTCCACCACGCGCGGAATCTTGGAAAGGCCCACCACGCAGTCGCCGGGAATGTAGGCCACGTGGGCCTTGCCCGTGAACGGCAAAAAGTGGTGTTCGCACATGCTCGCGAACTCGATGTCCGGCACGATGATCATCTCGTCGTACTTCTCGTGAAAACGGGTCTTCAAGATATCTTCGGCGCGGGTCTCGCCCGAAAGGCCGGTCATGAGTTCAGCATACATCTTGGCAACGCGCTTCGGCGTATCGAGCAGACCTTCGCGATTCGGGTTCTCGCCCATACCTTCCAGAATCATCCGGAAGCCGTCTTCCATTTTCTTGAAATCCATCATGCGAGCAATTATAAAAAAGTATCCGGCACAATGGCGTATGTTGGACAAAAAAATTAGTTGCCGCGATAAGAACTATATGATACGCTATCTAATGATACATGAACGTATCATTACTAAAAAATCGCTTTAAAAATCAAAAAAAATTGCTGATTTTACCCCAAAAATTGAGATTTTGTAATATTTATTCATTTTTTTGGATGATCGCGGAATTAGATTTATAGATGTCGGGTCGCATCAATGTCAACCGAAAACGAAAGGGAAGCGAACATGAAGCCCATTCTTGAATATTTGAACTATCGCCGCTACATGCACGATTTCTACGAGGAGCGGAAGAAGTCATCTGCGTTTTCGTGGAGGGAATTCGCCAAGCTGGCCGGATTCGTTTCGCCCACGTACCTGAAACTGGTATGCGACGGAAAGACAAACTTAAGCAAGCCCGGTATTCAAAAAGTCGCGAAGGCTATGGGCCTCGAGGGATTTGAACGAACCTTCTTTGAACACCTGGTGCAGTTGGACCATGCGAAAAGCGATGCCGAGAAAAAGGCCGTGCTTGCGAAAATCTTGCAGTCGGCCAAGGAGAACAAGATGTTCGTCCTGAATGCGGACGGTTTCCGTTTCTGCGAACATCCGGTGTGCCCGATCGTGCGGGAACTTGCCCCGCTGATGCCCGGCGCACTTCCAAGCGAAATGGCCGCAAAAATCAATTACGAGGTCACGGCGCTCGATGTCCGCGATACGCTCCAGTTCTTAGTGAAGACGGGGCTTCTGAAGAAAACGGGCGAGAATTCCTACGAGCAGACTTCGAAGATGGTGAAGATTTCAAAAGACGCCCTGCCCCTGACAGTACGCTCCATGAACCGCGAAATGGGCCGTCTCGGCGTTCTGTCGCTGGACAGCACAAACGTTGACGAACGGAACATCTCGGGCCTCACCATGGGTGTCGACAAAATTACCTTCCGCCGTATAGAACGCGAAGTGAACGAGTGCCGCCGCAAGGTGGCTGCCATCGCCGGCGAATGCAAAAATATTAACCAGGTCTACCGCCTGAATCTGCAACTTTTCCCGCTGACGAAGAAAGTCGATGAAATCTAGGGGGATGTATGAAAACGCTTAAAACTTTGAATAGCCTGACGCTTGCTGCATCGTTCCTTGCCGCCGCATTTTTCTGCGCCTGCTCCGAAACTAAGAACCCGCAGGATGCCGGTGTCTGGGAAGACGAACCCGCCATCGCAGATAATGAAAGCTCGTCCAGTTCCCTTTTGGAAATCGAATCCTCGAGTTCTGTCGTGAAAGAGAGCAGTTCCTCGGTGAAAGTGGAGTCATCGAGTTCATCCATCGCAGGAATACACATTCCGGATAATCAAGGATGCGCACCAGATCCCCTTGATTACACAGACACGCCGAAACCGTTGCCCGCCGCGAAAAAACCTGCGAAAATGGCGGAGATAAAAGCGGATTCCACCAAGGAGCCCTCGTACGCAGCCATTATGATGAAAGAAGAGAAATATGGAGTCCTGAGCGCCTTTGTCGAAAAGCGTCTCGAGTTTCTTGAAAAACAGGGAGCCGCACACGATTCCGCTTGGATACAGGCGGCAACAGAGCTGTTGCGTGAACTCGGTCTAGATTCCCTGCTTGCCGATCGTCGTATGCCAACATATTACTTGGAATATACCTTGTTCTTCCTTTACGGGGATGGCCACAATCAATTGGATGCAGAATTAGTTAAAGATTTTGCCGACGGCAAGCTCGAACCGGAAAATTACTGCATCAATAATCAGCCTTACGATTCATTTGACCGAATTGCCTTTAATTTCATGCCCTTAGGGTGCGTATACAGTGACTACGAAATTTTGGACCCGGAAGCCATCATACAGAACATCTGGCGCAAGTGCTCCGGAATGCCGTACTGCAGCGATGCGATGGTCGGAATGTTCAACAAAGACAGTTCATTGATTTGCAAGAAGAGCAGTTATTACAATTTTTCTACCATAAGTGCCTACTACACTAATTGGGAAATCGCCTCTCCACTGGATGTCGAAACATCGGGAATCCCCTGCGATGTCGACGACAAGTTCATCGTGAGCCGTAAGAACCCCGAACGTTCCTATGTTTGCACAACCGATAATGGATGGGATTCAACAAAGACCGTCAATGTTGAAATGAAGCAGGTCCCGTGCGATACGGCAGGAGCATTGTTCAAGAGCAACCTGAATCCTGGAGCGGTTTATATTTGCAGGGATACTGTTTGGACAGGGAAATATTTCATAGATCGAGAATATACCCTGAACGCATGGGACATGGCGACTCCTTTTGAAGCCGAAGTCGTGGACGTTCCCTGCGAAAAAAATGGGGAAATGACGAAAAGCGTCGTGAAACCGGATTCATTCCATATTTGTAGGAACGGCGTTTGGGGGACGGCCACCCGCTTGGAAAAGGAGACATACGGAACTCCATGCGACGAAGAGGGCAAACGCGTCGAAAGCCGTGAACTGCAATCTATGTATTATGTGTGCCATGAGGGTGAATGGCGCCAATTTGACGAAGTCACCTGCGAAAATGGCGCAAGGTACTCTACAGCCAATGAAAAATACAAAAACTACAAGACGAATTATGCCTGCAAAGACGGGAAGTGGTATTCAAGCAATGACGAATCATGGGAAATTCCATACGAACTTTATTTCAATCCCGACATTGAATACGGCTCGTTTTTGGACCCGAGAGATGGCCGTACCTACCGTACCATTGACTACCGCGGCACGACATGGATGGCCGAAAATCTCAAGTATCAAGGGGCACCAGGAACCTTTGAAGTTGACAAGCAATTTTGCGAAAGTGACAACTGCAAAAATTCAGGTTACTTCTATACCATAAAAGCAGCGGAACAAGCTTGCCCGGAAGGATGGAGATTGCCGAACAATAATGAAGTTTCACTTCTACGTAATCCTGACGGTTCAGAAGAAACTGGTGAAATTGAAATTTATACCTCGACACGAGATTTGTTCAATACATTGTTCACGCAGATGAATAGCTTGGGCGTTGGCTATAATGGATTGGACAATTATGGACTGAGCTTCACCAAGACCGGGTTGTTTAATAGAGACGTCCATGTGAATAGCGACTATCAGTACTTCTGGTTCCTGGATGCCAGAGAAAGTGAAATAACGCTAGCGGAAATAACAACCTACGCGATAGACTTGTCTAACAGATTCTACAGTGTCCGGAATGACATCAAGGCTCCTGTCCGCTGCGTCAAGGAATAAAAATTTTTAGACCGCTGGATTGCCGTTATTAAATGAATACGACTTCGTTCCCGGTACGTTCGGTGATGTTCCTGTTCGGCAGGCCCGATTCGGTATCGGCGTAGCCGATGGCAACGGAGGCGTACACGCGCTCGTCCTCGCGCAAACCAAGTCCGCGCAGGTATTCGAGGAGCGTCGGGTCTTCGTTCAGCCACTTGAGCTGGTTGATGTAGCAGCTGCCCAAGTTCAGCTCGTTCGCCGCAAGCATCATGTTTTCCACGGCGCAGGCCACGTCGGCCATGTTGTTGCCGTAGTCTTTCTTGTTCGCGACTACAATCAGCACGGGCGCCGTGTAGCAGAACGAGTAGTTCCCCTTGCGGGCGAGCGTGATGGAATTCTTGAGACTCTTGTAGAGGTCTTCGCGGAGTTCCATCTTCGCAAACGCTGCCTGCACCAGTTCCTTGAGTTTCGCAATCACCGCAGCATTCGAAATCACGAAGAAGTGATTCGTCTGCGCGTTACCGCCGGTAGGGCCGAACTGGCCCGCCTCGGCAATCTGCATCAGCTTTTCAAGTTCAACGGGCTGGGCCTTGAACTTGCGCGTGCTACGACGAGTGTATATCGCTTCGAGCGTGTTCATGACATACCTTCTATATCTAGCACTTTTTCACGTCATTCCGGGCTAGACCCGGAATCTAGATGGCGGATCAAGTCCGCCATGACGTTAAAAGTCACTTGTCCAGCGGCAACACGAGGATACGGGATTTACGCTTCTGGTTGTAATGGTCGCGCTTGCTCTTCGGCAAATCCTCGACCGTACCATCCTCGAATCCGAAGTGGTAGAACCAGTCAAGGGCCTGCGTAGTAAGCAGGAACAACTTCTTGTAGCCCTTCATGCGGCCAACCGTAATGAGGTGACGCACGATGGCATCGCCAATGCCCGACTTGCGGTAGTTCGCGCCCACCGCGATGCCGGCGACTTCGGCCATGTTGTCTTCAAATTCATGCAACGCACCGCAACCGTGAATGCTGTTGTCGATGCTGTACACCACGTAGTCCTTGAGCTTTTCGGAAATGCTTTCCTGCGTACGCGGCACAAGGTAGCCCTTCGCAATGTAGTCCTGCATAATCCGGAGGATATCCGGAATATCTTCGATGTTCGCGGGTCTGATACTCGAGTACTGGTTCGCGTACACCATGGTACCGTCGCCCCGCGCGCTGAACACTTCCTGCAGCACGCTGCCCTGGAATTCACCGCTCAGCAGGTGAACGCGGTTCGCGCCCGCCTCGCATGCCCGGATGGCATTCATCAGGTAGTCCATCTGCGCAAAGTCGAGCTGGTCGGAATTGAGTTCCAGGAGTTCCTTCGCCTGGTCCACATCCAATGCCGAAATCACGCCCGAGTCCGTCGGCTCCAGGTACTTCGTGTTCTTGCCGGTCACGAGCCCGTCGAGCTTGATACCGTTCTCGTTACCGATAAAGAAGAGCTTCCCAACCTTCATGTACTTGCAGATTTCGGTCGCAAGTTCGGTAGAGCTGATGTTGTAGGCGTGCCCCAACTTGTTCCAGCCAATCGGCGGAATGATAGGCACGAACTTCTCGTTCAAAAGCTGTTCGAGGATATCCCTCTGGATACGCTCGATCTTGCCGGTGCGCATGTAGTCGACACCGCCAATCACGCCGAGGCTCCGCGCCAGCACCCAGTTACCCTGGATACCGCTCAAGCCACTCGCCGTAAGGTGACTCATGATGCGCTGGGCAACACCCAGGGAAGCCTGCTCGATATGCGGCAGGGCTTCTTCGCTCGTAAGGCGCACGCCGCCCTCGAACTTGGACTCGAGTTCCCAGGCTTTCAACTGCGCGTCGATGCTGTTTCGCGTACCCGGCACGATAATAATGCGGATACCCGCCTTGTGCAACAGGGCGATATCCCGCATGAGCACGGGGAACAGCGGATGGTCCATAAGGCCGTCGTCAATCTTCAAAACGAACAGCTGGCCCTTGAACCGATCCATATAGCCGAACACTTCCCGGATGAATCCGGCAACTTCGAAGTGCTGGGAATAGAAATCGGACACAGAGTTGTTCATGCCCATAAACATAAAAAAACACGGCCCCGTCAAGGGCCGCATTCGTTAAATTACACCTTTTTCAAGGCCAAAAAGCGCCTTACTTCTTGGCAGCGGGCTTCTTGTCTTCCTTCGCGGGCTTTTTCGCGTCGGCCTTGGCGGCGGGCTTTGCAGCCGCTTCGGGCTTGGCGTCGGCCTTGGCGGGGGCTTCGGCGGCAGCAGGGGCTGCCTCGGCCGGCTTCACCGCGGCACTGTCCGTGGGCACGGCCGGAACGGCGGTGCTGTCAATGGCCGGGACTTCGGCATACACCTTCAGGAGTTCCACCTCGAACACGAGCAGGGCGTTCGCAGGAATAAGGGGCGGCACGCCGGCCTCGCCGTAGGCAAGGGCGCTCGGAATCCAGGCCTTCACCTTCATGCCTTCCTTCATGGTAATCAGCAAGTCCTGCCAGCCTTCGATAACGGCGCTGACCGGGAATTCCAGCGGTTCGCCGCGCTTGACGCTGTTGTCGAACTCGGTACCGTCGAGCAGGGAACCCACGTAGTGGACCTTGACCCTGTCGCCCATCTTGGGCGAAATACCCTCGGCAGCCTTGAGCACCTTGTACTGCACGCCCTTCGGAGTCGTCTTGACCGTCGAATCCGTGATGTTCTTCGCGAGGAACTGCGCCTGTTCTTCAAGGGCCTTCTTGGCGGTGGCAGCCTCGTTGGCCTCCTTGGCCTTCTGCATCTGCAGCAGCAAGTCCTGCAAGGCGAGCTCGGAAGCGGAATCCGTCATGAGCAGCGGGCGGGTAGAATCCGTCTCGTCAAGGATGGCCGACATCAGAACGTCCATGTTCAGCGGGACGTTCACGTTGGCAACGGCCTTGCCCAGGTCCATGCCGAGCGCGTAGCTGTAGCGGTCGACCTGCGTGGAAAGCGTCACCTTCTCCTGCTGGGCAGGCGCCGGAGCGGGTGCGGGCTCGGTTTCCGGAGCGGCATTCTTGCTACCGCCGCAGGCGGACAGGGCGACAGCCCCTAAAAAAGCGGAAAAGTACTTGGCAAAATTCATCATATCCCCTATCATAACAGGTTTTAACGGGATTCAAATTAGCAAAAAAAGGTGCGGCCCATCACAATCGGGCCCGCGCAGGCCCCCGATAGGCCCAAATGAGAACAGAAGGCGAACACTTTTTAAATCCCGATTTATCCATCGTTGACATGGGTTTACACGTTCCGAAATTGCCGTTACCGCGCAAATTTCGCCACTTTTTGTGGATAAGTCCTTGATAGAAACGGGCTTCTGAAGCTATACGGTATGTTACGGAAATCATACAAACCCTTCCAAACCGGGAGAAATATTTATAAATTTATACACAGAACGACAAGGAACACCAAAAATGACTAACCGCTTTGAACATTATTACGAATCCGCGACTGCGAGCAAGAAGCAGTTCGACGCTTCTGTATGCAGTGTGAAGGAAGCGCTCCAAGTCTCCTTGAACACTAGCAGGGCTCGCATCTACGTCCGCGACAACAGCAAGCCGGTTTCTACGGGCTGGCTCCGCGGCTCCCTCTCCTACCCCTGGGCCATCGTCTGCATCGTCATCCCGGCGGTGCTCAACATGATGATGTAAACAAAAATCCACACTTATCAAGGCGGTCGTGCTTCGGGCACGGCCTATTTTTTTATATGGCACCCGTGGCATCCGGGGCGCCCTTTTCTATCTTTGGGGGCGTAAAACAGCGCACCCGCGCACCGGAGACATTATGGCAGCACTCATCCTCGACGGCAAGGCACTCGCCAAGACCACTGAAGAAGAACTCAGCGCCCGCGTGGCAAAACTCAAGGAAAAGACGGGCAAGACCCCCATCCTTGCAACCATCCTGGTGGGCGACGACCCGGCCAGCGCCACCTACGTGAAGATGAAGGGCAACGCCTGCGCCCGTGTGGGCATGGAAAGCATCCGCGTGGTGCTCCCCAAGAACACCACCACCGAGGAACTGCTCAACAAGATCCAGGAACTGAACGAGAACCGCAACGTGCACGGCATTCTGTTGCAGCACCCGGTCCCGCGCCATATTGACGAACGCGCCGCCTTCGAGGCTATCGATGCCCGCAAAGACGTTGACGGTGTGACCTGCCTGGGCTTTGGCCGCATGGCGATGGGCGAACCCGCCTACGGTTGCGCGACTCCCGCCGGAATCATGCGCCTCTTGAAGGCCTACAACATCCCGCTCGCGGGCAAGCACGCCGTAGTCGTGGGCCGTAGCGCCATCCTCGGCAAGCCCATGGCGATGATGCTCTTGAACGCCGACTGCACCGTGACCATCTGCCACAGCAAGACTGAAAACCTCCCCGAATTCGTGAAGCAGGCCGACATCCTCGTGGGTGCGGTCGGCAAGCCCGAGTTCATCAAGAAGGAATGGATCAAGCAGGGCGCCGTCGTCGTGGACGCCGGTTACCATCCGGGTGGCGTCGGCGATATCGAGAAGGGTCTCGACGACGTGGCATCCGCCTACACCCCGGTCCCGGGCGGCGTGGGCCCCATGACCATCAACACGCTCATCTACCAGAGCGTGGAAAGCGGCGAAAAGTATTTAGGCTAGAACGTCATCCTGAGTGAAGCATCAAAGGAGCGGGACCAAGGTTCCGCTCTTTATGTTTTGGCTTGAATTTGTCGGCTTAGCGCCTGGTGCGTTCCAATTCTACGGCGTCCGCTTCGGCAGAATTGGGCGAGAGCATGTTCTTCATGGTCTGCCCCACGAACTCCGCACCCACACCGATTAGCGTTCCCGTAGTGGAATCATTTGAATATTGGCGACTGTCCATCGAAGCAGTCGCATCCTTCAACGCGGACTTGTCGTTTTCCTTGGGGTCGGCATAGACAGACGGCCCCTTCCTGTTGCCGAGGTTTACCGTATCGGCAGCGGTGGGAGCCTTTTTCTGCACAAGCTGGGCAAAGCCAAGCGACACACACAGCAACAAGATTGCAAAGACAAATTTCATATCGCCAAATATAGTTTTTTTCCGAAATGACATTATTTGACGCAATGGTTTTGTATATTGGCCTATAGTTATGCATGTATTTACATATATGCATAGAAAAGGTAAAAAAATGTGCTTTCTTAGATCAACCATAAACCATATACAGGAGGTTCCCTATGGCAACCATCATCATTGACGATTCCAAGCCGTTCCCCATTATCCCCGAGCAGCCGGACAACAGGCACGAATCGGCCCAGGAATTTTTCAAGCGGCAGGCAGCTGGCCTGAAGCTAATCAGCGACGAGATGGAGCAAGAATCCAAAGAGCAGGAGGAAATGCGCAAGCTCCAGGAAAAGAGCCTTGAGCGCAAGAAGAAATTGCTGTTCGACAACCTCGACCTCATCATGCGTCACCGGGACGAGATTCTCGCGACACCGCGCTACGCGAACATAGACGCACACTACGCCATCAAGGGCGGCGGGCTCTACGTAGGCCCCCTTCACACATCAAGGGCGTTCAACATCGCAGGCAGTATCGTCGGGGTCAATCTCAGGCTCGCGACACTCCTGCGCATCTGGGAAACCGACCAGTTCCGCGTAGACTGCAAGTGCGGCGCCACAGCCCTTGTCCGCAGCTTTTCCGGATCGCCGCTTTCGGGCAGCTCCCGGGCGACCGCGTATTGCCCCGAATGCAAGCGGGAGACCCACGTTAGCAATCGCAGCTTCGGCAATTATTTCTGGTACTTGCAGAAAAAACTATCCGAAGACGTCGAGACCGTCGCGAGACATTTTATCGCCAAGTGGACGCTCGCCGAGGCAGAGCACGAAAAAAAGGTCACCGAGGGGAAATACTATGACCCCAGACCGGGCGACGATTTCCACGGCGACGGCACACCATGCAATCTCGAGACGATGATTAACGAGTTGAAGCTGAAGGAATTCGACGAAGCCGAAAATTCACAAAATTAGCATATGTCAGTTTTTGACACGAAAATTGCTTAAATTTAAAATAGAGAAAAGGAGCAGACTATGACACAAGAAGAAAAAGTAAAGGAACTCTATAACGAGCTGAAACCCAAGTGCCAAGCCGAAGGATTGAACCTATGTTGGGAAATCCATAAAGCCTTAAGCCGGTTCCGCAAGGAACATCCCGATCTAGACGACCAGTGGGCCCGGGAGGCAGAAGGATTAGATACCAACATATAACTATATTCACATTATGCTGCACCTGAATTTTGCACTGAACCTGACAAACCTCGCCGACCAAATGATCGACGAGATTTCGAGGTGTTGGAAGAACCCGTTCGAGGCGCCCGTCGTGATTTTCCCGGACCCTAAACTGGAACAGTGGTTCCGCCTCCGCTGGGTGCAAAAGAAAGGCGTCATCGCAAACCTTGAAGTCACGACGATAGACAAGTTCCTGTTCCGCGTCCTTTCGCACGGCGATTCCTCGAAGCAGAAAATTTCGACTGATATCCTCCGGAACGTGCTGCTCGCTTTTCTCAAGGGCAACACCTTACAGCAGAACACGCCCATCCTCAGGGAACTCCATTCTTATCTGGATGGCGAAACTGGCGAAATCGACGACGCCAAACTTTTTGACTTTGCCAACACGCTCGCGGGCCTTTTCCTAGAATACGAAACGAGCCGACCAGGCAATTTCATTTCTCCACTGCAAAGCGACCATCACGAAGGCCTGCTCGCCTACTGGAAACAGGGGGACTTGCGCGATTTCTTCTCGACCAAGGACAGGCCCGTCCCCAAAGAAAAATGGCAGCGCCATATCTACGCCAAGCTTTTCCACAACGATGGCGGCGAATCCCTGTTGACCAAGACGTTCAAGGCCACGGTAAAGCGTACCAATCAAAAGACAGAATTCCTGACACTGCCTTACCTATTTTCGCAATGCAACAACAATTTTGATTGCGACAGGCCCATCTTTATTTTCGGGCTTTCCGGAATGGGGCAGTTCTACCGGGTCATATTGCAAGAAATTGCAAACCAGAAAGAGGTTTACGCCTATATCCAGAACCCGTGCATGGAATTCTGGGAAGATATTGACGTGAGGCATGTGAAGCACTGGAACAAGGCCGATGCGCCTGCAGGAATTGCTTTACCAAAAACGGCAGGTGACGATGCCGAACAGAACCTGGACGAAAACGAAAACCTGCTGCTGAAAAACTGGGGCCGCACCGGCCGCGAAAACATAAGGCTCTGGTGTCTTTCAAGCGACTACACGTTCGATTTTGCCGATGAAGATTTCTGCCCCGACACGCTGCTGCACCAGGTACAATACCTAGTAGCGCACCGCAAGAATGTTTTCGATACAGAGCTCTTGCAAAACAATGTAGGCAATGCGGCAGACCATACGCTTTCCCTGACAGCGGCGCCATCGGCATTGCGCGAAATCGAGGCCCTCCATACGGAAATCTGCCAGCTTCTGCAAAGCGGAATACGCCTTGACGAAATGGTTGTAGTATCCCCGAATCTCGATCAATACAGGACCCCCATCGAACAGGTCTTCAATGCAGCGAAAAAGGATTCCCCGTTCTACATCCCGTTCACCATTACGGATTACCCGGAAAAGGATTCCCTGATTGAAAACGCCATAGCCAACCTTTTCGAAATCCACCAGCAGGGCTATATTTCCAGGCCGGCGTTTTTCAGCCTCGTAAAGAATCCCGTAGTCCAGTCGTCGCTTTCCATAAATCCCGATTACATCTCCGCATGGGAACAGTGGATAGTGAACATGAACGTGTTCCGCCACGGCGGCAAAATCCGTGAAGACGACTGGGAGCATTGCGTCAACCAGCTTTTGCTTTCGCAGGTGAGCGCAAGCCCGTTCCGCTCCGAAAGCGACGGCTACGTGCCCTATGCGGATATTGAATCCGGGAATTCGGATTCCGTGCAGAAGTTCATCGAATGCATCGACGGACTCCGCAAATGGATTGCCTTTGCACGAGAAGGCCTCGACGTTAGCGACAAAAACGGCATCCAGCAATTCGAAAAGATGCTTTCGCACTGGGTCTCCATCCCGGCAAACGAAGATGAATTCATTAACGAGAAAAGCATCTGGTATAAGGTCCAGAACGCTATCGACCTGCTGAACATCCAGTTCGATGCCGGAGCCGAAAGCATCTCCTGGAAAATTGTCCAGCAGACCATCCAATGCGCATGCAAGAATTCCCGCGGGGGCAACAACCGGCTGTTCAGTGGCGGACTCACATTCATGAAGTTCTCCGTCAACCGCACCATACCTGCAAAGCACATCTTCTTCATCGGGGCAAACGCGAGCGTATTCCCCGGCCGCAAAAGGCCGAATACGATGGATTTGCGCACGCAGGCGGCGCGCTGGCCCGGCGACGATTCCGTCATCGACCGCAACTGCTATACATTCCTTTGCCAGCTGATGAGCGCCACAGATGGTTTCCACATCAGTTACATCAACAGGAACCTGCAGAAAGACGAGGAACTTTTCCCCGCCTCGGTGGTACGCGACTTGCAATTCTTCATCGCCTCTTCGGGCGTGCCGGGCGCGAAGGAATTTGACGAAAAGAAAATCCCGCTGGACGAAACGCGACCGGCCGATGAACTATTTACGCAGCGCTCCCTGCGGAACAGGAAGAGCCTGCATATTGACGGCAACGTGAACAACCCGCCGAAAATTGAAATCGAAGGCAAGCCCATAATACTCCCGGACAAAGTTACCGTACGGGAACTCAAGCTGTTCTTTGACGACCCGTTCCGTTTCCAGCTGGCGAAATCTGTACGCCTGCCCTCTATCGAAGAAAACCCGGAAAAGGAACTCTTTGAACCCATAGACCTGAAGGCCTACGACAAGTCAAAACTGCTCAAGGAATTTGTCCATTCCATTTTGAGCGAGGACTTTAGCGGGTACACGAAGACAGAACAGGAATGGATTCTAAAGAGGAAGTTCCCGAACGGAATCTTCGGGGAAATGGTCCAGCAAAAGTACAATGATCTCGCAATGGATGTTTCGCAAAAAATCCAGAGCGGCGACTTCTTGATTCCCGCAACCTACCAGGAAAAGCGCGAAGCCCTCCTGAGCAACGGCGCCCACCTCTGGACGCTCACGACAACGCTGGATTGGTATTCACAGCTGGACGAACACAAGCATATCCTTTTCACGGTAAAGAAGAACGGCGGCTCCACCGCAGATTTTGTCAAGATGTACCTCGACGCCCTCCTGATAGCCGCATCGAGCAGCACAAAAGACACCATGGAAGCGTTCATCCTCCGCATTTACCTGTGTTCCAGCGACGAACCGCAAGAGATTCCTTTTGCGATACTGCCCACGGAGGCATCACTATTACTGGAAGAGATGTTCGACCGCGCCTTCATCCAGAAATATGGAAAGTGCGCACCGCTTCAACTATTTAGCGACGCCCTGATCCTATCCTTTGCCGACTACCGCTACAAATTGACATGCCAAAATGGGCCATGGGAATACTTTGACGGGAAAAATCTGTTCGCCCCGGAAAAATTCTCCGGCTTTTCGATAGACAATTTCAAGGAAGAATGGATTACCGCCATCAAGGAACAGACTCAACTTCTTGCACCCATATGGAGTGGTGAAAATGGATAATTTCAGCATCGATGAGTTCAAGGAAGAAGAGAACCTTTTCATTGCCGCTTCCGCAGGGACCGGCAAGACGTACACAATCCAGCAAGTTGTCGCGCGCCTCGTTTTAAGCGGTCTTTCGCTGGACCAAATTCTCATCGTCACCTATACCGAAAAGGCCGCGGGCGAACTCAAGGACCGCATCCGTAAAAAGATTGAAGAAGAGTCCCTGAAGTTCCCGGGGAACGCCATGCTGCAGCAGGCGCTCCGCGATATCCATAGCGCCCCCATCGGTACCATCCATTCCTTCTGCGAAAAGGTTTCCGCCGAATTTGCATACGAAGCGAGCGTCCCCTTTGAACAGGAAATGATTGACGAAAGCGCCGTCGAAGACCTGATACAAAAACTGATTCGCGACAACTGGATTCACGACGAACTTTTCATCACGTTCCTAAAGAGCGGTGGCAACGTCAAGAACTTTTCTGAACTCCTGAAGAGCGCCATACAGACATACATTCCCGAAACCATCGTACTCCCGCCCGATTCCGATATCACTGCGGGCGGTGCGCCCCTTGCTTACAGCGAACTGAGCAAGATAAGCGAAGCCAAGAACTACGAAGACCTGTTGCTCGTAGAAGTTTTTGCAGCAGCGGCCCATGTTCTTGAAGGAAACGCCGACCAGCACGTCACCAAGAGCAAGACCGCCAAGGATCTGCTCAACACCATTAAGGAATGGCACAAGGGGAATGCCCTTTATAACGGGAACACCTTCCGTATCAATATTGACAACCCGCAAAACGACTTTGAAGCAGCACTGAAGATTATTGTCGATTTCAAAAACTTACTCGACCCTAAAAAAGGAATCAACGCGCTCCTCTCGCAGAAATGCCTGTTCACCTACATCCCGCGATTGTACAGGGAATGGGAAAAGGAAAAACACACCAAGAAGATTCAGTCGTTCAACGACATGATCCGCAACGTGCGCAACGCCGTCATGGTCGAAAATTCTCCCCTAGTTCGCGCCCTCCGGCAAAAATTCAGGTACGCCATCATTGACGAGTTCCAAGATACGAATGCACTCCAGTGGGATATCTTCAAAAAGATTTTTGTCGAAGCCGACGACGGGCAGCACCACATTCTGGTGGTAGGCGACCCCAAGCAATCCATCTATTCGTTCCAGGGCGCAGACCTCAACGTCTACGAAAAGGCCATCTCCGAAATCGGGCACGGGAAGGCGCTCGCCACCAACTGGCGTTCCAGCAACGTGATGATAGAGGCGTGCAACACGCTATTCGAAACGAGCCCGCATTTCCATCTCAATTTCACGCCTTCTGCCTGCCCGCCAGAAGCAAAGCCCAATGCAGAATACAAGGGAAATCCCGTTAAGCCGTTCTGGATCAGCGCCGAAGACATCGAGCCGAAGGAATATGCCGAAATCGTCGTCAACAACATCATCGATTTTTGTACCTTCGACGGCACCCGCACCAGGTTACAAGTTCCCGACAAAAAAACGGGCGACCTGCGGAACGTGAAGTTCTCGGACTTCGCGATTCTGGCTCGTACCCGTTCTGAACTCGAGCACGTTGAATACAAGCTGCGCAAAGTTGGCCTCCCCTTCTTGCGCTACAAAGACGACAACCTGTTTACCAGCAGGGAATGCGCCGAATGGAGTGCATTGCTTAAGGCAATCGACGTTGACAATTACTCCGAAAGGAACCGCAACCTTCTTTACGCTGCACTGCTGACGGATTTCTGGGGCAGGGACCTGGATTACATAAACGCCCTCACGGCCGGCGAAAAGAACATCGAAGAGATTTCCACGTTTGCCAAGTGGCATGCGCTTGCGGAATCGCGCCGGTGGGCCGAACTGCAAGAAAGCATTTACGCGGAATCCCCGAACATGGGTGAACTCTACCAGCCGGAAAATCTCCAAAGCCTAAACAAGATCCGCCAAATCGGGGATTACGCCGTCGAATACCTCTACACGACCAACTGCTCGCTCGAAGAACTGGTCCGCCATCTGGACGCCCTTATAACAAATTCCGAAGACGCGCTGAAGGATTCCAGCATTGTCGCCAAGGGGACCGACCTCGACGTTATCCAGACCATGACTATCCATGCGTCAAAGGGGCTTGAGTACCCGATTGTGATTTCCGTAGCGGGCGAACGCGGGCATGCAGGTTCTTCGGGGCCCTACCTGGTACATTCTGAAACGGATTCCAGGAGAAGTTTGAGCTTCGATGACAACGCGAAGGAACTTTCGAAACACGAATCGGAAGAAGAATGGCGCCGCCTGTTCTATGTCGCATTTACGCGCGCGACGCACATGCTTATCATGCCCCGCTTTGCAAAGATGAAAAAGAGGGCCGACGGCAAACTGCAAGAGCGCAAGAAAGAGATGACCTGGCTTTCCTACACCATGGACGATTTTTGCCAGAACAGTACAAATCAGGAACTGTATTACGAACGCCTTGTTGAAAAGCCCATCGAGAATGTAAAGGCGCGAATCGCCCAGATTCTAAACGGCATGAGCGACGGCAAAAAAGATACGGGATTGATTGACGCCCAAAAGCTAGCCGAAAAGATGGCCGCCTGGAAGGTCTGGGGGCGCTTCCCGCATTCCACGTCGTACTCGCAAATTGCACACGGCAGGCAGGAACAGGAAACAGACGAAGGCCGCCTGCAAAAAGACGAGGGCGATGGCGCCGTGCGTACCGCAAAGGATACAAGCACATACCCGCGCGGCGCAGAACTCGGTAACGCACTGCACAAGATTTTTGAACTCGTCGACTTCCAAAAGGTTGGCCAGGCAGACCTGCAAACGCTAAAACAGGACTCCGCATTCAAGGAACTGATAGTCTCCTCGTTCCTGCACGAATCGCTGGATATCGATTCCCACCCCGAATGGCTAGATACGACCATCGCATTTGTCTGGAACACGCTCAACGCAAGCCTCACCGTTATCGAAGGCAATACAAAAACTGAGGAAGCCTTTAGCCTAAATGAAATCGCAAACGATTCGCGCCGGAGCGAAATGCTCTTCTTCATGGATCTAAAATCTGAACGCGAAAAGGAAGTGATAAACCTGTACTGCAAAGGTTTCATGGACCTTCTGTTCAAGCGGAACGGGCGCTACTGCATTCTGGACTGGAAATCGGACTATATAGATATATACGATGAGCCCGCCATGATAAACCAGATGCTCCTGCGGCGTTACAACGTACAACAGGTACTCTACTCCTACGTGCTAATCCGTTGGCTAAAATCGTTCTACCCGCAAATGAGCGAGCAAGAAATTTTCAACAACTATTTTGGCGGCATCTACTACGTGTTCTTCAGAGGTTGCCGCGCAAACGAAAATAGCGGCATAGTGGCAAGTACATTCGGCTCCTTCGAAGAACTGGAAAGCCTTTACAAGGAGATTATCGCCTGATGCGTGATTCGTTCATCAACACATTGCTCGAATACGGCGGAATATCTTCGCTCCAAATACGACTACTCAAGTTCCTGACCGGCCTCCAGAAGAATTTGAACCAGGATGCGCTAAACCTGTTAGCCTTGTTGCTTGCAAAGCAGAGCGACGGCGACACGCGAATTTCCGTCGAAGAAGCCCCATTGCGTAAGGCAATCAGCAGGAAAATGCAAAACCTGGGCATTGCAGATTTCGACCAGTTCTCGGAATCCATCGTGAACGGGGCATCATCTATCAAGCAGGGCGCCTACGAGAATATTATTGACAGCACACCGGACGCCAATTCTTTCTACCAGAAACCATTCATACTGCAGAACGGGTTCCTGTACCCTTCCAAATACTATTTCGCGAAAGTCATCGTAGAAGACAAAGTCAAGGAATTTTTCAATCATCTTTCTTGCAACGAATCCGAAATCCCGCAATGCATCCGGACCATCGAATCCATCACTCGTGGCCCGCAAGGGGGCGGAATCACGCTGGAAAAAGAACAGGCACTAGCCGTAATCCGTGGCAAGCAAGAAAATCTGATTGTCACGGGCGGGCCCGGCACCGGCAAGACGACGGTCACCTTCTTCTTACTCCGCGAACTCTACCTGAATTCCGAAATGCACCTGCAGGCGCCTCTCTACCTTGCGGCTCCCAGCGGTAAGGCAGCCGACCGCATGAAGGAAAGCATTGAACAGTCCGTGAGCCTGATTGGCGACGACGAGTTCAAAACGAACCTCGTCATTTACAACAAAATGGTGAACGCAGAGTCCTATACGCTCCATAGGCTGCTAGGTTACAAGCCCGACGACAACAAGTTCATCTATAATTCAGAAAATCACTTCCCGGAAAATTCCGTTTTCGTTATCGATGAATCAAGCATGATTGACTTGACGCTTTTTGCGAACTTCTTGCAAGCACTACCGCATAGCGCACGACTTTTCCTCCTAGGTGATGCGTACCAGCTGCCCTCCGTTGATGCGGGCGCGGTGCTCGGCGAACTCCTTGAATCCAAGGCCGATTCCACCGTCAAGCTCACTGTTTCAAGGCGTTTCAACGAGAACTCGGCCATCGGGCGCCTGGCCAAACTTGATTTCAGCAAAAATCCTTGCACTTTTGTTTCGCCAAGTGAATGGGAAATGCACAGCGAAGTGCAATTGCTGAACCTGGACACACGGGAAAAATCCCCCCAGCTACAGGGAATCCTCGAAAAATGGGCTAGCGAGTATCTTGACACCTTCGTGGAGCTTGCCGCACAGGTCGTACCCAACAAGCCCAACCAGGATGAATTGCTAGAGCGTGTATGGAACTTCTGCACCAGGGCCCGCATTCTCTCCGCAGAACGTTCGGGACCTGCGGGCGTTCAAAGCATCAACGATTCGATAGAACGCCTCCTGCTTTCAAAGGCGAATGGAGCGCCCATCAGCAAAATCATAATGCTCAACCGCAACCAGAGCAGTTTCAAGCTTTACAACGGCGACACGGGAATTCTCTTTACCCAAAGGAATGGAGAAACATTCATCTTGTTCAAAAGCAACAAAGGATTCGTTTTTTTCCCAGAATACCAGTTCGCACCCAATGTACTCGAAACCGCATTTGCGATTACCATCCACAAGGCGCAAGGTTCTGAATACGACCATATCCTGATGTTTATACCGACAAGGCCCGAGCATCCGCTTCTCAACCGCCAAATCCTCTACACCGGCATCACGCGCGCCAAGCATTCCGTTACCATCATCGCCACGCCCGAGACGTTCAAGGCGGCCTGCGAGACGGTCATCGAGCGCGATACGGGAATTGAGCTGTAACGCAAATCGCCGGGGCAAGAGCCGCGGCGATTTTTTTAAGTACGTCTAAAAATTAAAGTCTGCTTTCCAGGAACCGGAACATCGCGCCGTAGGCATTGTCGCGGGCCGGCTTATGAGAAAGGAAGAGGTCGTGCAGACCGCCCTCGATTTCTTCGAGCTGTACGCTTGGGCCAAGGTTACGGCCGTATTCGCGGATATGTTCCACATTCAGCACGCCATCACAGCGCGTGTATTCCTCGCTCCAGTCGTCGTCGCGGAAGCTGCAGCCGCTATGCATCACCAGTACGGGCGGCAAAAGGCGCAGGCCTTCCTGGAGGCGGGCATGCCCCGCATGAATCGCATGGAGCCAGCCGAAATCAATCGGGAGGCTGCCGCGGACCTTCAGTTCGGTATTGTATTCCCACTCGCCGTAATCGGTTTTCAAGAGGCTCTTGTCGTAGTTCTCGTTATGGCCACGCGGAATTCCAAGGCCCGGGAACAAGTAGCCCACCACCGAGAGTACGGGGACAGCCAAGCGACGCACCGGCCAAGGGTAGTTCATTTCGAGGAACGGGCTGTTCAGCACGATAGCCGCAATACCGGCGCCGTTCTCGCGGTCCGCAGCGTAAAGGCACGCGATGAGGCCACCGGTGCTATGCCCGAGCAACACGAGCTTTGTGGAATCGCCTTCGGCACGGCGGATAAAAGCAATCGCGGAATCGAGTTCGGCGTAGTACTCCGAGATATCGCGGAGTTCGCCGATGGTTTCGCCCTCGCGGTACGAACGTCCGTACTTGTGCAGGTCAATGGCGTAGAACGCGTAGCCCGCGGAATCCATCTTTTGCGCCAAGTCGCGCTGGAAGAAGTAATCGTTGAATCCGTGGATGTAAAGCACGGCCGCCTTCCGCGCGACAGGCGCCTGCAGGCTGTCGAGAGAATCGGCAACAGCGCTATCGGCCTTCACATCGGCATAATGCACGAGAGTCGCATGGTACTGCGCACTGTCGCCCGCATCAAAGGCTTTTACAAAAAAGGGCGAACCCAGGAAGGGATCCAGTTCTTCGGCCTGCAAGTTCTGTACGAACGCAAGCGAAACGGCAAACGCTAAAAGTCCAATTTTTTTCATAAGCACGTCCAATATAACATATTCAGCAGATAACGGCTTCCACCTTTTTCTAAATTTGCTCCCGTGATCCAGATCCAGAACGTCTCCAAATCATTCGGCGTGCAAGTTTTGCTCGATGGCGCGAGCCTGCTCGTGGGCGACCATGAGCGCGTAGGGCTCGTAGGCCGCAACGGTTGCGGCAAATCGACGCTTTTCAAGATGATTCTCGGGCAGGAATGCCTCGACGGCGGTTCCATCGACATTCCCAAAAAATATACGCTCGGCTACCTGCAGCAGCACCTGAACTTCACGCACGCGACCGTGCACGAAGAGGCATGCAGCGTTCTCAAGCCCAATGAAGACGGCTGGATAGAAGAACACAAGGTGGAGGCCATCCTGTTCGGTCTCGGATTCGACGAAGAATCCATGCACAAGAGCCCCTCGCTGCTTTCGGGCGGTTTCCAGATTCGCCTGAACCTGGCGAAGGTGTTGGCGAGCGAGCCCGACATGCTGCTGCTCGACGAACCGACGAACTACCTCGACATCGTGTCGATGCGCTGGCTCAGCCGCTTTTTGCGCAACTGGAAGGGCGAAGTGCTTTTGATTACGCACGACCACCACTTTATGGACGAGGTCTGCACGCACACCGCCGGAATTTTCCGCCACAAGATCCGCAAGGTGAAGGGCTCCGTCGAAAAACTGCGCGAGACCATCGCCGAAGAAGAAGAAGTCGCCCAGCGCACGCAGGAGAACGAGGCGAAGAAGAAGGAACAGCTCGAAAAAGTCATCGAGCGATTCCGCTACAAGGCCGCCAAGGCCGCGATGGTGCAGTCCAAGATCAAGGCCGCCGCAAAGCTTGCCACGGGCGAGCGCCTCACTCACGAACGCAACCTGGATTTCAGCTTTACCGAGGCACCCTTCCCCGGCAAGAGGATGTTGCAAATCAAGGGGCTCTCGTTCGCCTACCCCGACGGTCCGGAACTCATTACCGACCTCACGATGGAGGTCTTCAAGGGCGACCGCATCGCGGTCATAGGCCCCAACGGCCGCGGCAAAACGACGCTTTTAAACCTGATTGCCAAGGAACTGCAGCCTACTGCGGGCGAAATCAGCCATAATCCGAACTTGCAGATAAACTATTTCGGCCAGACGAACATCAACCGCCTGAATCTCGAAAACAACGTCGAAGAAGAAATTGCCACCGCCATCGAAGAGGTGTCGCAAAAGAGCCGCGCACGCGGGCTTGCGGGCCTCATGATGTTCAGTGGCGATGCGGCACTCAAGAAGGTGAAAGTGCTCTCCGGTGGCGAGCGGAGTCGCGTGCTGCTCGGGAAGATTCTCGCGAGCGCCTGCAACATGCTGCTGCTCGACGAACCGACGAACCACCTGGACATGGAAAGCATCGAGAGCCTCATCGATGCGCTCGAGGACTACGAAGGCACCGCGATGGTGGTGACCCACGACGAGGAACTCCTGCACGCATTTGCCACGAGGCTCGTGGTATTCGATGGCGGCAAGTGCCGTATTTTCGAAGGCACCTATGCCGACTTCCTCGAGAAGGTGGGCTGGGCATCCGAAAAGAAGCCCGGCGGAAGCGAATCCGCGAACATCAAGGTTTCGAACATCGACGTGAAAACGGACAGCGGGAACGCCGGCGCACCGCGCGCCAAGGAAGACCGCAAGGCCCGCGCCGACTATATCGCCGAACGCTCCAAGGTCATCAAGCCTCTCGAAAAGAAGCTCGCAAGCCTCGAAGCCGAAATCGCGAAGGCCGAAGCATTAGGCGGCGAACTCGAAGCAAAACTCGTCACCGCATCGGAAAGCGGCGACGGCAATGCCATCACCGCTATCGCCAAAGACATGGACGACAACAAGAAGAAAGTCGACCAGCTTTACGAGGACTGGGAAAAGACCAGCGCCGAGCTAGAGTCCGCGAAGGACAAGTACCCAATTTAATTTTTCAACCGCTTGATGCCCAAGGTGTACGTGTCGTCCTTCTTGGTGACGGTTTTTGTTCCATCCACAATCTTGTAGTTGAACTTGGAGATATACGCTCCCGTACCGACCAGGCGACCGGCCTTGCTTCGAACGTTCCATTCGAAGAATATGTTACCGGGATTGTCGCGGCAATTCTTGGGCTGTGACGGGTCAAGGTTGAACACGGTAGAATCGTTACAGGCGATTTCTCCGCTAGCGCTGTTCACGTACTGTCCCAAGTTCGTAAAGTAACTTACATCCCACTTGATCTTTACGGTCGAAAGCATCTCGTCGGAAAGCACGAGTTCGCCCAATTCGTAACGGAGCAAGTGACCGGGCAGGCCGCTACGCGCCATCGCGTCTTGTATCGATTCGCCCATGGCAATCGAAACGGGGCGCACTCCTTCCGGATATGTCCACGGCAAGAGTGTATCGGGCAACACCTTCACGAGTCCCGGGACTTCCATTTCGGCTCTCGGCTCGCCGGTAATCCTCACCCACGCATTGTTCACATGGGCCGGATTGTCGCTCAAGTCGAACACTCCTCCCGGCACCAGGCGAACGCTGTCGCCCACGGTAGGCATCACGCCTCCCTTGGAAGCAAAGAACAATAGCTCTATCTGCGCCTTGCTCCTCTTCTGCGTAATAGACGAGATGACCGCCTGCGCCGAAGATTCCTCGCCCATGCGCCACACCTTGAATTCAAACATCGAGCGAGCATCCTCGTTATTGAACTTGATGCCTTCGCTAATCGTAAGCGTGAGTTTGCTATACGATTCGGACTGCGGAATAATGACAGCCTTCATCAGTACAGGGCCTATACGGTCCGCTATGGTAGACTTCATGTCGAGCGGTACAACGTCTCCCGACTCGTCGTCTATATGCGTATAATGGTAGCGGAACACTCCGTTATACACGTCGTTTTCCTTGCCGGTAAATATCCTGTTCAAAAGCGAATCCGCCGTAATGACAATCATCGAATCCTTCCAGATATACGGAGTCACGCCAGCGACAGAAGAAATCTTGTGGCTCGTGGAGTCGCCGAACATCCAGTCAAGCGTATCGGGGATATCATCGTCGAACTTCTCGTTAAACAGCGCGCACAGGCTGTCACCCACGCCGTCACCGTCTCGGTCGAACATCCAGCTACCCGTCGCATACGGCACCGGAGGCTTTTTCAAATTGATGTTCTTCCACGTGAGCGAATTGCCAACCGCCGCGCCGCCAATGGTAAACGAGCCGTTCACCACGTCGGCCGTACCCATCACGTAAAAGTCCGCGAACCCGGTTCCGTCCGTCTCTATCTCGGTCACGGGCTCGTTATTCTTGTTGAAGAACACGAGCGAATCCGAAGTCGATAGCGTAAGCTTCACTACGTTGGAATCGAGAATCGTATTCAAGAATAGAAGCGTTATGCGCACCGGGTATGTCACAAAGGCGTATTCGCCAAGCGGAACATTCTCGAGCATCGTCACGATGTTCCCATCGGCATCGCGGAGCGCCTCGTCGTTGGCATCCACGAACGCGATTTCGGAGAGCGGATATTCCGGCACAGAGAACACGAGTTCGCTATACTGCGAAGGGTCGGACGCAAGCGAATAGCGCAGCAGGTAATTGCCCGACGGTAGCGCTCTCGCACGCACGATGGCCGCCGTATCGATGACGAATCCCGCCATGTTCTCGTAGATGTATATGCCGCCGTAGTTCGTTCCCGGATCAAGCACTTTGCCTTCCCTGGGCAAGAACCCGTTGCCGTCGTACAGCACGAATGTCGACTGCGCCAGGGCCGTATCGATTTTCGTAGTACTCGAAACATCGCAACTGATAGATTCGTCTATAAGCAACTGTAGAATGTTGTACTCAATCAGGCCGTCTACGTGCGGAACCTCGCGGGGCAAATAAGTCTTTTGCGTCTGCAGGTTGATGGAAGTACGCATCTTGAAATTCGAACCCGTCGCGTTGCGCTCCGAGAAGAAGATATGGAACGGGTATTCCTGGCCTTCCACGAGTCCCATCGTATCGAGGTCCACCGCGCCTTCTTCGGGATTGTGACAGCCACCGATGTCCACCACGAGCCTGTTGTCGATGAACACCCAAACGTCATCGTCGCCGCGGAATTCGAAATACTGGCCACGCACGTACCTGAACTGCGCCGACACCTTCATGGCAAAGCTGTAATTGTGGTTGCAACCGCTAATATGATGGTCGTACTTCGGGTTTCTCACCGAGCGCGCCTCGTCCAGGAATTCCAAATCGTCAATGGGATAGAAGCCCGGATGTTCCGGATCGTTGCAGTCCGTCGGATTCGTGATGTCGGCAAGCCAGAAGCCTTCCTCGTCGAGCGTCAAGTCGATATCGCGGCAGACCGCGTTCGTGTAACTGACGCCGCGCACGTCCTTGGCGACCTCCACGGGCACGAACCACTTTTCGATTTCGCGCGCGGCAGAGCACATCTTCCACGGATAAACCGACGAGTCCACTCTCGCGGGGAGACCGTTCACGAGCGTATCACGCACCATCCCCTTCACGAGCCCGCTGCACGTCTTGTTCGAATCCAGTTTTCCGGTAGAATCGAGGAACGTTACCGCCGTATATTCACTACCGCCGTAAATGTTTCCGAAATCCACGTCGATGCTGTCGTGGAACGATTCTCCCGCCCAGTCCACCACCAGCGCGGAAATTTTCATGGTCGGGCACACGCCCAAGCGCTGCGGGTATGCAATATCCAGGCGCGGCGCGCTGTTAGAAACCGGGTAAGGATACACCCATACCGTATCGACCGATGCCATGAGCTCGCCAAGCGAAATCAGCGAATCCACGAGTTTGCCTTCTTCAAGCGTCCCGAGGCCGCCGTAATGTTCCATGCCGAACGTCTGCTTGAAATATACGTTCCAGTCGTCGGTATGCTTGTAGTACGTTCCCTGATACCATCCGCAAGTGTCCGGAGAAACCGGGCCCATCTTCACCGTATCATCCGCGACAAGCATCGAGGGCGACATATTGTCCCACGGGCTCATCAGGCGCACCGTCTTCGGTTCCGGCGGATAGAACTCGAAATCCTTCACGTGCATCTTGGTGCTCGCGTAGAACCATACCTCGTAAACACCCGCCGGGAAAAGATCCATCGCAAGCATACGCTCGTCTTGCGAGAAGTACGGGTGCTGCGGCCACTCGTTACTGCCGCGCAGAATCTGGAACCACGCCCAGGTGGAACCCCACTGCGCCGAAGATACCAGCGAATCGGGAAAGTCGATATGGTACCAGAACGGATATTCACCCTCGTCGCTCAGCTTAGTCGGCGTATTCATGATGTTGTTGTCGATAGTCACGAAGAACGACGAATCGCGGAAACTCGTGTTGTTGCGCCACGGGTGGTAAATGTGCAGCCTGCGCGTAGGGTCAAAGCACTCGCCCGGAGTCCCCTTCTCCAAGGAGACCGCAATGTCGGCGACAGTACCGTCAATAAAAATCGTGTCCTGGATATCGAGCGCCCCCGCCAAATCGATATTCCCTTTCTCGCCAGCAGGAACAGTAAGCCACGGAGCCATGTAACGGTTGAAATAGGCCGTCTGGATGAGATTCTCCGTCATCATCGCGGGTGTAATCGCGCCGTAGAACCAGCCGCACATCGAAGCATCGTCTTCCACGAATCGCATCAGCACGGAATCCTTGCCAAAGCGCATCTGCGGAAGCGCCTTGTTGCCCCACGGACTCTTGAACCACACAATCTTGGAACCCGGAGCCATGAACGACTTGGTGTATGTCTTGCTCACGACATTCGTATACAGCCATATTTCCTTGTCGGTGCCGAACAGCGCCGCGATTTTCATCTCGCCGAATTCCTTCCACTGCTCGCCGTTATTGTTGTTGTAGTTCTGGTCGGCAGTATTCGGGAAGATGCTAACCGTAAACGTCATCCAATCCTGGAAATCGGAAAGGTCCTTGTCCCAAGTGTAACGGAACCAGCCGTCACCTTCGTCTACCGTGATTGTCGGGGAACCCTCGCCGTACATGGCGTTGTAGCCGCCACCTGCACCGCCGAGGATATGCAAAAAGTACCCGTCCTTCGATGCATCGTTACGCCAAGGTGACTGAATATGGACCGTCAGCGTGGCATACGCCGATGTAACAAAAAAAACAGCTAACGCAAACACCCATGCCCAAAACTTCATAAATACCCATTTACTCCGTATATACGTTGTAAAAATATATTCCTTATGCCCCAAAATCAAAAAAAAAGGCATATTTTAATAAAAGCGTTGTAAAAGGCTCAATAATGTCTTCAAAAAACGTTATTCTTTTGTTATAATTGCCAAAACCAAAATTAGGAGTTTATATGCAATTTTCTAAAATCACTGCAGCTATCTGCCTTGTCGCGGCATCTGCTTTCGCACAGTTCCACGTGGGTGCGCGTATCGCAGGCAACTACAACATGATCTGGAATGTAGACGAAAAGATCTCTACCAACGATATCATGAAAAGCCTCGGTGCACCCGACGAAGCTCTTCCGGATGAGCAGGTCATCATCAAGGATATGAATACGCTCAGCGGCATGGGCGTGACCTTCGGTCTCTCCTTCCTCTACCAGGCAACTCCCGTATTCGGCATCCAGCCGGAACTCCTCTTTAGCTACCGCAACCGTTCCGTCAAGCCCAAGTTCGAAGTTGATATGGGCACCACGAAGAGCAGCAGGAACAACAGCTACTATGACGACTACTATGATTATGGTGGCAGCTACTACGATTATGACGACAACTATGGTTATTACAGCAGCAACGACGACGATTACCTGAGCGAACTCGCCGCGCTTGACGGACTCGGCTACGGCAACCTCGAACTCGAAATCTCTCAGTGGTACTTCGAAATTCCCTTGCTGTTCCGCATTCAAACCGCTCCGGGTCTCTTCTTCAACCTCGGTCCCGTCCTCTCCATCAACATGTCTTCCGAAATCTCCGTTTCTATCGTAAGCGAAGACGTATCTGAATATACGGCGTCTGCCGTATTCGGCCTCATCGCTGGTCTCGGCTACTCCGTGGATCTCGGCAACGGTCAGAAGCTCGATATTGATTTCCGCTTCCAGATGGGCCTCTCCAGCCTGATCTCGGACGAAATCGAAATCTCGGAAGAAGAAGAAGCGAAGCTTGACGCAACCAAGATCATCGACCCGAAGGACTTCAACTTCGGCATCGGTATCGCCTACTGGTTCATCTAATTGTTCAAGACATCCAAAATTATCATTGCCGCTGCACTCTCTCTGGGTGCAGCTTCTTTTGCATCTGATTCTGGCACGGCGGCAAGGACGTTCCATTTCGGTCTCTCTGCCGTCGGAAGTTACATCGACATCTGGCATCTGGACAACGACGTCTACGTCAAGAAGGAAACGGAAGTCGAAGAATTCGACGACGAAGAAATCCACACCTATAAGGAACAGTGGCTCTCGGGCGGCTACGAGCTGCGCGGCATAGGCGGCTCTGTCGGCGTTTCTGCGCTCAAGGATTTTACCGAGAATTTCTCGCTCCACCTCGACCTGTACGTCTCGCTGCGATACAGGTTCGTCGAGGCGAAGGAACATCATACCACCGAAGAAAGCACCGTTGCCGACGGTGAAACGATCGAGACGAAGTTCAAGGAAGGCTCGAAGGGAAAGTACGACATCTCCCTGACGTACTGGCACTTGGACATGCCCATCAACGCACGCTACAAGCTGCCCTACGATTTTTATGTCGAGGCGGGCGCGTTCGTATCGTACATTGTCGCCGCTAACTTGAAGATTAAACTCATCTCGCTTGACTTTCAGTCTTACTCGGCAGGGATGGAGCTTGGCACGTCGGCCGGTTTCGGCAAGCGTTTCCAATTGAGCCAAGGCCGCAGCATCGAGGCGTTCTCGCGATTCCTTTTCGGGCTTACCCCGCTGCTGAACGACAAGGTCAAGGAATATCTTTACGAACAAATTCGTCCGCGCGAATGGCTAGTGCAGGCCGGCGCGACATTCTACTTGTTCTAAGCGATTAATGGCCCCTGAGAGATAACTCAAGGGCCATCGTTATATCGAATAGCCCGCGGGATTCTCGCGGGCATTTATTTACTGCGAACGGTATATAAAAAAGCCCCCTCGATGGTTTGCCTTCTGGGGCCGTGAGCGACAAGCGGCCGGTATTGACCGGCCGTGGTCGCGACCTTTGACCACTTAGCGCTTCAGCGCTTAGTGGGCATGGCCCCCTTGGGGGAGTGGAGCCGCAAGGCGGAACGGTATATAAAAAAAGATAAAAAAAGCCCCCTCGATGGTTTACCATCAAGGGGGCGTGAATCCAGCGGCGCCCTACTCTCCCGGGCCCGGGGGCCAGGTACCATCGGCGAAGGGAGGCTTGACTTCCGTGTTCGGAATGGGAACGGGTATGACCCTCTCTCGAGAACCGCTGAAACAAACTCTTGGCGAAGAACGGAAGAAGCAGCTTAGAATGCTGAAGCAGATGGGTCCGGGCTGCTCACGCGGAGACGAACCGGATCGTTGAAAGAAAGGAAGAGCTCTCACGGGCTATTAGTACCGCTCGGCTCAACGTGTCGCCACGCTCACACCTGCGGCCTATCGACGTCGTAGTCTCCGACGGCCCTTCAGGGGGTTGCCCCCGCGAGACCTGATCTTGGGAACGGCTTCACGCTTAGATGCCTTCAGCGTTTCTCCGATCCGAACATGGCTACCCGGCAATGCCGCTGGCGCGACAGCCGGTACACCGGAGGTTCGTCCGTCCCGGTCCTCTCGTACTAAGGACAGCTTCCCTCAAGTCTCGAACGCCCACACCGGATAGGGACCAAACTGTCTCACGACGTTTTGAACCCAGCTCGCGTGCCGCTTTAATTGGCGAACAGCCAAACCCTTGGGACCTTCTCCAGCCCCAGGATGCGACGAGCCGACATCGAGGTGCCAAACCTCCCCGTCGCTATGAACGCTTGGGGGAG
>JAEEGJ010004998.1_pt1 | contig 43004 bp, 54 predicted proteins | sample 8958761 | NCBI WGS metagenome assembly JAEEGJ01 (sample SAMN16246546, study PRJNA631951) | gut metagenome | biome: gut microbiome; feature: rumen; material: RS-attached | host: Bos | place: Iran: Karaj | collected 2018-10
ACCACACAAATCTTCTCTTGAAAAGTGTCCACCGCAAAGGGCGTCCCCCTAATTTGCCTGTCTGTACACAAGGGACCCCTTAAAATTGAGGTGTCCATTTTCTAGGGTCCATTTTATCCCGTTATGAAATTACAGGTCCAAAAAGGCGGTAAAAGCCTGGTTTTCGGTTAAAATATTCTTTTTCAAATGGCAATTTGAAAAACACCTTCATTTTCAACTTTCAACTATCAAGTTTCAATTCTGCCTGCATCAGAAAAATGAATACAGATAGTTCTTTATCGACAGTCTACAAAAAATGGCCCATCTCTTTGAGACGGGCCATTTTTCTATGAACTTGGTTACAGCGCCATCACGATCTGCTCGTAGACCTCGTGGGAGAGGCTCACGGTCTCGTGCAGCAGGGCTTCGCCCTTGGCGCGGTAGGCAGCCGCGGCAGCCTCGTCCTTGAGGCCGCTGAGGTTGATCAGCACGTTCAGCCACGCGCCCTGGACAGCGGTGCCCAGCATCAGCGCGGAAACGCCCAGATCGCTGAGGGCGTTGGCGTTGGTCTTGCCCAGCAGCTCGTTGGCCAGCTTCATGGACTCGCAGGTCAGCTCCATCACATGGAGGGGAGACTCGATGCAAAGGGCCAGGGCCTTCTGCATCGCGGCGGATCTGGCCGCCTTCTCCTCGGGCGTCTCCTTGGGCAGAGCCATGGCGGCGGAGAAATCGTTGAACACGTCGGTGTCGTGCTCCATCGCCTTCAGAAGCGCGTCCTTCAGAGCGGAGCCCCGCTCAAAGCCGCTCTGGGCCAGATCCTGGAAATCGGCGTACTTCTTCCGGCCCAGGGTCAGGGCGCTGACCATGGCGGAGAGGGCCGCGCCCAGGGCGCCGGCCAGGGCAGCGGCGGAGCCGCCGCCGGGGGCGGGAGCGTCAGAGCCAAGCAGGTTGGCAAAGGAACGGACAGTCAGTTCGGAAAGTTCCATGTTGTCCTCCTTATTCCATGTCCAGCAGGCTGTATTCCATGACCTGCTCGCGGCAGTTGAAGTTCTCCAGCTTCAGATAGAACTCGGCGCAGTCGATGAGGGCCTTGGCCGGGCAGATACCCACCAGCTCGGAGCCGATGATGCGGACGCCGTAGCGGTCGGCCAGGGTGCGGATCATTTCGTAGGTGTAGTACAGGGGCGTGCCCTCGTAGTTGACCATGTTCATGGAGACCTGGGCAATGTTCCGGTCCTCCAGCATGATGCCCAGGGCCTTGCAGTACTGGAAGCCGCCGGAGGAGCCGCGGATGGCCTTGGCGATGGTCTTGGCGATCTCCAGGTTGTCGGTGTCCAGGTTGACGTTGAAGGCGACCAGGGGCATTCTCGCGCCGATGGCGGTGATACCGGCAGTGGGGTGGATCTTGCGCTCACCGTAATCGGGGGCCCAATCGGGCTCCAGCAGCTTCTCGGGCATACCCTCGAACTGACCCTTGCGGCACTTGGCCAGGTTGCGGCGCTCGGGGCGGGTAGCGGAGTCTTCATACAGGAAGGAGGGGACCTTCAGCTCGTCCCAGATCCGCTGGGCGACGCGCTTGGACAGCTCAATGCACTCTTCCAGGGTCACGTCCATGGTGGGGACGAAGGGGATGACGTCGGTGGCGCCCATGCGGGGGTGCTGACCCACGTGCTTGTTCATGTCGATGAGCTCGGTGGCCTTCTTGGTGAGCTGGAAGGCGACGTCCTCGATGCCGGCGGGGGAGCCGACCATCGTGAACACGCAGCGGTTATGGCTGCCGTCGGTCTGGACGTTCATCAGGGTGACGCCGGGGGCGTTGGAGGCAACGTCCACCAGCTGCTGGAAGACGACGGGATCCACTTCCTTGCTGACGCTGAAATTGGGGATGCATTCGATCAGTTTAGCCATGTTTGATTTCTCCTTTTTTGATTACAGTGTGTACCAGATTGCTGCCGAGTCGGTAGCATAGATAATTGAGGTCGGGGGCGTCCCAGATCACCAGATCCGCCTGCTTGGCCCGGTCGATGGAGCCAACCTTGTCCGCCATGCCGATGGCGGCGGCGGCGTTCAGGGTCACGCCGGTGAGCACCTCCTCGGGGGTCAGACGGTATTTGAGGCAGGCGATGTTCATCACCAGCTGCAGGTTCAGACAGGGGCAGGAGCCGGGGTTGTAGTCCGAGGCCAGGGCCACGGGCACACCTTTTTCGATCATGCGCCGGGCCGGGGCGTAGGTGGAGTTGAGGTAGAAGCTGGTGGCGGGGAGCAGGCAGGCGATGGTGCCGCCCCGGGCCATGCTGTCGATGCCGTCCTCGGGACAGACGATCAGATGCTCCGCGGAAATGGCCCCGATCTCTCCGGCCAGCTGAGAGCCGCCGATGGGGTCGATCTCGTCGGCGTGGATCTTGGGGATCAAGCCGTATTCCCGGCCGCATTCCAGGATCCGACGGGATTCCTCCGCGGTGAAGACGCCGGTCTCGCAGAACACGTCGCAGAAGCTTGCCAGCTGTTCCTTGGCCACGGCGGGGATCATTTCCTCGCACAGCAGCCGCAGGTAGCCCTCCCGATTTTCCTTATATGCGGGGGGCAGGGCGTGAGCGCCCATAAAGGTGGCGGCCACGTCCATGGGGTGCTCCTTGTTCAGCCGCCGGATGACCCGGAGCTGCTTCAGCTCCTCGTCCGGGCACAGACCGTAGCCGCTCTTGGCCTCGCAGGTGGTGGTGCCGAAGACCAGCATTTCGTCCAGGGCGGCGGAGGCCTTGGCAGTCAGCTCGTCCTCCGTGGCGGCGTGGGTGGCCTTCACGGTGGAGAGGATGCCGCCGCCTGCGGCCAGAATGTCCAGGTAGGGGACGTTGCGGATCTTCATGGCCAGCTCGTTCTGCCGCCAGCCGCCGAAAATCAGATGGGTGTGGGCGTCCACCAGGCCGGGGGTCACCAGCCGTCCGCCGGCGTCCAGCTTCTCCCCGAAGGTGACGGGGGGATTGCCGGTGCCGTAGGAGATAATCTCCCCGTTCTCGGTGTAGATCCAGGCCTTCTCCAGCACCCGGAGCTTGCCCTGGGCCTCGCCCCGGCGGGCTTCCACGCCCTCCGGGGTGGCCAGTACGCCGATGTTGTGGATCAGCAGGGAGCTCATTTCAGAACCTCCATGGCCTCGGCGATCACGGCGTCGTCCGCCAGATAGGGCAGGGTGATGTGATCCTTGCCCGCGTACATGCCGTTGTATTCCGCGGCGGTGGTGAGGGCGTTCTCGTTCCGGGCCCAGGCGCGGCGGGCCACGCCCACCATGGTATCCCAGGGCATGGACATCCGCAGAATGGTGTCCACCCGCTCGGAGCCGTCCAGCACCATGCCGAAGCCGCCGTTGATGGCCCGGCCGATGCCGGTGCCGCCGCCGTTGTGCAGGGCGATGTAGCTCATGCCCCGGGCCGCGTTGCCCGCGTAGCACTGGGTCGCCATTTCGGCCATGATGTTGGAGCCGTCCTTGATGTTGGAGGTCTCACGGAAGGGGGCGTCGGTGCCGCCGGTGTCGTGGTGGTCACGGCCCAGGATCACGGGGCCGATCTCGCCGTTGCGTACCATCTCATTGAACTTGAGAGCGATGTTCATGCGGCCCATGGCGTCCTGATACAGGATGCGGCACTGGGTGCCTACCACCAGCTTGTTCTGCTTGGCGTCCCGGACCCAGACGTAGTTGTCGTAGTCCTGGTAGCGGCGGTTATGGGCCAGGATGTAGTCCGCGGCAGCCTTGTCGGTCTTGTCCAGATCCTCGGGCTTCCGGGACAGGCAGCACCAGCGGAAGGGGCCGTAGCCGAAGTCGAACAGGCAGGGCCCGAGGATGTCCTCCACGTAGGAGGGGAAGACGAAGCCGTCCAGATCGTTCTCGCCGTTGCGGCAGACGGACTTGACGCCCGCGTCGTAGACGGCCTTCAGGAAGGAGTTGCCGTAGTCGAAGAAGTAGGTGCCCTGGTCGTGGAACTTGCAGATCATTTCGTAGTGGTGGCGCAGGGTCTTGTCCACCAGCTTGCGGAAGCTCTCGGGATCCTTGTCCAGCATTTCGGTGCGCTGGGCGAAGGTGAGGCCCTGGGGGCAGTAGCCGCCGTCGTAGGGGACGTGGCAGGAGGTCTGGTCGGACATCAGATCCACATGGACCTTGTGCTCGTAGAGGTACTCCAGAAGATCCACGATGTTGCCGTTGTAGGCCACGGCGCAGGCCTTGCCGTTTTTCTGGTGGTCGAGGGCGATGCCCACGGCCTCCTCCAGGCTGGCGGTGCGGTGGCTGACCCAGCCCTGGGTGTAGCGGGTGTCGATGCGGGAATCGTCCACCTCCGCGATGATGGAGGCAGCGCCGGCGATCTCTGCAGCCTTGCCCTGGGCGCCGCTCATGCCGCCTAAGCCCGCGGAGATGAACAGCCGTCCGGCCAGGTTGCCGTCGTTGGGGATGCCCAGCTTGAGGCGGCCTGCGTTCAGCAGAGTGTTGAAGGTGCCGTGGACGATGCCCTGGGGCCCGATGTACATCCAGCCGCCGGCGGTCATCTGGCCGTAGTTGGCCACGCCCAGAGCGGCAGCACGGTTGAAGTTCTCCTGGTCGTCAAAGGTGCCCACCATCAGACCGTTGGAGATAATGACTCTGGGGGCCAGCTTGTGGGAGTGGAACAGGCCCAGAGGGTGGCCGGACATGACCACCAGGGTCTGCTCGTCGGTGAGCTCCTGCAGATATTTCTTGATCAGCCGGTACTGCATCCAGTTCTGGCAGACCTGACCGGTCTCGCCGTAGGTCACCAGCTCGTAGGGGTACAGGGCCACGTCGAAATCCAGGTTGTTGTCGATCATGACCTGGATGGCCCGGCCCTCGATGCACTTGCCCTGGTACTCGTCGATGGGCTTGCCGTAGAGCTTGCCCGCGGGGCGGTAGCGGTAGCCGTAGATGCGGCCGTGCTCCTTGAGCTCCTGGGCGAATTCCTTCGCCATCTGGGCGTGGTGCTGCTTGGGGACGTAGCGCAGGGCGTTGCGAATGGCCAGGGCCTTGTCGGCCTCGGTGAGCTTGGACTCGCGCCGGGGGGCTCTGCGGTACTGGGGATCAAAGGCAGGATACTCCGGCAGCTCGTCGTCCAGCTTGATTACCATTGCACTTCTGGGATCAAATTCCATCAAGGATGCCTCCTTAAAATATTGTCATGTAGCGGCGCACAGTGTGCGCCACCGGATATTCAATCAAAATCGGGAACGATCTTCCGAACCGCATCCTGCAATTCGTCGGAGCGGACAAGCTTCTCCACCTGCTCGATGTCGGGCCGGATCTCCCGATCCTCCTCCATGAAGGGGATCAGTGCGCGAACCTTGTCGTAAACAGCCTGGACAGCGGGGGACAGGCCCTCGCCCCAGGGGCCGACCCGGCGGCGAATGTCCACAGCCTGGCAGGCGGTGAGCAGCTCGTAGGCCAGCACGGAGCGGGTGTTCTCCAGGATCAGACCGGCCTTGCGGGCGGCTGTGGTGCCCATGGAGACGAAGTCCTCCTGGTTGGCGGAGGAGGGGATGGTGTCCACGCAGGCGGGGTGGGCGAAGACCTTGTTCTCCGAGGCCATGGAGGCGGCGGAGTACTGCACGATCATAAAGCCGCTGTTGACGCCGGCCTTGGTGGTGAGGAAGGGGGTCAGGCCGTTGGACAGGGCGGCGTTGACCATGCGCTCGGTGCGGCGCTCAGAGATGGAGGCCAGCTCCGCGCAGGCGATGCCCAGGAAGTCGAAGGGCAGGGCCATGGGCTCGCCGTGGAAGTTGCCGCCGGAGATGACGGCCTCGTCCTCGGTGAACATCAGGGGGTTGTCGGTGACGGCGTTCAGCTCAATGTCGACCTTCTCCTTGACGTAGGCCAGGGCGTCGCGGACAGCGCCGTGCACCTGGGGGATGCAGCGCAGGGCGTAGGCGTCCTGCACCCGGGCCCGCTGGCACTTGGTGGTGATCTCACCGCCTGCAGCCAGCAGCCGCATATTCTTGGCGACCTTGATCTGGCCCTTGTGGCCCCGGGCGGTGTGCATCCGCTCCTGGAAGGCGTCCAGCTGGCCGCCCAGAGCGGTGAAGGTGACGGAGGCGATGATGTCCGCCAGATCCGCCGCCTGCATGGTGTCATAGAGATAGAGCGCGCCGACACTTGTCATGGCGCAGGTGCCGTTGGTGATGCCCAGGCCTTCCTTGCTGACCAGCGTATCGAGCACGGGGATCCCCGCCAGCTCCATGGCCTTGGCGCCGGGGTATTCCACGCCCTGATACCGCGCCTTGCCCTTGCCCAGCAGCACCAGGCCCATGTGGCTCAGAGGCGCCAGGTCGCCGGAGGCGCCCAGGGAGCCCTTCTGGGGGATCACGGGGGTCACGCCCTTGTTGAGCATTTCCACCAGCATGGTGACCAGCAGGGGACGCACGCCGCTGATGCCCACGCACAGGGCGTTGGCCCGCAGCAGCATCATGCCCCGCACCTGCTCGTCGGCGTAGGGATCGCCGGTGCCCACGGCGTGGCTCAGGATCAGATTGGTGGAGAGCCTTGCGCTCATTTCCTCGGGGACGGCCACGTTGGCGAAGTCGCCGAAGCCGGTGGTGATGCCGTAGGCCACCCGCTTTTCCCGGGAAATACGGTCGGCCAGCTCCCGGGAACGGATCATGGCCTGCATGGCCTCATCCGAGATGGAAACCTTGGCTCCGAAGCGAGCCACCGCCACAAAGTCAGTCAGGGTCAGGCTGTGTCCGGTCAGAACCACGTTCCGGCCGCAATGGGGATGTTCCATGAAAATACACGCTCCTTAATGCAATGCAGATGTATGGTTGCTGTTGATTTGGTTTCGTGCGGATCCGTGCCGCACACCTTTTATTATAACGTATTGTTGTCGGAAAAGCAAGGAATTTTCGCGGCATTTTCCCGGGGCATCTTTTTCTGCGGGGAAGCGCTTCTGGGCCGGCGAAAATCCCCTTGACAGGCTCCGCCGCGGCTGATAAAGTAATACCGAAACCGGAAAAGGGGGGATGGCCTTGCGGCTTGGTTGTGTGTTGCTGGCTGCCGGGAACGGGGCGCGCTTCGGGGAGAATAAGCTGCTGGCGATGTTTCGGGGCAGGCCGCTGATCCAGTGGGCCTTCGATGCCCTGCCCGGGGATCGGCTCGGGCCGGTGACGGTGGTGACCCAATATGACGCCGTGGCAAGGCTGGCGGAGGCCCGGGGCTTTTCCGTCACCCGCAACGACGCGCCGGAGCTGGGCGTCAGCCGCTCCGTGGCTCTGGGGACCCGGGCCGTTGGGGCCGGCTGCGACGGTCTGCTCTTTCTGGTGGCCGATCAGCCGTGCCTGCGCCGGGAGACTGTGGCCGCGATCCTGGATCGCTTTTCCGCGGATCCCACCCGGATCGTGGTTCCCGCGGCAGGGGAGCGGCAGGGGAATCCCTGCGTGTTCCCGGCCAGACTGTTCCCGGCGCTGGAGGCCCTCACCGGCGACCGGGGCGGAAAACAGATCATCCGCCGCTTCCCGGAGCTGGTGGAGACGCTGCCCGTGGATCCCCTGGAGCTGGCGGACGTGGATACCCTGGCGGATCTTGCAGATCTTGAAAAGTCAAGTAGTAAATGCGAAAAAGCGCAAAATTTAATTATTTATGGTGATTGAGGCGGCAAAATCGCTATTTATGCACGCCTCGAAAAGGTCGGAGGAGCTATAATAGCCGAAAATCTCCCTCGGATAGTCGTTAATCCATTTTTCGAGGCGGCGAATATCGGCGGGCGTAACTTCCGTGAAGTCAAAGCCTTTCGGGTAATGCCGCCGTATCATTTTATTTTGGTTTTCATTCGAGCCCCGCTCATAGGAGCTATAAGGGTGGCAGAAATATAGCGTCGTCCGCTTTCCCGCTCCCGTAACGCTTCTCTCTATTCCCTCGTAGTCTGAAAACTCCGAGCCGTTATCTACCGTTATAGTCTTGAATATCCGAGCGAACATCTCCGAGCCTATTTCCTCCTCGATCTTGTCGAGCTCCCTTACGACGCTCCCCGCCGTCTTGTCTTGCATTTTTCGTATAATTTCGCGGCGGGTTTTCCGCTCCGTGAGCACGAGCAAGGTTTTCTTTGTGCCCTTTTTGCCCTCTACGCTGTCCATTTCCCAATTACCGAAAGTTTCGCGGGTTGCGATCTCCTCGGGGCGTTTCTCGATACTCTTTCCCTTTGGAGCCCTGGACGGCTGTACGCGGTCGTATTTCTGCTTATCCTTATTGCGCTTTACAGGCAAGTCCTTATTGGAGATCGTGAGAAAAACGCCGTCCTCGATATATCGGTAAAAGGTAGTCTTTGATATGGTCGTGTCGAAAACTATACCTTTTCTCTTAATCTCCCCGAGGATAGCACCCGGCGCGTATTTCTCAACCGATACTTTGTACTCAAGATAGGTAGCGTACTTGTGGTCGTTTCCAATCTTGAGCCCCGCTCCCTTTGCCTTGAGGTTTTCCCGGTAACGCTCCTCTGCAATATCCGGGCTGTATCTGTCCTCTGTTGTGAGATCGGAGTTAAGCCGCATATAACGCCCGCGCTTTAATTCCCGGTATATTGTACTGATATGTACGCCGAGCTCCTCCGCCATTACTCGAGGTGAGGTATGCACCCGCTCCCAAGCCTCAATCTTTAATCTGTCCGTAAATGACAGGTGTTTATAGTTTCTCATAAAATCACTCCGTTTTATGGAAATAATACCGCCCGCTCCTTGTGTGGAGGAGCGGGCGGTTGTCTGCTTCTTAATCGTCCTTATGAGCGGCAATATCGGCTCTGATAAGCGCCTTGATATATCCCGCTTTGTTTGGTACGCTCTCGAGCTTGCTTATAATATCCTGCTCGGTGGTAACAATGCAATCAATCTTGAATTGCTTCTTGTTCTTTTCCGCGTAACGCTCTTGCGGCGTTTTCTTTCTCTCGCTCATAGCAACCTCCTAAAATAGGTCGTTGGATAGTACATACTGGCGCAGCTCGCCCTCGGTTTCGCAAAGCTCTTTTGGTACATCGACGGAAAGAGATAGTTTGTCGCTGTCCTTTGATACTCTCCATTTGCCCTTTAGCTCTGTAACCGTGTACGCGCTTTTTCCTTTCAATATTTCCATACCTTGCCTCCTATTGATTTTTCCACTAATCTATGATACAATAGGGCTTATGAGAGGGGGCTTGCGCCCCGCTCCCTGCCTATGAGCTTACTTGCTCTCTGGTTTAGCCTTGCTCGGCTTTGGCTTTTTAAGCGTGATCTTAACTACTACACTTTGCACGGTGTCGTTATTTTCAACCGCTTTTGCCAAGTCCTGCAAGGCTTTTGTTATGTCTTGCATAGCTTTCTGCCTCCTTTCTGTCTATTATTATATCATAGTCGTACGCCTATGTCAAGCCCTTTTCAAAAAAATTTTGCACTTTTTCGCAGATATTATAGAAAAAAGGGAAGCGCTGTGGTATAATGGTTGCACCACACAAAAACTAAATATTTTCCGCTATTGGAAATGCCTTTTTTTACTTTTGGTAAAAATGTAGGCTCTATTTCGCATTTCTAATAGTGTGAAAGGTTTTTGTGTGGTAGCAAAGTCGAGTCTGCGTTTTTCGGTGGGTGCGGGTTTCGACTTGCGCCCACTTTTTATTTTGGAGGTTGAGAAAATGAAAAAGCTAAAGCCGTGGCAAATCGTCCTACTTGTGATTTTCTATCCTGTAGGTATCGTCTACTTTATCATTTGGCTCTGCAAGCGAAACAAAGCGCCCACCGCCGAGCCTCGCTCCGTTGTCCGCGATTTTAATTCAAAGGTTGTCGGCGTAACTTTTGGAAACGCCGACGGCTCAAGCCGACAAGAGATAATCAAAAACTGTAGTCCTGGTGACGATCTTATTTTTAAGCCCGTGCCTACCGTAGAATACCCCGACGCTGTAGGAGTCTTTACGAAAACAGGAAAGCAGCTCGGGCACCTTAACGCCGAGCTCGCCGCCGAGCTGAAAAGCAAATACCCCAATAATCCCATGAGCGTTACGATAAACGACATTACGGGCGGCGGCGAGAAAAACTACGGCTGTAATATCCATATTGTAATATATGCCACATAATAAGAAAAGGCGGAGGCAATCAGCCCCCGCCTATATATTTAGTCGTCGTCCTCGAACTCGTCGCCCTTGTCTACTTTCATTCCCGCCGCCTCAAGCGTTCCGCTGATTTCTGCCAAATACTCCTCTTGAGCCGCTCTTATCTCCGCGATATTATTTTGCACGGTATCGCGTAATACGTTCGTCGCCCGCTGCCCTGGGTGATTGACGAGTAGGCCGTACATTGTGTCGTCGTATGCGAGCACCTTTGCGCGGCGCGGCGTTATAATGTGTCTGCTTGTGCCGAACTCCACCCAATGCGGGCTCGCGTGGGAGGGCAGTTTTCCCTTTGAGCGTACCTTTTGCCAAGAGTAAAAGCCCACTTGCAGCGTAGGTTGCCCCGTCGAGAAATTTATCATTACCCAGGTGCCTATATGGTTTTTGAAACGCTTTGAGCGGACGGGTATATTTTCTCGGAGGTGCTTTCGTATCACCTTGCCCGAGGCTCGTAACGCCGTCTTTGATAAGCCTACAAGCGTTTTCTTTACTTCATCGTGCTTATCAACAAAGGTAACATTGTATTTCGTTGCCATTCTGTAAGCCCCTTTCTATCAGAAAAACGGCGAGCGAGGTTTTACCCTACGCCCGCCGCTTTTCCTTTATATGAATTTAAGGAGGACAATTTAGGAGCCCGCACACACAAGCTCAAGGTCGGTAGTTTTTACGGGGCTGCAGATTGCCGCCGTGCCGTCCTCGCTTCTGTCGATAACGGCTCTGTCGCCCGCAACCTCCGTAATATACCAATTCTTCGCTTTTACCCAGGCGGGAATAGTTGCACCGCTGTAATACTTTTCTCCCGTGATTTTCACGAGGTCGCCCGCCTTGAGAGCGGGATTGCTCGGAGCGGGAGTATCGGAGCCGCCGCCCGTGGTGGTCGCGGTGATATAACCGTCGAAGCCCGCCGCTTGCAGCCGTTCGAGCATTACCTCGGCGTTCGTTCTGCTTCTGTACGCGCCAACCTGTACCCGGTAAAGCGTGTCGCTCTCCCCGCTATCAGAGCCGCCCGAGGAGCTCCCGCTCTGCATAGCGTTATAGTACGCTTTGCACTTTGCGAGAAAAGCTCCCCAATGGGGCAGAATATAGGCAGGGCAATACTTCCCCGAGTAAAAGTAGTTGTGCGTGTAAATATCGGTATCGGGAGAAAGCCCGTGCTTGTCGAGGAGATACGCTACGAGCTTCGCGGTGGTGTCCTCGCTCTCCGCGTCGGAGCCCGTTTCGATACATTCAATGGAGATCGTGTCGAGGTTGCCTCCGATCGTTTCGCCCGCTCTCTGCGAGCTGCGGCGGGAGCTGCCGTCTGCGGCGTGCCAGCCTCTTTCGTCGTCGGCGAGCTGCTGCCAAATCTCGCCCTTGTATACCCAATAATGGACGGCGATACCGCCCATGTTGCCGTTAGGGTATGTAGCGCAGGCGTACTGCTCTGCCGGGTTAGTCCCGCTCGCAACGGAGATCGTGTTTGTATTGTGGACGGTAATACCTTTCGGCTTCCCCGTCCCGTTGTTGAGCTTTGCGTTAGGCTTTACGAGGTCGCCTTTCTTGATATAGGAGCAAATGTCTTTTGTCGCCCGCGCTCCGTCTGGCGTGATTTTTACCTTTACCGTAATGGAGCTATTGCCTACCTTTGCGGTAAAGACTTTATCCGGGGTAAGAAATGCCATATCAATAGCCCTCCGTTCCGTCGTGATTGAGCGGCTTTTCCTCGCTCGGGTTTTTCAGCTCGTGCATATACTCGTCTGCCGCGATAGCCTCGGAGGTAAAGCTGTTATTCTTCCACCACGCCCAAATCGTAGCGGCAATCGTCGCGGCGGTCGTGAGCATAGCGTAGAGCTCGTCCTCGGCAAAGGGCAGCGGGTTTTTGCCGAACATGGTTAATACCTGGTTAATGAGCGTTACCGCGAGGACGATAGTACGCACAATGGTATCAACCTTTACTTTTCGTCTGTCGTTCATGGTTAGCTTTCTCCTTTCAATTCGTCAATGCGTTTATGTGCTTGCTTTGTGGACTCCTCCACGCGGGTAATGCGCTCCGAAAGTCTACCCACGCTCGCGGCGGTTTCTCGTTGCTCTCGCTTGAGATCGTCCACGCCCGCCTTGATATACCCAATATCGGACATCATTACGCCTTTGTTCTCGCCCTCGTCTTTGTGCTCCTTGCGCTGCGCCCGTTGAAAAGCGAGGAATGAAAACAAGGCGGTAATGGCAATGCCCGTTATCGTGCATAGCGTAGTAATTGCAAAATTGCTCATAGCCGCCCCTCCTTAACAGTATTCTTTCTCTATTGCCGCGAGGTCTGCCGCCGCCTTGTTTCTCATATCGGAAAACTCCGCCGCGATCTCGTCCGCGATCTCCGCTTGAGCGAGCGTAACGGCTTGCTTTTCGATAATCTCCGCTTGCAGTTTTGCGACGGCGCACAGCCTTTCGATTATCTCAATGAGGCTCACTCGTCGCCCTCCTCGCTATCGGGAGGCGTAGGAAAGATAATGTTGAACGGAAAGCCCGGTTGCTGCGTCAAATCCCGTAACTGTCGCCGATAGCTCGCCCAGGAGCCCAGGAGCACCTCGCCGAGGCCACGGAGAAAAGAGAGCCACGCCGTAAAGGTCGAGCCGCTCGGCACGGAAAGCCCGAGGCGGTCGAGCGCCATACGACTATCGCTGTCCGCGAGGAGCTTGTTTCTGATTTTCCGGGCGAGGTCTGCCGCTGCGTCCTCGTTTTGGTCGGCGCAAGCTGCCTCGTATGCCGCTTGCAGCGTTTCCATAAGCTCCGCTTTTTGAGCGTCAGCCATTGCCTCGGCTCTCGAAATTCTCTTGTAAAAGTCGCTTTTCATTTGCTTTAGCCTCCAATTCATAATAGAATGAAATCATTTTTTGCCGCTCATAATAGGTATCGCCCCGAGCCGCGTTTGCAAGATATGAAACAAGCGACTCGTGCGCCGTTCCCGGTGCATAGTCGCCGCTTTCCTCTTTGGCAAATAGCTTTTTAAGCCTGCGCCGCTGCTTGCTGTGCTTTTTCTTGTTCATTTTACGGATTATCGCGCCCGAGTCGGCTATGATAAAGCGCCATTGCAGGAGCTTCACGCCTTGCCGCAAAGGATATAATACCGTCTTTTGATTGAGCTGCAGGCCGATAGCTTGCAGCTTTTTCTCGATCTCCGCTCGGCAAAACCTCAAATACTCCTTGTCGGGGTGTATTAAAATAAAATCGTCCATATAGCGGAGATAGTGTTTTACTCGGAGCCGCTCTTTTATGTAATGGTCGAGATCGTCGAGCACCGCGAGCGCCACGAGCTGCGATATTTGCGAGCCGAGCCCTATTCCTATTTCTCCGAAAGAGTCCACAACCTCGCACGCCCGCGCCGCTATTTCTTTATCCTTTACCCGCTTGCAGATAGCAGCTTTCGCTACATCGTGCCTTATGCTCGGGAAATAGTGCTTAATATCGCACTTGAGCACCCACCCGTCGGAGCCGTGCTCAATTCGGTATTTCCGTAGGTGTGCTGTCAACCTATCAAGCGTATAATCGACTCCGCGCCCGCGTAGGCAAGCACAATTATCAGCTATAAAGGATCTCGTTATTTGCTCATAAAAGCCATTATCGCAAAGCGAGCGTTGAAATTGTCGGTCTTTTAGCCTGGTTGCTACAATCTCTCTTTTCTTCGGCTCATAGACTACAAAGTGCTGATAACGGTCTATCTTATACCTCCCGTTTAGTAGGCTCTGCCGCAAGCGATAAGTGTTTTTAAGCGCGTTCGCTTCATAGCCTACTGTGCTATCTTTCCAACGGACATTACGGCAAGATTTCTTTAAGCCCTTGTAGAGATTTTCAAAGGCTATAACTTCATCGTATGACATACCATAACGGACGCATATAAAAGGACGGCCTCGCAAGGCTCCTTTGTCGCCCGTAACATTCCCTCCTTTCGGAGGTAGGACGGTCGCTCCTTGTGTGAGTTGCGCTGCTTTGGTCGATATAGACTACTTGATACGGGCATTTCTCACAATCGGGGGCGACGGCGTTCGCGTTAATCGCGTTGTTGTTGTTCAAGCTGCCGTCGGTGTTCACATTGCGCTCGTTGTTCGCGTTCGACGGGTTAGGGGAACGGAGCCAAGCGTTACGCGCCGAGCCAAATTTCATAGCAACCGCCCTACATATTAACTTTTCTTGTTATAGTGCTCTTTGTCTGATTTTATCCAGGCTTTCAAAAGGTCGTCCGTTTTGAGGATTAAGCCCGTCCAAAATTCGACTTGATTTCCCGAGATATAGCCCGCGCCGTATGCGTCGTCTATCAAGTCTAAAAGCGCGTCGAGGTGAGCGTGCGCTTTCGTCTGCTCGCTGCGGCGGTAGCGGTAGTCGTCCTCCCTGGTAATATCGTCCGAGATATATACCGAGTTAGCGTGCCGTATGCAGGTGCAAGCGGCGCGTACCTCCTCCGCGATAGGCGAGGCGTAGAGCCAACGGGTACTCTTTGGAAAATGCTTCTCGTTTTTGATAAGCCCGAGAGAGTAGTTTTTCAGCTCCCGGGCTTTATTCAATACTTGCAGCTTTCCCTCTCCTCGGTCGCCTTTTCGTACACTCATATAGCGCCTCCTTTTCGACTCCGCCTCTACCGAGGCGGATTACGGGATTATGCGATTATACAAGCGGGGGCGACGGCGTACGCGTAAAACGCGTTGCTGTTGGTCAAGCTGCCGTCGGTGATCACAAGGCGCTCGCCGTACGCGTACGACGGGATAGGGGAACGGAGCCAAGCGTAACGCGCCGAGCCTCCGCCGTCGCGTTTGATGATTTCCGCGTTAGTGAGCCCCTCGTAGTATTCGAGCTGCGTACCGTCCTTATAGCTCGTACTGTCATAGGTGCCGTAAATCTCCGGGCGAGAGAGGAGAAAAAACTTGTCCTCAAGCTCGTACACCTGGTTTACCGCAAACTCTGTACCGTCGAGGCTATCAACCTCAAATACCGAGTTGGTGCGGCACGCGATCTTTGCAGGCTGCACCGCTCCGATAAAGTCGTCGCCCAAGCCGTGCATAAAGCCTCTGTACGCGCTGTCGCTGCCCGTATGCCACGAGGGAGCGCGGTCAAACTTATTCGTAGGAGCCCAAACGCTGCCGAGGTTTGCCGCGCTTTTCAGCCATTGCCGCACCGCGCTCTGCGCGTAGTTGTTGGAGCCCCACAAAATCCTTTGAGCGCAATTAAGGTTGTCGTCGCTTGAGCTCGTGCTGTTTACGGTGCCGAGGCTCGTACCTCCCGAGCCCTCCGTAATAGCAATGTTGCTCTCGATAGCGGTTGTACTGCTCGGGCTTGCGTAGGTCTTAATCTTGCAGCTCGTAAGTGCGCTCGAATTTGAGTTTGTGCCGATGACGATTTGCCCGCCCGACGGCACGCCCTCGGTGAGCGTAAACTGAAACGTACCCGTCACAACCGAGCCCGTAGCATAGCTCCAAGTGAAATTATAAGTCCCCGCCGGGAGCGCCTCGGAGCAATAGTAGAGCGCCTCTGCTGCGTCGAAAACGAGCCCCTTATAGGTGCCCGCCGCCGTGCCGTAAACGTACTTTGTTTCGAGCGTCATAGTGTGGATATAGTGACCGTCTGCCGCCTGGTGGTGGTCGTGCCCGCGTACCGCAAAAATAATCGTGTTAGCCGTTTCGGTAATGAGGATGGTATCGCCCTGGGCGGGCGTGCCCGTAATGCTGATACCGTAGTCGGCGAGCACGACGGTATCGCCGTTTTCCTTGTGCCAAGCGTCGCCGTCGTAGGTTGCCTCATATACGCCGTTGTGTGCCTCACCTACGGCGTGCAAGAAAGCGTCCTCGTTTACCGTTACTGCCGTTACGCCCGTGTTATCGTGCCCCACGCCCGCCGAGAGCGCCGTTTCTCTCGGCGTGGAAAACTCATAGCCGACGGGGAAAAGCGCCTCTCCGAGCCCGTTACGGATAGCGTATTTAATATCGTCCCACCCGTTAATAGAGGTGAGCGTATCAATATGCGCCGAGTGCGTAACGCCGTAGCGGTCTGTAATGTAGATCGTCGCGCCCGTGGCGGTCTGCTCTACCCAGGCGTTAAGGTTGTCCGCCGCATTGAAAGCAGCGATAAGGCTTTTATACTCGTCGGAGCTCAAAACCTTATCGAGGTTATAGGCCGTCGCCTTTACATCAATGTAAAAGCTCTGCGAGGTGAGGAGGGAGGCGTTTTTATAAAGCGCGATCTCCGCAACCGCTACGCCCTCGGCGGCGAGCGCCTGGGCGGTAAGCTCTGCGTAGATTTTTCCGTCCGAAATCTCCGCGTCGTTAATTACCTGGGTGCTGTCCGCTTTCGTTACCTGTAAGCGTGCCGTGGTGCCCTCCTCAAGCGTGTACGCTTGTCCGAGGTTGAGCGGCGTTACCTCAACAAAGCGGCTCTCCTGGTCGCCCTGCTTTGCGAATACCGTAATAGGCAGGGTGGAGCGCCCAAAGTCGAGGTAGATTTTTGAAACGATTTGCATTGTTTATCCTCCTTTACGTTATCGTTATTGATTTCCAGGTGTTCCACGAGTTATTGTACCTATATCGGATATACATACCAGAGCAATCGTAAGCCGTGTACCGCTGCAGCACATACCCGCTCGGGTTTGTGAATACTTCGAGATACCCCGCGATATTCGCCGGGTAGTGCCGTGAGGTGCTCGCGTTTGCGTTTAGTGCCTGGGTATATATGCCGGGCTCTGTAATGCTGTTGAAGTCCTCCGAACTTCCAAGCGCCAACACAAAGCCCTGCACATTGTACCCGTTCATTTTGATATTTCCCGAAACATCGAGAGCCGCCGCCGGGGTGCGCTGATTGATACCCACTTTTTGACGGCGGAACGACATTAGCGGCGTTCCCTGCGCTATCGTCAGTGTTACGGTATCGTAGGTAAGTTGGTCGTCTACCCGGAATTGCACATAGTAGGAGTAATTAGCGTCCAGGTCTACGAGCTCGTTATTGGAAAAGCTAAAGCTCGTATCTGTGCTCGTTGCCGAGCTTGTTACATTCACCCACGCGCTGTACGAGCCGTCGCTCGTTTTCTTGTAGCGATAACGTACATACTTGAGGCTATTCTTATTTACTCCGCCTATCGTTACGGGTTTCATCGTGCCGCTGATAGCTGCTTGTATTGTGTCCTCTACCTCATTTACGCGGCGGGCGGAATAATTCGTAAGCGTGATAGCTGCATAGGCTATTACCGTGATATTTACGGTTACGGAGGTCGTATAGCCTCTTGAGTCGATAGCCGTTACCACGATTGCAACCGTGCCGCTGTCCGAGATCGTGCCTACGTTTATGCTCGTCGTCGTGCTTGAGGCGGTCTTGCTGCCTGCTACGGCGGAATAGCTCGAAATGCTCGCGCCGTTCTTTGCCGTTGCCGCCGCTGCCGTAATTGCGAGGGTAGAAACATCTTGTATTAAGATTTGGTTATTGCTCGTTACCGCTACTGCGGTGGCGTTTGTGTCTTGATAGGTAAAGCTCGAAAAGGTCGGCGCGGAGTTTGCCGCCGTCGTTTGAACGGTCGCCGTTTTCGTGCTCGCCGTTCCGATCTGCGTACCTCCGCTATAGGTCTTGAGCTCAAAGGTGCCCGTAAAGCTCTTTATGCTCGCCATAGCCGAAAGCACGGTAGAGCGCTGCGCCGAGGTGAGCGTTATTTCGTTCGAGCCGTTCGTGAGGCTCAAGCTCGAAATCGTTAATACCGTCGTGGAGCCGTTCTTTAATACAAGTGTGTGCGTATAGCTCACATTGTAAACCGTTACCGACATTACGATTTTTGCCGTTGCGTTATCGGCGGTAAAGGTATTCACCGAGGAAATCACCGAGCCGCCGAGCGTCGTTATCGAGGCTGCGGCGGAGGTGCCCCATACTTCATTAGAGCTTTTGCGGGCTCTCACCTTGATATTGTAGGCCGTATTAGGCGTTAGCCCTGTAATAGCCTTGCTCTGCGTTGTCCCGCTCGTTGTGCTGTACTGCGTCCAGGACGAGCCGTTGTTAATGGAGTATTCCCAACGGTCGCAAGTCGCGGAGGCGGTAGCTTTCACGGTAACGCCCGAGGCCGTAATATTACTCGTCGTGATTGAAACGGTAGGCGCGGCGCGGTCTATCTTTGTGAGCGTCATTGTGCCGCCATAGTCCGTAATGCCCCACTCGCCGTAATATACGACGGTCTTAAACTCTACCGTGATACTCTTTGAGCCGTCCGCGTCGTGCGTAACATCAATCGTACCCGATACGCTGCCCTTTGAGGCCGGGAATACTCTTTCGTCCCATTCTGTACGGGCTTTCGAGTAGACCGTTGTACCGTTAATCTTTACGGTTGTAGCGCCTGTGCTATAATTCGCCGTACTTCCGCCCGTTACCGTCAGCGTCCAGGCAAGCGTCGATTTGTTCGTTTTCGCGTTTGTGGTTTCGTTGATAGTGAGGTATAAGTATCTGCCGTCGTAGGTGCCGTATGTGCTGCCTTGAGTCGTAAATACAGTAGCCATAAATACCTCCCTTAATCGAGCAAAACAAAGTCAAGCCCGCTTGAGTTAGGTACAAACTTGCCTTTGCCTACGGTAAACTCGTCCGTTACCTCCGTTTTGCAAAGTGTCGTAAGGTCTTTGTTTACGGTCAAAACAACCGCTCCCGCGTGCTTAACGGCAAATTGCGTATGGTCTATAATCGTTTCTGTCGAGCTTTCCGAGTTTGTGATATTGATACCTCTACGGTCGATCTTTACATTTTCCGTATAGATTTCATTCGGTGCGGGAGTCCAATTACTCTTGCTATCTCCCTCGACTAACATAAAGTCGGCAACATAGAAGTAATAGCCCGTCGTTCCCGCCGTTATGGTGATTGTGTCGCCCGCCGCCGTAAAGGTGAGGCTGCAATCGTCCCATGTTGAGCTTACCGCCTGTTTGTCCAGGAGATAGCTTTCGTTGCCGCCGTTGTTTATCTTCACATAGCAGCGGGAGCTTGTGCCTCTGCAAGCCTTTAGCGTTAGGGTGTATTTCTTGCCATTGATTACCGTTACTTCCTGGGAAAGCGTACCCTGCCTCAAGCGGAACATAGAGCCCGAAGCGGTGTTATTCTCCGCCGTTGCGTTCTGCATTGCTATAACGGTGCCCGTATAAGTCCAATCATCAGAAACGCCGTTAAGCCCGCTCGAATTATGGATTTTGTTAATGCCTCCCGTGGTCTGTGTCGTAAAAGAAAGCGTTAGCGCCTCTACGGTCTGTTGGAGCTGCGATATGTTCGTTTCCAACGTTTCAATATCGCCCGTAAGCACGGTCTGTACCGTCTGAATGAGGCTCAATAATTGCTCGTCCGCCACAACGAAAGCCTGCTCTACCGCCGCCGTCGCCTCTCCGATCTCGTTAGTTACTTCCGCCTTGTAGTATTGTGAGATAGCCGCGCTCTCTACGCTGTCTGCGCGTAGCAGCGCTCCGTTGAGTATGCCCGCCGTGATAAAGTCGGCGACGATTGCGCCGTCCATTGTCATAGCGAGCGCAAAGGTGCCGTTATAGCCCGTCGTGGAGTACCCCAAGCCGCCGCTATTCCAACGCCATACATTAACCGCCGTTTCGAGCGTCGGAGAGTCAAGTATGAGGATTTCTTGCGGCATTTCTGCCGGGTTGAGCACGACATAGCCTCCGCTGTGTCCCGTAATAAGGCTCGTAGCGTTTGCAATCGCGTTAGCGAGAGCTGCCGACGCTTGCGCCTGCCCGGTTGTTACGGAGTCCGCTATCGCCGCGATCTCCGCGCTCTGTTGGTTTACGGTGTCCGCAAAGCTGCTCTTTGCGTCGCCCAGGGTAATACTGTCGTATTTTTCCTTGAGTGTGTTATATACGGTCTTGATAACTTTTGCCGAGGCTGTAACGCCGAGCTTTGAAAAGCGTACCGCTACGGTGTCGCATAAGCTCACCCGCTCAAGCGGAGCTATATTCTTGTACTCCTCCGTCTGCCAAAGCTGAACGAAAGAAACGGTAATGTTTACTTTCGGTGTGCCGAGGTCTGCCGCCGCGATATATGCAGTTGCCTTTGTCCTCAAGGCTCCCTCCGTCGGCGTTTCGTCGTCGCCGAAGCGGTCGGAGAAATCCATAATAAGAGCCTTGTAATGCCCTATATCGCCCGCCGTCGTCAGCGGGAGCACCTTTTCGGTGAGGTAAACGTACACCTCCTCGGTGCCGCCCTCGCCGTCGTCCTGGTTATACTTCGCGTAAGGCATGAGGTGAGTATAGCACTCCGCTATATTGCTCTCTTGCTTAATATCCTTTAGGTTTTTCCCGTACTCGATAGATACGCCGTTGTTTGCTCCTCTGTGGTTATGCAGCTTGACAACAAAGTTATCAAACTCATACTCTCCGCCCCAAACATCAAGCACCGAGCCCACTTGCCCGCCCAGGAGAGCGCGGACGGAGCACGGCGTTTTAATAGTCGTGCGGTTGAGCGTCGAAATATCGGAGAGCGCCGTAAAGCCGTGCGTTAGCGGCGTTTCTTCGAGCGCCTTTGTGATTGCCATTTGCGGCGTAGCGTTTAGGATTGAAAAGCCCGCAAGCGGTAGCCCGTTGAGGTCATAGCTGATATGCTCCGCTGAGTATGTTACAATGCCCTTTAACGGCTTCGAGGTTTTATAGACTCTGAAAAGCTGCGCGTCGCTCGTTTCGTTGGCCTTTGCCTTGATAATAGCGCCGTCTGTGATAAGGTCGTACCATTGCCCGGTTATCGGGTATTGCATGGAGAGCTCATAGCTGCCGTTCCGTTCCTCGGTCACTACCGCTTTAATTGCGTCTTTGAGAAAGCCGAGCCCGTTTTTTGTAAAGTCGGTTGCGTCCTTTGCGTATAAAATCGGGATCATAAGCAGCACCACCTCGGTACAATTTCGAGCCGCGTTACACTCCCTGTCCAGGCTATATTATTTTCACCCGGCGCGAGGACGGGGAAAGCTCCCGACATTTGGCTATTTGCCGCCGTCGTGCCTTTGTATGCGTTCATCATTTCGGAGTCGAGCTCTATATACCCGTCCACATTTGAAAGCGTAACGGCTGCGCTGTTAATCGTGAGCGTTATTGCGCCGCTGCCGACGATCTTTATATAGGGCTTGCTCTCGAATTGCTCCGCATTGTAGAGCGTTCCCGCCGCCGTCATTTCAACGGTGCGCTGCCCCTCAAAGGCATACTTGAACGGCTTACAGTTGAACGAGAGCTTTAGCTTTCCGAGGTCGCGTAGCTCTTGCTCAATATCAACCTCATTCGAGTACGAGGCGAGGCGGTAGTATTTTCCGTCGTAGGAGTCCCACAACGGAAAATACCCTTGCTCCGATAGGAGCCAACCTTTAATAAGGCGTGTGAGCTCGTCAAAGCTCCAATCCGTCGTATTGAGGAGCGCGAGGGAATACGGTATTTTTACATTCTTGTACCTCCCGTTATCCGTAACGAGGTCGCCGCTCCGCCCTGGTATGCTCGTGTAGGTAATATCTCTTTGGGCTCCCTTATAGGAGCCTTTTTCTGTGATAAGCAGCCCATACTCAAGGGAGCTATGGTCTTTGAACATCAAAAAAGGTAGTTTTTTCATTATCCAAACACAAGCCCCTTTCGTTGAATTTTCTCCGCGATCACTTCGAGGAGTCTATCGGTAAACTCTCCCATATCTTCCTCGTCGGTGCCGTCGAGGTGCTCGATATAGATTGCCCGCTCTCCAAGTTGGATAGTGACTACGAGCTTTCCCTCCTCCGGCTTTTTCTCCTCCGAATACGCCTTGCTGTATTCCTTGTTTTCGCTCTCCGTAAGGACGCGCTCGCCCTTGTGGAGCAATGCCGGGTATTCGTCGTATGGCACATACTCCATGCCGATACGGAGGCGGGATAGCTCTTTAATGTGAAATCCCAGGCCGCCGACAACGGGCACCCAATCCGGGATTTCGATTTTATTAAGCCCTCTGATAAATACGTTGATACCGTCGATAATCCAATTTATCGGGGCTTTGAAAATCTCCACAAGTGCATTTACAATTCCAGAGAAAACGGATTTAACGCCCTCCCATGCGCCTTTCCAATCTCCCGTAAAAACTCCTGTGATAAACTTAATAATACCGCCAAACGCTTCTTTAATGTTGCCTATGATTTTTTCTATGCTCTCAAAGGCACCCTTAAAAACCGTGCTGATAACGGTTGCCACTTTCTCAAAAGCCTTTTGCAAGGGCGGGAGCACTGTATCTATAAGCCCTTTTAGCAGGCTGATAATCGGCGGCAAAATGCTGTTGAGTAAATCCATTAATGGGGATAGCAGCGTTAATAACAGGTCGAGTATCGGTTTCATAAGCGGCATAATTGCGTCAAGTAACGAGATCAGCACGGGCAAGATAGCCTCGATAATGCTTGTTACGAGCGGCAAAACGCCGTTTATGAGGTCGATTAGCGCGGGGAGTATCATATCTACCACCTCAAGGATAGGCGGTAAGAACTCCTCTAACAGCCTTGTGATTACGGGCAAGATAGCCTCGATAATCTGTACCAATAGCGGCATAACCGTATTGATAAGCTGAATGAGCACGGGCATAATTGCGTTGACTATCTGAATAATTGGCGGTAGCAGCGTTTGCACGAGCTCAATTATAACAGGTAGCACCGCCTGCGCGATTTGGATTAACGGCGGGATAATTGCCTGTAGCAGCTCAATTAGCACGGGCAGGATTGCGTTAAGCACCTCTGTAATAAGAGGCATTAGCGCCGTGATAAGCTGAATGATAAGCGGTAGCACCTGCTGAATTATCTGCACCAAAAACGGGAGAATTTGCTGTAATAGGTTTACGATCACGGGCAGAATTGCCTCGATTATATCCTTGATTACGGGTATCAGCGTTGCAAGCAGCTCAAAAATGGTTGGTATAATTGCCTCTGTAAGCTCAAAAAGCGGCGGCAAAACGCCGTCGAAAAGCTCCTGTACAATCGGTGCGAATTGCTCGAAAAACGCCTGTATATCCGGCACTCTTTCCAGAATGAGCTCAAGCACGCTTTGAACGATAGGAATTACCGTGCCCCCGAGCTCGTTTACAATGCCGCCAAACGAGCGCTTGAGCGTGTCCATTGTGTCGGTGAACTTTACGCCCGCCTTGATAGTGTCGTCCGACATTACCATACCGAGCTCGTGAGCCTTTTTCTTTAGTGCCTCTGTGCTTTCCGCCGTCTGATTAAGCAGCGGTGCCATTTCAACGCCCGCCTTGCCGAAAAGCTCGGTAGCGAGCTGCGCCCGCTCCGTTTCGTTTTCCATGCCCTGCAAGGCCGCTATGGTTTCCTCGAAAACCTCCTCTTGAGAGCGTAGCGATCCGTCGGCGTTTGTAACCGATATTCCGAGAGCGCCGAAAACCTCGGCGGCGGAGGCTGTGCCGTTTCTCGCCGCGTCCATTTTCGAGGTGAGCGTCTTAATGCCTGTCTGTAGCTTATCGACGCTCATACCGTTTTGCGACATAACGTAGTCCCATTCCTGGTACGTGGTCGTCGAAATACCGATTTTTTGGCTCATTTTGTCGATATTATCAGCCGCCGCCGCTGTGTCGCTTGCCATTTTGAGAGCCGCGCCGCCTACCGCTGCCGCTCCCGTTACGACGGCTGTACCTACAACCGCCGCGCCTTTTGCTATAGAGGAAAAAGCCGAGCCAACCTTAGAGCCGCTGTTTTCCGCCTTTTTTGTGGTGTCGTCTATGCTCTTGTTAGCGTTTGTATTGTCGATAAGCACCTCGCCAAAAAGCGAAAAGATACTTGCCATAGGTTAGCCTCCTCTCTGTTTATCAGCCTCGATAATCGGCGCAAACTCCGCCAAGATTTCCTCGGCTGTCTTTTCTTCTTTCATTTTATGCGGAGGTGTTGGAGCTGTCGGCTGTATCGCTTGAGCTACAAAGTCCTCAAAATTCATAACCTCCGCGCCGCCCTGCAATTTTGAGAGAGCGTAATTTGCGAGCCATAGCGGGAAAAGCTGTTTTTCCCGCTCTATCCTTTCGAGCCGCTCCTCCTCACTGCAGGCAAAAGAAAGCAGCTCACCGAGAGCCGCCAAAGGTAGGCTCTCGATAAGCTGCCAATCGTAATACTTGTGTAGTAGCGTTAGGCTCCTTGCTCGGCTTTCTTTCGCAAGGCACGCTTGAAAAAACCTCTAACGCCGTCGTCGGTAATAAGCTCGTTGATTACCTCCGCCGCGTCGAGCTTGTTTGCCTCCTCGATAGATACGCCCTTGTAGGCCGCTACGAGTTGCGGGAGATCGTCGGCGATCTTCCCGAGCTGCGGGGTAATATCCATAATCACCGACGCGCCCAGGAGCCCGATTTTCTCCTTTGAGAGCTGCTTTAACGCGCCCTCCGTGCTGTTCGTTTCCTCGAAAATATCGGCTCCCTTGAGCCGCTCTATCACGGGCGAAATATCGAGCTTTGCAACGATTTTAAGCAAAATCGGCATTGTTCCGATAGTAAGCATAGTGTGGCTCCTCCTTAAATTCTGCGGCGCTATTAAAGCGTGTTGCTAACCGGCTGCGCCGTAAAGCTCGGGGCGGCAATACCGTTTTTGCCCTTGAGTGTGCCTTTGGTGTAGGCGACGGTAACGGTCTTGCCCGCCGTGAGCGTGGCTACGGTCAGCTCCACCACCTTATCGTCGCCCGATTTGAGCGCGGCGGCGGATACGGCTTTCGTAGCGTCGGACATCAGCACGGCGAAGTCGGTATAGGTGAGCGTCGTACTGTCGAGCGGCTCGTTAAAGGTAACGCTAACCTTTGTCGCGGAGGTCGTAACCGCCGAAACAAAGAGCGGCGCGGCGTAGGAGTCAACCTCGGTAACTTCCCAAAGGTCGCCGTCGAGGTCGGTATGCGGATAGTGAGCGAGGAACTCAAGAGCAAGCTCGCCCTCGGCTTTCTGCACCGCCTTAACGGTAACGCCCGTTTCGTGCATAGCGTTATAGATAACGATCTTCTTATACTCCCCGCCGATAGTCTTACAGAACATCGTAACATTGCTGAAATAGCTGTCCGTTCCGATAACTCCCGTAGCAGGGTTTTTAATGGTCTTTCCGCTGTCGTTTGCGATCTCACAGGTAGGCACCGCGAGCGCGAGGTTTTCCTGGGACATATCGAGGGTAGTAACCTTGAGAGAGGCTCCCTGTTCCTCGATAACCTGGGTACCCGCCGTCTTTCCGTGCCTACCGTCAAACTCAATATCTCGTACCGTGACGGTAGCGGCAAACTCGCCGCCGCCCCTGGTGGGCGCGAGGAGTCTTTGAGTTTCCAGGCCATAATCGAGGTAGATAACGCCCTCGTCGATCTGGATAGACTCAATCTGCTTTTTGGTAAGGTTTGTTACCATGATTTAGCCTCCTAATTGTAGAAAATTCTTGCGGACATTGCGAGCCGCCTATGGGAAATATCATACTCGCTCTCCGCGATAGCATTTTGGTTATCAAATCCGATATGCGAGCCGAAAACGCCGCTCACGGAGATAACCTCGTTTGTAAGCTCGTTGCGGAGCGTGTCGCAAAGCGTTTCGAGCTCCTCGGTTGCGGTAGGCTTTTTCTCGTCCACCCAAATATCGAGATAAAAAGAGGCAAGGTCGCCCGCCGCAAGGTCGATAATGTTAATACCGTTGAGCACCGCATAGGGGAAAGCCGCCCCGCTCGACGGTGCCTCCTCGTAGTAGGTCGGCAATACTCGGCTTACCCGCTCCCGTAGAGCTTTGATAAAATCCATTGTGTGATACACTACCTCGCCTCCTCTCTGCGTTAGTCGTCATTCACGAGGGATTGACAAATAAGCTCGATACACTCGTTTTTGACGGGATAAGTACGGATTACCCGGTACATTCTTCCGTCATACTCGAAGTGCCCCTCTCGCTCGTAGTCTGCCTCTCTGATTTCTACGCAAAGCTCGGGGCGGTAGCCCTGGGCTTGCGCCTGGTAAAACTCGTTTCGCTTAACGCCCTTTTCGTTGCAGAAAACCTCTTTTTTCTCAAAGGTCTTATACGGCTTTCCGAGGGTGTCGAGCTTCTCGGTTTCCGCGCACAAGTACCCAATTTCTCGCCATAGCATAACTACGCCTCCCTCGACTCGGTGTACTCGCTTGATAACATCAAGTGCCGCTTGAGCATTTCGTAGCTCTCGCGGTACTTGCTGCCGTCTGCGTTGTCGAGCCCAAACTCTGCCTTGACATATACAACGATAGCCCGCTTGATAAGCGCGTCGCTTTCGTCGTTTACCTTTGCGGGCAGAATACCGCCTAATAGGAGATCGGCGCGAGCCGCCCCTATTAGGTCGGTAATTTCTGCGTCAAGGTGAGTATGGTTAATGCGTAGGTAGCGGCGAATACTGTAAACGTACTGCTCCGAGATATTCGCCATAGGTCAGCCCTCCGCCGTTAGGACTGCGACTTGATGAACTTCACGAAAGCGCCAAGCCCGCCGATAGCCTTACTATCGAAAACGCAAGCGCCGAGGTAGTCAACGCTGTTCGTTGCGAGGCCGCTGTGCTCGGACTTTACGACGGTAATATCCTGGGAGTAGTTACCCACGATATAGCCGAAGTCGCCGAGGTAGGCAACGCCCTTACCGAGCGAGCCCGTAAAGTAGACCTCGCAGCCCATAATGTAGTATTTGCCGTTGGCAAACTCGATAAGGTTGTTCTTGCTCTTGTTCATCAGCGGGTAGAAGTAGGCGAAGAACGTAACCTTGCTCATAGTCCACACGGCGTTACGCTCGTAGCCGCTGCCGAGCATACCGTAGAGGGCGATAACGTCGGCCTCCGCCACGGTAGCCGCCGCCGCAACCGTCACCTGGTCGGTGTTGTTCGCGTAAGCGCCGCCCGAGCCCTTGCCGCCCTGGGCAACGCCGCCGGGCTGCGAGGAACCCGTGCCGACAAAGATATAGTTTTCGATCTTGCGGGCGATAGCCTCGGCGATAATCTCGACGATATACGCCTCGAAAGCGTTGATCGTCATATTAACGGCGGCGCGGCTCGCCTTAACGAGCTTGACGATCTCGTAGCCCGTAAGGGAAACGGAGCCGAGAGTGTCGCTCGCTGCGGTGATAGAGGCGTTTTCGGTATGCAGGCCTGCGTCGGAGTTGGTGCCCTCCACGGCAAACTTGAAGTTTCCGGGAACGTGGAAAATCTTGCAGCGCTGCAAGATCGGCGCAACCTCGTACATCTTCTTTACGATTTCGCCCGCCGTGCTTTCCGGGATAGCAGGGAGGGCGGAGCCGCTCCCGGTGCTGTACGCTCTCTGCTCGTATGCCCTCCGCTCGTTCGCGGTGAGGGGCTTACCCATAAGGGTTTTGAGCCAAGCGTTGCGGTATTCCTTGTCCTCGTCGTAGGAGCTCTCGGAGCGAGCCGCTACGGGGTTAGGAACGACATTCGCGGGCACGGAGCCGTCGTTAATGCCGTTAATGGTCTGCTGCCTCTTTTCGAGGTTTGCGTTTTCCTCGTCGAGCTCTCGGAGCTCTTTCTCGATAGCGTCGAGGTCTACCTGGTCGCCGCTTTCAAGCAGCGAGCGGAGCTCCGCCTTTCGAGCCTTGATTTCTGCCATACGCTGAATAATGTTCATAGCACTTTTCCTTTCTGTTTTTTTGTTTTTTTGGTTAGCAAAGGGTTTTTGCGATCAGCATTTGACGGCGGCGGCGCTCCTCCAGCTCCTTAAACTCTTTCTCGTGCTCCGCCGAGAAAAAGTCCCTTGCTGTCGTAATGCTTGTATCGTTATAGGCGGGAAAATCCACCGCCGATACATCATAGAGTTTTTTAATCTTGAGTATGGTACGGGTATGCGTGTCCCTGTCGTAGCTGTCCTCCTTGACAACGAAAGAAAAGCTCATTTTGTCCACGCGCCGCTTTTTTATATCGCGGTATAGGGCTCTGTGCCTTTCGTCCTCGTCGTCCAGGTGAGCCTCAATATCGAGGCCGCGAGGCGTTACCTTGTAGGTGAGTGAGTTGTTTTTCGTGCGGGCGTACACGGTGCCGTCGTTCATGCCGTGGTTACGGTTCAGAATAAAGTCGGACATATCACACCCGTCGAGAGCGTCCCTTGCGATCTGCTCTCTGTACTCTACGCCGTCCATTTCAAAAATCACGGTAGGCGTATCAAACACGATAGGCATACCGCGCACGATAAGCTCCTCGCCCTGCTGCTCTCCTCCCTCGGCGATAAAGCTGCCGAGGTTTCTATACTCCCGTTCATTCGGTTTATAGGGCATTATTCCTCGCCCTCCTTTCCGTCCGTTTCTTCCGCTTCCGAGCCGCCGCCTTTTGGCTAGTCCACGGTTTTATTATCGTCCGCCTTGTCGTTTCCCGCTCCGAGTTGGTACTTGTCCGCAAGCGCGGCGTTTACCATGTTAAGGGTTTGCACGCGGCGCTTTCCCTCCTCGCCTCCAATAGGCGGGAAGCCGAGCGTCGTTAATGCCTGGTCGAGCATTAAGCCGCCGATTTCTGATAGATATTTGACGGCCTGCAGCTTGTCGGAGAGCTTCGCATATTGCAGCTTATTACCCTCTGCGACGATCTCGTTACCGAAGCCGCGTTCTTTCCTGGTAAAAAAGCAGTTTGTGAAAGCCTGCTGTATCTGCATGAGAAACGGCTTTACTTCGCCCTCGTAGAAATCGTCCTCTTGCTCTGCCGTGGCCTTATTTTGCACGATATTCTCGTTTGTGCCGAAATAGTCGTAGATTTCGCCTTTGATATACGCAAGCTGCCCTTGCGGTATCGGCGTTTGCTTGTCGTTTATGGGTGTATAATCGTACTTGTTATCCGTTACGATAACGCCCGCTCCGTTGTTCTCCATTTTGAGGTTGTCGCGGATAAAGTCGTCCCGGCGGGCTTTCAAGTCCTCCGTTTTCGTGGAGGCTTGCACTTTCAAAATGCCGCGCACGATTGCGACGAGCTCCGCAAATTTGCTCATGCTCTGATTGAACGTATTAGCGGTCTGCAGCACGGGCATAATAGCCGAGTTATCAGAGCCGAAAATATCGTTATCGGCAAACATTGAGCCGATATGAATAAAGTCGGCGTAAGGGAAAGTATAGGATTTCCCGTTGTAAAAGCGGAATTTGCAGTAAAGCTCTCCCTCGTGCTCAAGCAGTTGTATCTCCTGGGCGTTTACGTTGTAGATTGCCTCAAGTTTCCCGCTCGGAGCCCACACGGGGTAAACGAAAGCGTTATTGTATAGCTTGTACTGCGCCGCTATGCGGTAGTAGAATTTATACGCCGTCGTATAAGGGTTAGGCTGATATTGCAGTATGTTATTAAGCTCGCTCGTTACATCAAGCATTTTCCCGTCGCCGCGTCTAATGTGCCTGGGCTGTACCGTGGCGGCTCTCCGGGCGAAAGAGTGTATAGCGGCTCTTACCGTGTTTACCTCCCAGGCATTGCCCGAAAACGGTACGAAAGTGCTTTGATAACTGTTTAGGAGCTTATACTCGGAGTAGCCGTTAAGGTCTTGAGGCTTTCGCTTTCCAAAAATTGCCTCAAAGAGTCCTCTTTTTTCTCGCATTTTCTCACCCCACATTGTACATAAAGTCGTCGTAGTATTTCACATAGATTACCCAGGCGTTAAGCAGCGATACCGCGCCGTCGATACGGCGCTTATCCGTGATTTTAACGGGCTGAATGTTGTTTAGGCCGCTTTTCTTTACGGCTGTATTTGATAAGCACCAAACTAACATCGGGTTATCGTTGTAGTTTACGAGCTTATCGGCGAGGGCTGCGCCCATTTCCCGCATGGGTTGGCTCCAAGTAAAAGGCCCCTGCGCCACGGGCTCCATAGTAAAGCCGTTGCTTTTCATTTCCTCCACCCAATAGCCCGCTAAAGCCCGGTCGTACCCAACCTTGAAAGCGTCTATTTTGTGCTCGTCGCGCATTTGGCAATACCACGCCGTAACATCGGAGAAGTTGACGCGGTTTCCCTCGCATATCGTGAGTAAGCCCCGCTCCGCCCAAAGGCGGTACGGTGCCTCGTTCGTGTTCTTCTCCTCCAAGTGTTCAATGCGGGCTTTCGGGAGAAAATACTGCTGCAGCACATACACGGTAGTATCGTTAGGCTTTCGTATAAGCAGCGTCGCCGCCGTAAGGTCTGTCGTAGCCGAGAGGTCGCAACCTCCGATAGCGTAGGTGTTATAAACCTCTGACATATCGAACGTAGCCGGGTTTTTTATCTGCTCGAAAGAAAGCCAAACATTGCTCTCGTTTTCGCGTATGTTGAAATCCTTACACAAAACGCCCGGAAGATCGGCGGGCGAGTTTTTCGCCCGCTCTACGAAATTTGCGAGCGTTTTGTATTGCTTAATTTTCCCAAGCCCAGGATTAGCCTTTACCCACATTTGCGGGCTTGTCCATTCCTCGCGGGAGTCGAGCTCATACAGGACGGGCAAAAAAGTATCGTCTTTCTTTTTCCCGTCCGCGATCTCGCAAGCGAGCTCGTACATATTGTCGAAAATGCACTCTCGGACGGTACCCGCCGTCGTTATCATAACTACGAGCGGTTGCCGTCTGCTTGAGGTGCTTTGCTTCATAACCTCGTAAAGGTTGCGATCTCTGATAGCGTGCAGCTCGTCGATAATAACGGCGTGAGAGTTGAGGCCGTCGAGCGTGTTAGAGTCAGAGGCGAGCGCCTCGAATACGGAGGAGGTGGCGGAAAAGTAAATATCGTTGCGGCGCTTTTTGACAACCGCCCGAAGCTCGGGAGATTGCTTTACCATGTTTACCGCCTCGGTAAGTACCTTTTTTGCCTGGTCTTTTTTGGTTGCAACCGAGTATATCTCCGCCGCTCCCTCATAGTCCGCGATCAGCATATAGAGGGCAATACCCGATAGGAGCGTAGATTTGCCGTTTTTGCGCCCGCACAAAAACATAGTTTCCCGAAAGCGGCGGTAGCCTGTGTCTTTTTCGAGCCAACCGAAAAGGGTTTGTATAAATGCCTTTTGGAAAAGCTCAAGCTCAAGCGGCGCTCCAATCGTGCCTTGCGATTGCTTGCAGAATGTTTCGATAAACAGGATAGGGCGCTCGCCCGCGTCCTCGTCGAAGTAGTACGGGGTAGAGTCGTCGCCCATTTCATTAACGAGCCGCTCGTAAACCGTCTTAACGCGGCGGCTTGTGACGATCTCGCCGCGAGAGATACGGTCGTAATACTCCCGTACCCAATTCAAGACTTTTTGCCCGCCTGGGTAGGTTTAGTAGCAAACATCATAAGAGCTTGCCCCGCTTGCTCCGCCTCCACGGGCGGGAGCGACTCGTTGAGCTGTTTAATCGTCGCGTTGTAATTCTTTACCATAGCGTTATACTGCTGCAAGAGAGGGTGTGCCCGCTCAATGGTGTATTGGCCTTGCGGCATTTCCACTACGAGGCCGTCCGAGGCGATTTTCTCCTCCATTTCTTCGAGCGAAACGAGCATATAGGCGGCGCGCTCGATTAACTTTTTCGTAATTTCGAGTCTGTCTTTCGTCAGATTTTTATACAGTTTTGCAATTCTGCGTTGCTCTTTTTTAATTCTCGCATTTAATGTATCGTCCACCTTAAAGCTCCTTTCTTTCGTGATTTAGGGAGGGGGGTTATACGCACATGGGGCGGTCATAAAAGGGGCTTAAACACGGTTCATTAAAAGCAGGGTCAGAGTTTTACGACGGGGGGAGTATCGCTCGCGCTTTTCCCTGCGGCCTGCGCTGCTGCTGCCGCTCCAACCTCTCGCACCTCGATAGCCACGACATTGATAGCGCACAATACGAGCTTGCTTCCCTCTGCCGTGTCGAGTAACACGGTGCCCTGCTCAAGCGCTGCAGCGAGCCGCTCCTCGAAGTCACTACCCGAGGCGATCACCTCAAAGGAAAGTGCCCCGCTCTGTGTATAAACAATTACCTCGCAAGTATCAGCTCTCATATAGCGCCTCTCTTTCCACAAGGTTTCCCTTGTCGTCGAACATCAGCCCCGCCGCCGTTACCGCTTCGCCCTGGTGCTCGATAGCGTGGCACTCCCGGCATAGCGTTTCGAGGTTGTCCTCCGATAGCGTGATTGCGGGATTGTTGATATTCTGCGGTGTGAGGTGCTCTTTGTGGTGCACGATCTCTCCCGGCTTGCCGCAACGCACGCACAAGCCCATATCTCGCTTTATGATATACGCCCTCGTATCTCTCCACGCCTTGCTTAAATAAAACCGTTTCGCGTACTCTTGCATTACCGCTCCGCCCTCTCCGCCGCGAGCGTGTTGTGCAAGCTCCCGGCATAGCAAAACGAGCCGCATTTCTGCCGCCCGTTTCTTACGCCTTTTCATGCTATCATTATACGGCGGCAAAATGTTATTTTCTATTCGGCTTTTTTTCGATTTCAAATTGAGGCGAGCGCGGAGGCTCCGTAGTAGAGCAAAGCAAACTCGGCTACGGCCTTATTTCGGAGATTGTAAACCGTGCTCAACGAGTCGATAGACATATCCTCCATAACCGCCTCTTTCGGTTTCTTCTCGAAATACCACAAACGGACGAGTTTTTTATACTCGTCTTGTAGCTGCTCTACGATACCGTAGATATAGTCGAGCGTGTCCTGGTTGTATGCTATGTTTTTCGAGCACTCGGATAGCTCCAAAAGCTCGTTGAGCGTGTCGCTCACATAATGCGAGTCAGTAAACGGCTTGCTATAATCAATCGCTCCGAGCTCCCGAGGCGCTCCGCTTTCGATCAGCCGCGCCTCCCGGCGTTTCAAGTTTTCCTTTGCCTTTTCGAGGACGGGAACGGAGGCGAGTACTTGCTCTGCTGCCTTAAAATAATTCATGGTCTATTCTCCTTTCGCCCTATTTCCCCGAGCTTCCGAAGCCGTTACCTCCTCGCTCCGTTTCGCCCAGGCTTTCGACTTGCTCAAGCTCTGGCGTTAAGATCGGCAAGAGCACAATTTGGCTTATCTTGTCGCCCTGGTTTACTACATAGTCGTACCCGCCGTTATTGTAGAGCTTTACGACGATACTACCCGTGTACCCCGAGTCGATAACTCCCTCGCTCGTAATGCCGTGCTTTACATTGAGCCCGCTTTTGCTTTTCAGAAATCCAACATACCCGCCCGGGATTTCCATGTGTACGCCCGTATCGAAGCACGCGGACTCTTGAGCCGGTACGATTTGACGCTCCCTCGCGTAAAGATCGTAGCCCGCGTCCGAGGCGTGCGCCCTTGTCGGCATGATAGCTCCTTTGTCGAGAACGATTTTCATACTCCATTTTCTCCTTTTTGGCATAATTGGCATTTCTTGGCTTTCGCAGAGCGGGCAGACTTGCCGCCCCTCCGGTATCGGCTCTCCGCAAAAATAGCATAGGTCTACACCGCTCATTTTTTGCCTCGCTTTCTGCCCTGCTTTGGAGCGGGCTTCTTGTACATCAAGACGGTTAAGTAATACCCGCCGTTGATTTCGTTGAAATACGGCTTTACCTCCGAGAGCGCGTAGCCCTCGTATGCTGCCTCGATCTCCTCGCGGTTGTCGTAGCCGCTGTCGTGCCATTTTTTTACCTTGTATTGCGGCAAGCGCCCGTCCCTCTCCGATACTTTCGGTTGTTCCAGGTTACGACTTGCGCTCCAACGCTTGCTCAAAATAGGCGCGTCCTTTATGAGATATTTCCCAATTCCCGATAAGCCTTGCTCGTCTGGCTGTAAAGCCTTTGCGCTCGTATATCCTCGCCCCCAAATATCCGCGAGCTCGTTTATCGAAATCCCGCCGCTCATAACGATATGGTGGTGTATGCGCCCGCTTTTCGAGCCTACCTCTGTAACGGCGATATACTTTAGCTCGGGCAATCCGTTTTTTGCCCTATACCGCTTTACCCTGCGGAGGAAATTCTGCATTTCTCGTTGTGCGTCCTCTGGTGACGCGGGGCAATGCTCGCTATCGTATGTAAGGTCAAATCGTATATCCTCTTTTGTGAAATTCGTGTTGAGGAGTCGGATTAGCTTTCTCTCCGCGTTCCGTTGGTTTAGCTTTTTCATCGTTTCCGAGGTCGGCTTGCGCTTTTTGCTCCGTCCTCGCTGATACTCGAACACGGGGAAAACATCTACCTCCAAATACTCCCCGCAAAAATGCTTTTTCTCTCTGTATAGGCAACGCATATAAGCCTCCTTGCCGATAGATCGGCTTTTCGTTCTCTGCGATCTCCCGAGAGAGGGCGCTCTCTTGTTCGTGGTCGTTAAGATATTATCCATTACAAGCCCTTAAAAGGAGCGCCCCTCGCCCCTCGTGCTATTGACTTTTCGCTGCCTCTGTGCTATATTATATATAGTGAGTTGAGCAACAAGGCAGTTGCGGGGCTTATCAAGTTTGCGGCTTGATAAGCCCTTTTCTTATTCTTCTACCTCTACAACGCTTACCTCGACGGCCTCGTACTGTGTCGCGCTGATTTTTCGGCGCACCCACTCAATGCAAAGCTCATTCTCCGCAAAGAGTTTCGGCGGTCTAAATTCCGACGCTTCTATTTGCCTCGGCGGTTGATAGTTGAAATCCGTACCGCCGATATACGCGCCTGTGTTTTTGTTTTTGATAGCGTAGTATCGCATTGCGCCCACCTATCCAATCGAGCGGGCGGCTTCCTCCGCCTCTTTTACGGTTACGCTTTCCATAATATCAGCCATGCAATCCATAACGCTAACGATCTCGTCGGGCTTGTACCCTAATTGCCGCATAGCCATTAACGCATAGCCGAAGCACCCGCCGTCTGACCATTGATTTTCTACGAGCTGCCCGATTGTCTTACCGCCCGCCCTTGTCCTGTACGCAAGCAGCCGCGCCCAGATAGTGCGGTAGCCCTGTTCGAGTGCCTTTAGGTATTCCCTCAATTCGTACATAGAGGACGAGGCATAAATGGTAATACCGCTTTCTGTTATCTCTTGCGGTTTCGCGTTTCCCTCGCAAAGCCTTTTAAGCTGAAAAGTAAAGTCGGTGCCGTCCATTGCCTTTATCTCCTTTCTGCCGTTTGCGGCCTGCAGCGCGGCACTTCCGCCGTGCCGTACTGATAATACGGTGAATGAGCAATGCAAATAAGCTCGTCGGTGCTTGCGCCTATCCTTTCGGCGGCTTCAAGCCTCGCCTGGTGCTCTGTTGTCCCCTTGCAGGTGATAGCTCCCTGCTTGCTTCTAAATTCGTACCACCTTAACATACTGTTTCCTCTATTTTTTCAGTTTTCATCTGTTCCGCCGCTTCTACCCTTTTTTGCTCTTTGTTATATAGAGCAATCCTTGAGAGGTCTAAAATGCTTTCCATTGTCTTTATGAATTGCTCGTTTACGAGATCAAAAGGAGCAATAATACCCAAAAGGATAAATCCCGCTTTTACCGCGATATAGATACGCCCGTTTTTATCCGTCCTTTCGTATAGCTCGTATCCGTTTTCCTCGTCAGCAAACGGCTTTAGGTATCTGCTGTTGATAAACGCTATTCCTTGCGAGGTCTTTAGCGGCTCCAATGCTCGCCCTGCCGCTGTAAAGCCTATCGTTCCGCGCTCTAACATTGCCTCCGTTCTGTCCGCGTCCTCAAAATTCAAAAACGCGGGGAGCGGGCGCTCCTCGAAATAATACTTTTCCCGCTTGCTCTCCGAAACATCAAACAGGGTAAAGATATTATCTTTTTCGAGTTTCGGTAGGCCGTACACGGGATAAAAGGCCGAGCCGTTCCCGAGCCATTGGCAGTATGCCGTTTCCGCCACAATAATAGTTTTCTCTTGCTTTAGGATAGACTCTATCTGCTTTAGCTTCATGTTGTACCCTCGCTTTCTATATCCGATCTGCAATTATCGAAATACTTACACCATAAGCAGCAATAGCAGCAATCCGCTTTCGGTTTCCTCCATAGCCTCCAACGGAGGCGGAGGCGGCGGAGCTTGTCCCTCGCTTCATATATAATAATGTAAAGGACTTGCCCCGCCGCCAAAAGCGAACGGCAACCGAGCCGCTTTAGCCTGCGCTTTCTGCGCTGCCTTTCTTGCTTTCTCATAGCGCCGCTCCCTTGCCGCCTCTACCGAGGCGGATTAGTCAAAGAATTTCGGATTAAGCAAGCAAGCGGGGGCGACGGCGGTCGCGCTCATCGCGTGGTAGTAGTACAAGCTGCCGTCGGGGTACACAAAGCGCTCGTAGTACGCGCTCGACGGGTGGCAGCTATACGGGGTAATCGTCCACCACCAAGCCTTATAGCTCGGCACAAAGGAGCGGTACTTGCGGTAGAGGTTGTCCGAGAGGAGAAAAACATAGTCCTCCGAGGTGCCGTAGTCTTTCATTCCGTCGTCTGCGGTGAGATCGGAGGTAAACGGGAGGAGGTAGCCTTTTCCGAGCTCGTCGAGGTATTCCCCGTTAAGGTACTTTCGGAGCGAGGAGGAGCGCCAATCGTTGCTATTGTCCTCGTCGAAAGCCATTTCCTCCGCGAGCGGCTCCGCTGCGATAGCGAGGAGCCCGCCCTGCTCAACGCCCAGGGCGACAAAGGAGCGCCCGTTGTAGGAGAAAATCTCGCCCGGTTTCGGGAGCTTGCTTTCCTCCGTAGCCTCGTCGCCCGCTCCCTCGGGCTCGCGTTCTCCCTCGGGCTCGCGTTCTTCCTCGTCCTCGGGCAAGATACGCGCGCTCATGGTAAGCACCATGATAGCCTCTGCCCGCTTGCGGTTGTCCTCCGCGCTCGTGTTGGTCGCTATATCGTCGCAAAGCGACTCGATAGCCATTAAGATACTGTCTTTCATTGCGTAAACCTCCTTAAACATTACGGGCTACTGTTTCTTTTACGATAAGAAAAGCGTCCGTGATTTCAAAGCTATAGGTGTGATAGATTGCTCCCGGCGCAACCTCATAGCCCATTTGGTCGAAAACTCCGAGAGCGTCGCAAAGCTCCCCGTGTGTCAATTCGTCGAGCTCCTCTCGCTCCTCCTGGTTGTCCAATGCGTAAAGCGTTATCTGCTCTGCGCTCTCGCTAACACAGTTAATCTTGCTCTCATACACCTTTTTCATAATAAAATCCCTCCGTTTTATTATTTTTGCCGCCGTAGCGGATTTCCGTTGCCTTTACGCTTGAGGCTTGCTACAAAAACCTCTTGCGCGAGGTCTGCCGCGTAGCAGCTTCGCCCGTTTCTATCAAGCCCAGGCATTGAACCTCTCGCAAGCTCCCTATATATCGTAGATAGGTGCACGCCGAGCTCTGCCGCGATCTCCGGCAAGCCCTCGCCCGCTCCGTAGAGAGCTTCGAGGCGTTTTCTGTCCTCGTATGTGAGGTATCGGCAAATCATAGGCGCTTTTCTCCTTTCTTCAATAATCCAACGCATTACACCCGTGCGATATAAAAGCAGCTCCCAACGCACGCGAGCGTTAAAAATGCGTTATCTTGCTTTTGGTTTCAAGATTTGTTGCAAAAACTTGTGTTTAGGCACAAAAAACAAGTGCGAGAGGTCGCTAAAACCTTTCGCACTTATTGTAAAACTTTTCAGATCTTGCAGATCTGCAAAAAATGCTGTACAAATCTAATGAATTGTGATATAATAACACGAAAATATTTTGAACGGAAAGGAAGATCCATCTATGAGCGTGAAACTGACGCCTGCTGAAATGGCAAAATACATCGATCATACCTATCTCAAGCCGGAAGCCAGCGTGGCCGACATCCGCCGGATCTGCGCCGAGGCCAAGGCCATGAACACCGCCTCCGTCTGCGTGAACCCCAGCTATATCAAGCTGGTGGCCCAGGAGCTGGAGGGCAGCGACGTGACCCCCTGCTGCGTCATCGGCTTCCCCTTGGGCGCCACCACCCCCAACGCCAAGGCCTTTGAGGCCGCCGAGGCCGTTGCCAACGGCGCGGGCGAGGTGGACATGGTCATCAACGTTGGCGCGGTCAAGTCCGGCGATTGGGCTCTGGTGGAGCGGGATATCGCTGCCGTGGTCACCGCCGTGGACGGCGAGGCAAAGGTCAAGGTCATTATCGAGGCCTGCCTGCTCACCGACGAGGAAAAGGTCCTGGTCTGCCAGGCTGCCAAGCGGGTAGGCGCGGACTTCGTCAAGACCTCCACCGGCTTCTCCACCGGTGGCGCGACGGCTGCCGACGTGAAGCTGATGCGGCAGACCGTGGGCCCCGACATGGGCGTCAAGGCCTCCGGCGGCGTGCGGACCTACGCGGACGCCATCGCCATGATCGAGGCAGGGGCCTCCCGTCTGGGCGCCTCCGCAGGCAAGGCCATCATCGAAGGCTGCAAGTAAACCGTCATTCTGAGCGAAGCGAAGAATCCGTTCCCTTCGCCTGCAATTCATGTAAAGGAGTAATGAACATGAGAACCCCTATGATCGCCGGCAACTGGAAAATGAACAAGACCCCCTCTGAGACCAAGGCTCTGATCGAGGATCTGAAAAAGCTGGAGAACCGCAGCGGCGCGGAGGTCGTGGTCTGCCCCATGACCGTCTCCCTGACGGCTGCTGCCGAGGCGCTGAAGGGCAGCGCCATCCATCTGGGCGCCCAGAACGTCCACTTTGCGGATAACGGTGCCTACACCGGCGAGTGCAACGCCGCTTCTTTGAAGGAGCTGGGCGTGGAGTACGTCATCATCGGCCACTCCGAGCGCCGTCAGTACTTCGGCGAGACCGACGTCACCGTGAACCAGCGGACGCTGAAGGCCCTGGAAGCGGGCCTCAAGCCCATCATCTGCGTGGGCGAGAGCCTGGAGCAGAAGCAGCAGGGCATCACCAATGAGATCGTCCGGATGCAGACCAAGGTGGCTCTGCTGAACGTGGGCGAGAAGATCGACGACGTTGTCGTGGCCTACGAGCCCGTCTGGGCCATCGGCACCGGCCTGACCGCCACACCCGAGGACGCCAACGCCACCATCGGCGCCATCCGCGGCGCCATCCGTGAGGTTTACGGCGAGGCTGCGGATCGGGTTCGTATCCTCTACGGCGGCTCCATGAACGCCAAGAACGCCCACGACCTGATGGCCCAGCCCGAGATCGACGGCGGCCTGATCGGCGGCGCGTCCCTGGCCGCCGAAAAGTTCGACGGCGTCATCAATTTTAGATAAAAATGAGGTAATTTATTATGTCCGGACATTCCAAATGGCATAACATCCAAAAGACCAAGGGAGCCCAGGACGCCAAGCGCGCCGCTGCCTTCACCAAGATCGCCAAGGAAATGATCGTCGCCGTCAAGGAAGGCGGCGGCTCCACCGATCCCAACAACAACTCCCGCCTTGCCACCGTCATCACCAAGGCCAAGGCCGCCAATATGCCCAACGACAACATCAAGCGCGTCCTGGAGCGGGCCGCCGGCGCAGGCAGCGGCGACAACTACGAGTCCATCACCTACGAAGGCTACGGCCCCAGCGGCGTGGCCGTCATCGTGGAGACCATGACCGACTCCCGCAACCGTACCGCGGGCAACGTCCGCCACCACTTCGACAAGTTCGGCGGCAACATGGGCGCTTCCGGCTGCGTGGCCTGGAACTTCACCAAGAAGGGCGTCCTGGTCATCGACAACGAGGACGGCGACTATGAAGAGGACGAGGTCATGATGGACGCCCTGGACGCGGGCGCCGCCGACTTCGAGCCCGACGAGGACGTCTTCACTGTCTATACCGACCCCGACGACTTCAACGCCGTGGCCGAGGCCCTGGGCAAGAAGTACAGCTTCGTTTCCGCCCAGATCGAGCAGGTTCCCAACGAGTACAAGAGGCTGGAGTCCGAGGACGACATCAAGATGATGGAAAAGCTCATCGACGCCTTCGAGGACGACGACGACGTGCAGAACGTCTGGCACAACTGGGACAGAGACTGATTGCAAAAACGATACGCCGAAAGCACACCTCCCCGCCCAGCGGGGAGGCGCTTTTACGGCTGTTTTATGGAGATACGACAATGGACGAGCTGCTTGCCATCCTGAACGACATCAATCCCGACGTGGATTACGAGACAGAGGACCGGCTGATCGACGGAAAGATTTTCGACTCCTTCAGCATCATTTCTCTGATTTCCGCCATTTCTGAGGCCTTTGACATTGAGCTGGGGCCGGAGCATCTGATTCCCGAGAACTTCAACAGCGCAAAGGCTATGTGGAGCATGATCCAGTCCGTTCTGGATGAGGAATAAGGTCTCATGAGTATTGTCTCCGTTTCCTTTTTGGCCTTTGCCCTGGGGCTCTGCATCCTTTGGTTCCTGGTGCCGAAGCGGATGCAGTGGTGGGTCCTGCTGGCCTTCAGTCTGGGCTTTTACGCCTTGGGCGGCCTGGAGAATCTGCCCTGGCTGCTGCTGACCGCGCTTTCCGTCTGGTGGACGGCCCAGAGAATCCAGGCCCATGCCGACGGGGAGAAGGAATGGCTGGCGGCGCACAAAGCCGACGCTGCCAAGGAAGAGCGGGCCGCCCGGAAGGCAAAGGGAAAAAAGACCCGCCGCCGGCTCCTGATCGGCTGCGTGCTGCTGAACATCGGGGTGCTCTGCGCCTTCAAATACGTCCACTTTCTGCTGGCTCAGGCGAATCAGATTGCCGGTCTCTTCGGCGGTGCGGTCTATGACAGTGTCTGCTGGATCGTCCCCCTGGGCATTTCCTTCTACACCTTCCAGACGGTGGGCTATCTCTGCGACGTGTACTGGGGCAGGGTCCGGGCGGAGCGCAATCCGCTGAAGCTCCTGCTCTTTACCTCTTTCTTCCCGCAAATCACCCAAGGCCCCATTTCGGCCTGGAACGACCTTGCGGGTCAGCTTTTTGCGCCGCACAGCCTGGACTACGAGGGCTTCTCCAAGGGTGCGCAGCGTCTGATCTGGGGTTTTTTCAAGAAGATGGTGGTGGCGAATATCCTGTCGGTCTACGTGCAGGACGTCTTTGCCAACTATGACTCCTACCTTGGGCTGACGGTCTTCCTGGGGGCCCTGTGCTACGCGGCCCAGATCTACGCGGATTTTTCCGGCTACATGGACATCATGTGCGGCCTGTGTCAGATATTGGGCATTCGGCTGACGGAGAACTTCAACCGGCCCTATTTCTCCAAATCCATTGCCGAATACTGGCGCCGCTGGCACATCAGCCTGGGCGTCTGGTTTAAAAACTACGTCTATTATCCCATCGCTATGGCCAAGTGGAACCAGCGCCTGGGTAAGGCGGCCAAAAAGCGCCTGGGCAAGGCCTTCGGCGCCTACCTGCCCGCTACGATGGCCCTGGTGGCAACCTGGCTTGCCACCGGCCTCTGGCACGGGGCCAGCTGGAGCTACATCGCCTGGGGCGGCGTGAACGGCCTGTTCATCATCTTCTCCATGTGGATGGAGGGACCCTACGCCAGGTGGAAAAAGGCTCTGCATATCCGGGAGGACGCCCGGCTCTGGCGGTGCTTCCAGGTGGGCCGGACCTTTTTGCTGGTGACCTTCATCAAGGTCTTGCCGGAGGTGGGCACCCTGGGGGACGGCCTTGGCCTGTGGAGGCGTATTTTTACGGCCCCCGGCCTGCCCCGCTCCATGAAGGAGCTCCTGCCCTTTGTGGACAGCTATCGCAATCTGGCTGCCGTTCTGCTGGGCGTCGGCCTGATGCTTCTGGTGAGCCTGCTCCAGCGCAAGGGCTCCGTCCGAGGGCTGATGGAGCGGAAGCTGCCTTATCTGTTGCGGATATTCATCTTCGTGGTGCTGTTTTTCCTGATCGTTTATTTTGGCGTACCCGCATCCGGCGGACTGGGGGATTTCATGTATGCGCAGTTTTAAGAGAATCCTGCAGACCGTCGGCATCTTTCTGCTGATGGTCTGCCTGCTCAGCGTCGGCTTCGGGGTGCTGTATTTCCAGGGAGAATGCTACCTGTACCAGGACGCCCGGGAGCGGGAGAAGCTCAGCGGGACGCTGACCCTGGTGGGCTGTGGGGCCTCCTACATGTTCTTTGGCTTCCGACCCGACGTCTTTGACCGGGACTATCCCGGCGTCAGCTATAATCTCTCCGGCCTGCGGCTGACCATGAACGGCAGATACGAGCTGCTGAAGCTGGAGCTGGAGCGTAATCCCATCAAGACGGTTTTGCTGGAGGTTTCCTCCGACACCCTGATCCGGACCCGGGACAATGACGGCGTGGAGGGAGATTTGCAGGTTTTGGGCAGACTGACAGGCATGGACCGCCTGCGCTATTTCTTCCAAAATTTTTCTGTTTCCGAGTACCCGGCGGTCTACTACGACATTGTGTACCGGGGCATCGAGAACGGAGCGGCTCTGTTGAAGGGGGAGTACCGGAAGCGGAACAGCTATCTGATGCGGGGCTATTTCTCCAACGTGCAGCACGGCATCTACATCTCGCCCTGGCTCAAGTCGAACTATCATACGGAGTCCCTGGAGGAAAGCATTCAGCCCGAGGACACGGAGGGCCTGAAAAAGGTTGCCCAGCTCTGCCGGGATCACGGTGCGGAGCTGATTCTGGTGGACCTGCCCAAGACGGAGCTGTATAACTGCAAATACAACAACCATCAGGTTTATCACGCCTGGTTTGCCAACTTCGCGGCGGAGGAGAATATCGAGTATTACGATTTCAATCTCTACCGCTGGAAATGGGCGCTGGTGCCGGATCCGGACTGCTTCGGAGACGAGACGCACCTGATAGACTCAGGCGCACAGCGCTTCACGGAATTTTTGGCGGAATTTCTCAATCGCCGGGACCGGGGAGAGGATGTCAGCCTGGATTTTTACCTGGACTACCGGGACAGAGACCGGGCCTGCGGCTATATCGGAACGGACTCCATCGGCAAGAGAGAAAAATAATCCCAAAAAAGAGTTGGGAATTCGGAAAAAACTCTTGACATTTTCGGAAAACGTGCTATAATCATATTCGCTCCGCAGGGAGCAAGACAAATGAATCAGTTGGTGTTGATTGGCTTGAGGGTCCACCTGTTCCCATCCCGAACACAGAAGTTAAGCTCAAGTTCGTCGACGATAGTATGCGGGCGACTGCATGTGAAAATAGATAACGCCAACATTCATATTCCTCCTTAGCTCAGTCGGTA
>JAEEGJ010004999.1_pt1 | contig 43001 bp, 25 predicted proteins | sample 8958761 | NCBI WGS metagenome assembly JAEEGJ01 (sample SAMN16246546, study PRJNA631951) | gut metagenome | biome: gut microbiome; feature: rumen; material: RS-attached | host: Bos | place: Iran: Karaj | collected 2018-10
TTACCAGCTGATGGCGGGCTGTTCCAGGGCTTTGTGCAGCTGCTCGTCGTAGCGGGTGCGCACCCGGATACCGGCTTCCTGGAAGTAGTAGCGGACTACAATCTCTTCCTCTATAAAGGGAATGATCTCGTCCTTCTTGAGACGCAGGAAGGTTTCCTTGTCCATTTCCAGCTTCTTTTCCAGAGCCGCCAGTTCCTCCGAGGCCGCCTCCGCGAGGCCGTCCTCGTCCAGGTTCTTTTTCACCTCGTCCAGATAGGCCCGGGCCGATGAACGGTAGTCGAAAGTCTTATCCGCGCAGAAGGCCACGAAATCATCATAATCGGCAAAACGGAAGTCGTCCACCGGCGGGATGGAGGCATGCCCGCAAACGTATTTGAGGGCGTACTGCTCCACGATTCCGCTCATTACCAGTGAATAGGTGAGCCGGGAATAGCGGTGGGCCTTTACCTCGAAGTCCGGGGTTACGCCGCCGCCGTCCCGCACCTTGCGGCCATGGGCGGTGGTGAATTCGTGCGTAAGGGAGTCCGGAATGTGTCCCACGCTGCCGTCTTCGTTGCGATGGGTGTAATCGATGGCCTGCACGCATCGGCCTGAAGGCGTGTAATACTTGGCGGTGGTCACTTTCAACTGGCCGTCGTACGGCAGCGGACGGATGCTCTGCACCAGGCCCTTCCCGTAAGTGCGCGTGCCGATGATGGTGGCCCTGTCGTAGTCCTGCAGGGCGCCGGAAACGATCTCCGAGGCCGAGGCCGAGGCGGAATCCACCAGGATCACCAGCGGAATATGCACATCCACCGGATCCGAAGTGGTCTTGTACACCACGTCCGATCCCGGAGCGCGCCCCTTGGCCGATACCACCACGGAGCCCTTGGGCACGAAGAGCGAAACGATATTCACAGCCTCGTTCATAAGGCCGCCGCCGTTACCCCTCAGGTCCAGGATCATGCGCTGCATCCCCTTGGCCTTCAGTTTATAATAGGCCTCACGGATACCCTGCCCCACACCGTCCGTGAATTTGGACATCATCACGTAGCCGTCCCGCTCGTTGAGCATATCGGCATATTCGATGGAGGGCAGTACGATGCGCTGGCGGACCACCGGCACCTCTATTACGTCTCCGGCCTTCCAGGTTTCTCCCGCGCGGAGTTTCTTCACGGTGAAGACCACGGTGGTACCGGGCTTTCCACGCATCTTTTCCGAGCAGGTCTGGCTGTCCAGCCCGTGGGTGGATTCCCCGTCTATGGTGAGGATCTCGTCCCCGCAGCGGAGCCCGGCCAGAGCGGCGGGCGATCCTTCGTAGGGTTCGTTGATAATTACGTTTCCGTTAACGTCCGGCTTGTAAATCACGGAGCCGATGCCTCCGTACGTGCTGGAAAGCATCATCTGGAAGTTCTCCTGCTCCTCTTCCGGCACATACACGGTATAGGGATCCAGGGCTTCCAGCATGGCATCCACGCCCGCCCGTTCTATGCGGCCCACCTCCAGCGAGTCCACATAAGAGCGGTTAAGTTCCTTAAGGATGGCATTATGCATTTCCACCCACTGACCCAGGGTAAAATTCTTGGACTGGGCCTGTGCGGACAGGCAGACAGCCAGTAAAACCAGTATGGTAAAGTATCTTTTCATAATCGGTTCCCAGATGGCACAATATCAGTGCCAAAACACAAAGATACGAAAAAAATGCCTATCTTTGCAGCCGGAAAGAAAGTTAGTAGTTTTGCCGGCAGTGGGTGCCGGCAGTTTTTGAAGAAGACAGTTATGAAGATTGTATTTGCTACTGGTAACCGCGGAAAACTCCGTGAGGCACAGGAAATCCTGGGTAAAGGATTCCAGCTGGTTACCCCCGCAGAGGCGGGCATCACCGAAGATATTCCCGAAACCGGCAATACCCTCAGGGCCAACTCCCTGCAGAAAGCCGAATATATTTACAAAAAAACCGGACTCAGCTGTTTTGCCGATGACACCGGCCTGGAAGTAGACATCCTGGGCGGCGGCCCCGGCGTGCAGACAGCCCGTTATGCAGGCGAAGAGAAAGACCCTGCCGCCAACATCAGCAAGCTCCTTAAGGAGATGACCCGGCGGGAGGTGGAAGCATCGGCCGCCCGTGACCTGGGGCTGGAAACGCCTCACGCCACCCGCAAGGCACAGTTCCGCACCTCCGTCACCCTCATCCTGGACGGTGAGATGCACTTTTTCGACGGCATCATGAAGGGCCGCATCGCCCTGGAGCGCCACGGAGAAGGCGGTTTCGGCTATGACCCTGTTTTCATCCCGGAAGGCTATGACGTCACTGCCGCCGAAATGGGAGAAGAGGAGAAAAACGCCATTTCCCATCGTGGGAAGGCCTTAAGGGCCATGGCGGAGTTCCTGAAAGATTCTTCGCTGCGCTCAGCATGACAAGGAAAGAGGCAGAATGACAAGGGGAACTACAGAGTTCATAGTGCTGGCCACCACCAAAGTAGGGGAAAATGCCGTTGTGGTGCATACCCTGTCCAGGGAATGGGGACGGCGCGGGTTCCTGGTACCATCGGCCCGGAAGGCGGGCACGGCACTGCTGCTGCCGCTGAACATCCTGGAGGCCGATGTGGTGGAAAACCCCAAATCTGAGCTCTGGAGCATCCGCAACATCCAGGCACGGGACACCCTCAACGGGATCCGGAGCAACCTCCACAAAAACACCATGAGCCTGTTCCTCTCCGAGGTGCTTTTCCGAACGCTGCGGGACGGCGCCTATGAGGACGGCCTCTACGAATGGTGCGTAAGCAGCATCCTCACCCTGGACGCCCTGGAGGAGGATTTTGCCAATTTCCACGTACGTTTCCTGCTGGAACTGGCTGGGGCGCTGGGCTTTCGGCCCACCTTTGCCGATGTGGCCCCCTTCGCCGGCGAAAGCGCACCCCTGCTGAAGCCCTTTCTGGAAAGCGGCTTCTCCCAGGCCATGCTCATCCCCCTCTCCGGGCAGCAGCGCAGCGACCTCTGCGACACGCTTCTCCGCTATCTGGAATTCCACACGGACCAGCCTGTAAACATCCGCTCCCTGGCCGTTCTCCGGGAACTGTACCGGTAAAAGACCAAGCTCTCTAAAGCACGTTTTCGGCCTCTCAGAGCACAAACTGTACTTTACCCCCTCCTTACCGGACAGTCTAAAGCGCACTTTGAAGCAGGAAATGCAGATAATGTGCTTCAGACCTAACAAACTACTTTGCTAAAATGTTTAAATTTTAGCAAATATCACTATATTTGTACAAGATTACCAAAGAACATATGTCCAAGAATAAAAACCGCAGCAAAAGCGGCCGGCAGGCCGGTGGAAAGAAGAAGAAAAAGCATGTAGTACCAGAGTATGTGGGGACGGCCCTGATGTCGCGCGAAGGATTCGTGTTCGTGCGCATAGAAGGGCAGGAGGAAGACGTGTATGTGAAAGCGTCCAAAACCCGCGGAGCCCTGCATGGGGATACGGTGCGGGTGGCAGTGACCCAGGAGAAAGTGGGCAGTGCCAAGCGCCGCAGCGGAGAGATCATCGCCGTGCTGGAGCGCAGCAACAAGCCGTTCGTGGGCATCCTGCATATTGTGGGCAAACAGGCCTGGGTGCTCATGAGTTCCAAGACCATGCCCTACGACATCTCCGTTCCCGTGCCGGAAGGAGGCCAACGGGGCATGAAGGTGGCCGCCGTCGTAGACGGCTGGGAGCGTGGGGAGGCAGGCCCGCACGGCCATGTGGTGGATGTGCTGGGCATGCCCGGGGAGAACGAGACGGAGATGCATGCCATCCTGGCCGAATTCGGCCTTCCCTACCGTTTCTCCAAGGAAGTGGAAAACGCGGCCGACCAGATCCCGGACGCCATCACGGACAAGGACCGCGCCCATCGGCGGGATTTCCGGAAGGTGCTCACCTTCACCATAGACCCCACGGACGCCAAGGACTACGACGACGCCCTCAGCTTCCGCAAACTGGAAAACGGCAATTACGAAGTGGGCGTGCATATTGCCGATGTCACTTATTACGTGCGCCCCGGATCGGCCGTGGACAAGGAGGCGCAGGAGCGGGGAACCTCCGTGTACCTGGTGGACCGCACCGTGCCGATGCTCCCGGAAAAGCTCTCCAACAAGCTCTGCTCCCTGCGTCCGCAGGAGGAGAAGCTCACTTTCTCCGCCGTCTTTGAAGTCACGCCCCAGGCCAAGGTCATCAACCCCTGGTTCGGCCGTACCAACATCATTTCCGACTACCGTTTTGACTACGAAGGCGCCCAGGCCATCATCGACGCCGGCCCCAAAGCCATGGAGCAGGAGTTCGGTGCCGGCAGCGAGAGCGGTATCGTGCCGCCGGAGATCAAGGAAGCCATCCTCATCCTGAACAAACTGGCCCTCACCCTCCGCAAACGGCGTTTTGCCGCCGGTGCTGTGAACTTCGAGCGCCCGGAGATGAAGGTGGACATTGACCAGGACGGCAAACCGATAGGGGTGCATCAGAAGTTCTCCAAAGAAGCCAACTGGCTCATCGAGGAGTTCATGCTGCTGGCCAACCGCAACGTGGCGGAGTACGTGGCCACGGGTGGAAAGATGGACGGGAAGGCCCTCTCCAAAGCCAAAACTTTCGTATACCGCGTTCACGACCTTCCCAACATGGAAAAGCTTTCCGGCCTCAGGGACTTCGCCGGCCACTTCGGCTACAAGGTGGGGCCCATCGAGAACGGAAAGGACATCGCCAAGACCCTCAACGGCCTCATGAAGGATGCGGCCGACAAACCGGAGCTGGGGGCCATCCAGATCCTGGCGCTGCGCTCCATGGCCAAGGCCTGCTACTCCATCGACAATATCGGCCACTATGGCCTGGCGTTCAACTTCTACACGCATTTCACCTCCCCCATCCGGCGTTATCCGGACATGATGGTGCATCGCCTCCTTGCCATGTACATGGCCGGGGCCGATTCCCAGAGTGCCGATTATTACGCCGCCCAGTGCAAGCACGCCTCCGAGCGGGAAGTGGTGGCAGCCGAGGCCGAACGGGAGAGCACCAAGTACAAGCTGGTGGAATTCATGGAAGACAAGATTGGCCAGGAATTCGACGGGCATGTTTCCGGCGTTACGGAATGGGGCATCTACGTGGAGATCGACCCCACCAAGATTGAAGGCATGGTCCCTTACCGCACCATCAAGGGAGACTTCTATGTCTATGACGAGGACCATTACCGCGCCGTGGGCCGGCGTTCCCACCATTCCCTCCGCCTGGGAGACCCGGTGCGCATCCGCGTGAAAGGCACCAACCTGGAACAGAAGCTGCTGGACTACGAACTGGTGGAGCCGGAGCACGAAAAACCGGCTGAAGAAGTTACGGAGACCTCCGAAATGGAAGACTACATGGAGCGCCGGGAGGCCCGTCCCCGGAAGAGAAGCCGGAAATGAAATTTGCCGCCGTCATAGCTGCCGCCGCCCTGCTGCTTTCCTGCAGCCGGAGCAGGCCCGTGCTCCCAAGCGGGCCGGCCGGGGTAGATTATACGGTGACGGCCTCGCTGGAGGAGGACATGCAAACGGGCCTTTTCCGGCTGGAATTGCGCTCCGGTAAGCCTGTGGAGGTGTTTTACGAGCTCATGGACCAGGACGGAAGCATTATGGCCGATGCCCTCTACCGCGTCCGGGACACCACCCAAACCGTGCCGGAGAGCATCAGGGACGTGCGCCAGTGGACGGCCGAAACCCCGCAGCTGTACACCCTCCACCTAAGGGTGGATAACAGGGACAGCTACCATCCGGTGGCCTTCCGGCGCATCGAACCCTATAAGAAGGACACTTTCCTGGTGAACGGCTGCAAGGTTCCTTTCCGGGGAGCCAACCTGGACGGAGAGCTGCGGAGAGAGACGCTGGCGGCATTGAAGAAGGCCGGCGTCAACGCCCTCAATACGGCCCCTCTCCCCCAGGCGCTGCAGGAGCTATGCGACAGCGCCGGATTCTACCTGTACCCGCAGCCGGACAGCCTGCAGCGGCCGGACATCCGTTCCGCCGCCCTGCGCCACGCCTGGCAGGATATCCTCATAAAAGCCGTAGAGCCGGAGGACGGCCTGTTCCGGATAGAGAATCACCGGCAATTCTCCTCCATTGAAAATTACGCCGTGCGCTGGTGGGTGGAACGGGATGGAAAACCCCTGAACCGCCTGTTCAAAAAGGAGTTGCATTTTTCCACGGAGCCCGGCAGCGCGGAAGAATTCCGCATCAGTCTCCCCCGCATGAAAAAGCCCGGGGAATACCGCCTTTTCTTTGAGGCAATCAGCCGGGAAGACCGTCCCCTGGTGGAAAAGGGCAGCGTCCTGGCCAGCGAATCCTTCCTCCTGAAAGACAGTTCCGTTCCGGAAAGGTTCCCTCCCAAGGGGCCGCTTACGGTAACGGAAGGCGACACCCGCCTGGTAATAAGGGGCAAAGACGTGGAGATGGTCTTCGACCGGGCCGACGGCTCGGTGAAATCCCTCCGCGTAAAGGAGCGGGAACTGCTCCCGGGCGGCCTCACACCGGTGCTTCCGGCGGAAAGCCGCGCCCAGTGCAGCTGGAACCTGCAGGGAGACTCCCTGGTGCTGCGTGCCCGCTACCCGGACCGGAGCGCCGTCTTCACCCTCCTGGGAAGCGGTGTCCTGAAGGTGGAAAGCTCCGGAACGCCCTTCCGGCTGCAGGGGCGGGAAAGCGGACTCCGTTACTTCGGACAGGCACCGGACCTGTGGGCCGCATCGGCCTTCAAGACCCTCCGGACAACGGCCGGGGAAGAGGGCTCCCATCCGGAAACCTCCTGGCTGGAAACGGAGGGATTCACCCTCAGGGGAGACTCCCCCTTCGCTTTCCGGAGCCACGCAAACCAGCTGACCCTTATCCCGGACCCGGCCGTCACCCTGGTCCCCCGTCACAAATAGAACCATCAAACTATGGCCAAAAACATCACCATCAAGGACATAGCCAGAGAGGCAGGCGTTTCCATCGCCCTGGTCTCCTTTGTAATGAACAACCGCATCGGCGCCGACGGAAAGCAGAAGTACCGTGTGAGCGAAGCCACCAAAGAGCGCATCCTGGAAGTGGCCAGGCGCCTCAATTACCGGCCCAACAATGCCGCCCGGACCCTCCGGCAGGGACGCACGCGCGTGCTGGGCGTCCTCCTGTCCGACATGGGGAACATCTTCTATGGCACCATCGCCCATTACCTGGAGAAGATAGCCAACAAGCATGGCTACACCGTCCTGTTCGGCAACACGGAAGAGGACCCGGAGCAGTTCATGAGGCTGGTGCAGTCCTTCCTGGAGAAAGATGTGGAAGGATTCGTGGTGGTCCCGTGCCAGGGTTCCATGGCCGGCATGGAACGCCTGAAAGAATCCGGCCGGCCTTTCGTGGTCATCGACCGGCATCACCCCGACTGGGAGGTACCCAGCGTGTACACGGATAATGCCGAAGGCATGAACCTGGCCATCAAGGCCATCCGCGAGCAGGGCGCCACCCGGATAGAGATGGTCTCCTACGCCATGCGCATCTCCTCCATGACCGACCGTGAAGAGATCTTCCACCAGGTGCTGGGGCCGGACGCCCACATCTACCACCTGCCTTTCAACATCACGGAGGCCGATGCCGACGCCGTGGCCGAAGAAGTGATCCGCAAAGGGACGGACGGCCTGGTGATGGCTTCCAACGTCCCCTCGGTGGCGGTGCTGAAAGCCCTGTTCCGCCGGGGCGTACGCATCCAGGAGGACATCCGGATAGTGAGTTTCGACTACTCCAACGTATACAACTTCTTCACCCCGGCCATCACCTACATCCAGCAGCCGCTGCCGCAGATTGCCGAACAGGCCGGAAAATACCTGTTCCGCCTCATCGACATGAAGGATGAGGGCGAGGATATCAGCACCGTAAAAGACAAGATTATCCTGAAAGCCACACTCGTATGAAGCTCCGCCTAAGCCTCCTCCTCCTGCTGCTGAGCGGCCTCCTGTATGCGCAGGGGGTGAGCTCCTATGTGAACCCTTTCATCGGCACGGCCAATTACGGGGCCTGCAACCCCGGCGCCGTCACGCCCAACGGCATGATGAGCGTCTCCCCTTTCAACGTCATGGGCTCCAGCCTCAATGTCTATGACAAGGACAGCCGCTGGTGGAGCACGCCCTACACGGCCGAGAACCGCTATTTCACCGGTTTCTCGCACGTGAATCTCTCCGGCGTGGGCTGTCCGGAGGCGGGGTCGGTACTGACCATGCCCACCACCGGACCGGTGCAGGTGGACTACCATATCTACGGCTGCGAATACGGCGGTGAGAAGGCCCGGCCGGGCTATTACGGCGTAGAGCTGCTCAATGGCATAAAGGCCGAGGTCACCGCCACCACCCGCACCTCCCTGGAGCGCTACACGTTCCCGGGCGGCGAGGGCAATATCCTGGTGAACCTGGGCGAAGGCCTCACCAACGAAAGCGGCGCCACGGTGCGGAAGGTTTCGGATATGGAGATTGAAGGCTCCAAGCTGCTGGGGACCTTCTGCTACAACCGCCAGGCCGTGTTTCCGCTGTACTTTGTGCTGCGGGTGAATAAGCTTCCCTCCAGCTGCGGCTACTGGAAAAAACAGCGGCCGATGGGCGCGGAAAGCGCCTGGGACAGCGATGCGGGCCAGTACAAGCTGTACACAGCCTATGCCCGCGAAATGAGCGGAGACGATATAGGCTTCTGGTTCCACTTCGACGCCCTGAAGCCCGGCGAGGAGGTGCTGGTACAGGTGGGCGTTTCCTTCGTGTCCATAGAAAACGCCCGGGCCAACCTGGACGCCGAGCAGGAGGATTTCCGCTTCGATGCGGTGGCGGATGCCGCCACCGGGGCCTGGGAGGAGGCGCTGGGACGCGTGAAGGTGGAAGGCGGCTCCGAGGATAAAAAGACCATTTTCTATACCGCCCTGTATCACTGCCTCATCCACCCGAACGTGCTCAATGATGTGAACGGGCAATACCCGCTGATGGAATTTGGAAATCCTGCCGCCGAAGACGATTATACCATTCCCACCGGCCGCAACGGAGTGGCGCTCCGGAAAATCCGGGAAAGGGGCATCGGCACCATTTCCGACGGGAACCGCTATACGGTTTTCTCCCTTTGGGACACTTACCGCAACCTGCATCCGCTCCTCACGCTCCTGTATCCGGAGAAGCAGCTGGAGATGGTGCGCACCATGATTGACATGTACCGCGAATGGGGCTGGATGCCCAAATGGGAACTCTTCGGCCGGGAAAGCTGGACCATGGAGGGAGACCCCGCCATCCCGGTAATTGCCGACACCTGGCTCAAAGGGCTGCAGGAATTCGACATCCGGAGGGCCTACGAGGCCTTCTTGAAATCGGCCGATTCCCCCGGCGCCGAAAACCTCATGCGTCCGGACAACGACCCTTATATGGAAGACGGATACATCCCCCTGGGCCTGTACGCGGCCGATTTCTCCGGCGACAACTCCGTCTCCCACGCCCTGGAGTACTACGTGGCCGATTACGCCTTGTCCCAACTGGCATCGGCCCTGGGCTATGAGGAGGATGCCGCCCGCTTCAAGAGCCGCTCGCTGGGTTACCGGAACTATTACAGCGCCGAATACGGCTGCCTCCGGCCCATCCGGCCCGACGGCGCCTTCCTGTCTCCTTTCGATCCGGCCGACGGGGCCAACTTCTCCAACGCCCCGGGCTTCCATGAGGGAAGTGCCTGGAATTACACTTTTGCCGTGCCGCACGATGTGCAGGGCTACGCCAAGCTGATGGGCGGGACGCGGACCTATGTGCAGCGGCTGCAGCGGGTGTTCGAGGGTGGTTTTTATGACCCTTCCAACGAACCGGACATGGTGTATCCGTTCCTGTTCTCCCGCTTCAAAGGATACGAGAAATGGACCTGGAGCACGGTGGAACGCATTCTGGCCGATTACTACAAGAACGCCCCGGACGGCCTTCCGGGCAACGATGATACCGGCACCATGAGTGCCTGGGCCGTTTTTTCCATGCTGGGACTCTACCCGGACTGCCCCGGAGATCCGTCCTACACCCTCACCCGTCCCAGTTTTGAACGGGCAGAGGTGGAGTTCCCGGACGGACATACCTTAGTGATTACCCGCAGCGGAGCCGCCCCTTCCCGCGTACGCCTGGACGGCAAGAACAAAGGCTTCCGCATTACCCATACCGACCTGGTGAACGCCTCCACCATTCAATGGCGCTGATTATGAAAAGGTTCCTCCCCCTATTGCTGCTGTTGGCCGTGTGCTGCACCGCCCGGAAACCTGCCGTGGAACCGGTGGATTACGTGAACCCGCTGGTGGGAACGCTTTCCACCTACAACCTGTCCACCGGCAACACTTATCCGGCCATTGCCGTACCGTGGGGGATGAACGCCTGGACGCCGCAGACCGGGGCCGATGGCGACGGCTGGACGTACCGTTACGACGCCACCCACATCCGCGGCCTGAAGCAGACGCACCAGCCCAGCCCCTGGATCAACGACTACGGCGCTTTTTCCCTGATGCCCGTAACCGGGGAACCCGTCTGGGAAGAAAACGAACGCGGCAGCTGGTTCTCCCACAAGGCCGAAACCGCCACTCCCTACTATTACAGCGTCTATCTGGCCGATTACGATGTTGCCGTGGAACTCTCTCCGTCGGCCCACGCGGCGGCTTTCCGGCTCCGGTATCCGGCCGGGCGGGCGGCCTTCCTGGTAGTGGACGCGTATGCGGGTGGAAAAGTGGAACTGCTTGACAGCCACACCGTTGCAGGTGTAAGTATGCAAAACCACGGCGGCGTGCCGGAGGGCTTCGGCAATTATTTCGTCATCACTTCCGACACCCCGCTGGAGCTGCTTCCCGCCGGGGAAAACACAGCCTTGCTGAAGCTGCCGGAGGGGCAGACAGTGAACCTGCAGGTGGCCTCTTCCTTCATTTCCAGGGAGCAGGCCCGGCTGAACCTCCGGGAGGCGGAAGGTGGCTTAGAAGCGGTGAAATCGGCCGCCCGGGAGGCTTGGAATGCAGCTCTCGGCCGTATAGAAATTGAAGACGACAACCTGGACCACCTCCGCACCTTCTATTCCTGCCTGTACCGCTGCCTGCTGTTCCCCCGGGACCTGTCGGAGACGGATGCCGCCGGGAAAGAAGTCCATTACAGTCCCCACAGCGGGAAAGTCTGCGACGGGCCCCTGTACACGGACACCGGTTTCTGGGACACCTTCCGGGCCCTTCTTCCTCTGGTGAATCTGGTGTATCCGGAAACGGCCGCCCGTATCCAGCAGGGGCTGGTGAACCATTACAGGGAAAGCGGTTTCCTGCCGGAATGGGCCTCGCCGGGCCATCGGGGCTGCATGGTGGGCAATAACAGCGCTTCCGTGGTGGCTGATGCGTACCTCAAGGGCATCCGCGGCCAGGATATGGATCTGCTGTGGGAAGCCGTAACGCATGGCGCCCACGCCGTGCATCCGCAGGTGAGTTCCACCGGCCGGCTGGGCTGGCAGCTTTACGACTCTTTGGGCTACGTCCCCTGTGACGCCGGCATGGCCGAAAGTGCCGCCCGCACCCTGGAATATGCCTATGACGACTGGTGCATCGCCCGGCTGGGAGAGGCTCTGGGCCGTCCGGAGGCCGAACTGGCACCTTACAAAACCGCGGCGCAGAACTATCGGCACCTCTTTGACCCGGATTATGGCCTGATGAACGGCCGTCGGGCCGATGGCAGTTTCCATCGGCCTTTCAACCCGCTCAAATGGGGAGGGGATTTCACCGAAGGGAACAGCCTGCACTACACTTGGAGCGTATTCCACGACATCCCCGGCCTGATGGAGCTGATGGGCAGTCCGGAAGCTTTTTCGGCCCGGCTGGACAGCGTTTTCACCATGCCGCCGCTTTACGACGACTCCTATTACGGCTTCCCCATCCACGAGATTGTGGAAATGACGGTGATGGGAATGGGCAACTACGCCCACGGCAACCAGCCCATCCAGCACATGCTGTACCTTTACGACTGGTGCGGCCAGCCCTGGAAAACCCAGGCCCGCGTGCGGGAAGTGATGGAGAAGTTCTACAGTCCCTGGGCCGATGGTTACTGCGGCGACGAAGACAACGGCCAGACATCGGCCTGGTACGTGTTCAGCGCCCTGGGCTTCTATCCCGTATGTCCCGGCAGCAACGAATACGCCCTGGGATCACCCCTGTTCCGGAAGGCCACCGTGCACCTCCCCGGCGGAGACCTGGTAATTGACGCCCCGGAGAATTCGGCCGATAACCGCTATGTCTCTAAACTGAAAGTGGATGGCCATACCTGGCAGACCAACTTCCTGCCTCACGAAGTGCTTTCCGATGGCGCCCGGCTGCAGTTCTCCCTGACTGCATTTCCTAGGCGTTGAATGGAAATAATTGCAGATGAATATATTATGCAAATCCGCCTGGTTTTTTATTCCAGGCGGATTTGCATAAACAACAAACAGTCAATTAATTACATTTAACGGCTATTTGCCGGTCTCGAAAATCTTCACCCTACATTTCCGGATCAGTTCCTGCTGCTGCTCATCTTCCAGCTGGTTGAACGGTTTTCCGTACTGCGCCTGGGCCAGGTCTTCACGGACGGCCTTGAAGGCATCGGAAACAGACTGGACCGCGGCAGTATACGCTCCATAGGAGGAGCTGTTGTCAATTACGAAAAAGAAGGAGATGTCATTGTTCTTCTCTATGTCCTTCTTGGCCAGGGCAAACAGGTCTTCCTGATAGAGCGTAACCAGATCCCTGTTATTCTTTCCCCTGATATACAACAATTTGTCCTGGCCGTTGAGGCGGATCTGGACGTCGTCCTTCTTGGAAGATTTCATAAATTCAACGATATCCTTCCCCATCTCCGACGGATCCAGGCGCCGCTGAACCATCACATCCGGCTTGCAGACATACTGGATTTTCAACATACCCACCTTCCGGAGTTCTTCCTTCACTTCCTGGATCTTTCCGGATCTCACCTCCGGATTTCCAATGATGTTTACATAAGCAAAGCCGTCTCCGTCCCGTACCTCATCCACTTTCTTTCCTAAAGCATCCAGGCTTACGTTTTCACCGTTTACATAATACTTTACGGACTCTCCTTCCTGTACCAGCAGAAGGTTCACCTCCGTGGGCATGGGATAGTAGGCTTCGTTTTTCACCGTAACCACAATAATGCCTTCTGCGGCCTTGTCCCCATACTTTTCCTTGTATTTGTCTATGGAAGCCTGGTCTTTGAGCACCTCCATACTGTTAATCTGGCCGGGATCCAGATTCTGGAATTCTTCCTGGGAAAGGGCTCTCTCCTCTCCCGCTTCCGTGCGGACGATAAAGAGCGGGTTGCCTTCACCCCTTACCACAATTTGAGGATTTTTTGTATCTTTGTCCACGGGGACATAGACGGTTTGTGCCTGCAGGCCCATGCCCAGGCATACGAGCGGGAGTGCATAAAGCACCCGCAGGCCCCTCAAAAGGGGCGATTTGGATTTTGACATCATAGTAATTCGGTTTTTAAGGATACTGTGATTAAAGCTGTTGGCAACTGAGTAGCCGCTCTTGCTAACAGCTTTTCTTATAAGTAAATACTGATATTCCTTGATATTGGCGCCACTGCGCAGCACGGCGTCATCGGCCTCATATTCGTGGAGTTCCTGGAGATCCGAGCGGAGCATCCAGATGGCCGGGTTGAACCACTGGAGGGCGGAGAGAATGTCCACCAGCAGCAGTTCTACGGAATGGCCATAGCCGATATGGGCTTTCTCGTGGGCCAGGATGGATGCATTCGGAGCCTCCCAGTCTTTCCGGGAAAGCACGATGTATCTCATCCAGCTGAAGGGATCGATATCCCGCTCCGTTACAATGATTATACAGCCATCTTCTTCCCGGATAAGCTCTCCACGCCGGACAATGCGGACGATGGAAAGGATGGAAATGGCAACCCTTGCCAGCACGAAGGCCACCCCTGCCCAGTACAGGATGACGAGGGCTATCGGCCACCAGGGGACGGCCGGTTCCACCAGCGGCACCGCCTCCATGGCGGGCATTTCCGTCACAGTCACAGCTTCCGGGACCACGGAAACCACTTCCATGGGCTTATGGATGGTGATGATGCACAGGGGCAGCAGGAAGCTGAGCACCGCCGTTCCCACCAGTACTACCCGGTTGAAGCGGTGGAAGGTCTCTTTCTTCAGCAGGAAACGGTAGAACAGGTAGAAGACCAGCAGCGCCACCGCCACCTTGCCTTCATATATAAGGAATGCGGGCATGGCTATTTCTCCTTTTCTATAAGGTTGATGAGCTCCCTGAGCTCCTCCACGGAAATCTTATCCTCTTTCACCAGGGCCGATACGGCATTGATGTAAGAATTGTCGAAATACTTGTCGATGAGGCCGATGAGCGAGCGCTGTTTGTACTCCTCCCGGGACACTTTGGCAAAATACTGATAGGTGGGACCGTAGGACTTATGATCTACGAAACCGTCTTCCTGAAGCGTGCGCACCTGTGTGCTGAGCGTGCTGAAATGGGGCTTGGGCTCCGGATACAGTTCCCGTAACTCCCGCACGAACAAAGGGCCCTTCTCCCAGAAGTGGTTCATGATAATCTCTTCTTTTTTGGTAAGGCGTTTCATAAGCATAACGTTTTCTGTTGCAAATATAGCTAAAAAAATTAGTCATGCAACTATTTGTGTTAATTTTTTGACTATTTTCTTTCTCTAAAGCACCCTGCCGCTGGTTTCGCCAATTATTTGTATCTTTACCAAATGAAACGGATTATCATATTGCTTGCCGCAGTGCTCATCGGCCTGCAGGCACGGGCGCAGGACAATACCACAGACGGATATGTTTGGCCCACGGACCCGGCGGTGCTGGAGAAACTGGACCGGTGGCAGGACCTCAAATTCGGGGTTCTGATGCACTGGGGGCTGTATTCGGTGCCCGGGATTGTGGAATCCTGGAACCTGTGCAATGAAGACTGGGTGGTAAGGCCGGAAGGCACCACCTATGAGGGCTACAAGCAATGGTACTGGGGCCTTAGCCAGGTTTTCAATCCCGTGGACTTCCATCCGGAGCAGTGGGCCGATGTGTTCCGCCGGGCCGGCATGAAGTATATGATCTTCACCACCAAGCACCACGACGGGTTCTGTCTGTTCGACAGCCAGTACACAGACTTTTCCATCGCTAAGGCCGGACCGTTCAAAGGCAACCCCAAGGCCGATGCCGCCAAGTATGTCTTTGACGCCTTCCGGGCGCAGGATTTTATGGTGGGGGCCTATTTTTCCAAACCGGACTGGCACTGCGACGGCTTCTGGAATCCCTATTACGCTACCCCCAACCGCCACATCAACTACAAGGTGGAGATGCATCCGGAGTGGTGGGAGAAATACGTGACTTACACTAAAAACCAATTAAAGGAGCTCACCGGGGGCCGGTACGGAAAGCTGGACATCCTGTGGCTGGACGGCGGCTGGATTGCCGGAGAGCAGGTGGGGCTGCCGGAGATTCTGCCGGAGGCCCGCAGGGTTAGTCCGGGCCTGCTGTGCGTGGACCGCACCATAGAAGGGCCCAATGAGAACTACCAGACCCCGGAGCAGAGCGTGCCCAATCGGCAGATAGACCATCCCTGGGAGTCCTGCATCACGCTGGGGAATGACTGGGGCTGGGTGAAGGACCAGCCGTACAAAAGTGCCCGCCGTGTAATTGGCACCCTGGCCGAGATTGTGGCCAAGGGCGGCTGTATGGTGCTGGGCGTGGGTCCCACGCCGGAAGGCATCATTGAGGAGCGGGCCGAAAGGCTGCTGGAAGAGATCGGCCGATGGCTGGACCGCTGCGGAGAGGCCATCTACGGCACCCGCATCACGGAACGTTACAACGATGGAAACATCTGGTTCAGCGCGTCCAAAGACGGCCGGGCGCTCTATGCCGTGTATGCCCTCCCGGATGGGGAAAGCCTCCCCGCCACCCTGGAATGGACCGGCAACCTCCCGAAGGGAAAGGTGACGCTGCTGAACACGGGTAAAACCCTCAAAGCCAGCATAAAAGATGGCAAAGTGACCCTGAAACTTCCCAAAAACCTCCCCCAGGAGCCCCTGGCTTTTAGATTTGAACGATAGAATATGAAACGCATCCTCCTCATAGCCCTGGCGGTGCTGGCGGCGGCCTGCCAAGCGCCTCAGACGGAAGACTTTGCCGCCTGGGTGAATATGAAAATCGGCACAGGCGGGCATGGGCACGTGTTCGTGGGGGCCAACGTACCCTTCGGCTTCGTGCAGGTGGGGCCCACCAGCATCCCGCAGGAATGGGACTGGTGCAGCGGGTACCACGCCAGCGACTCCACCGTGATAGGCTTCAGCCAGACGCACCTTTCCGGCACCGGCATCGGCGACTTGTTTGACGTTACCGTGATGCCCGTCATCGGCCCCACCACCCCCGAAAGGGGACGAGGCGGCGCCTGGTCCTATGCCGACCGCACCCGCGAAGTGGCCGAGCCGGGCTATTACAGCGTTCCGCTGCTGCGGGACGGAATAGTGGCCGAAATGACGGCCACCGCCCGAGTGGGCTTCCACCGCTACACCTTCCCGGAGGCCGATGACGCCACCCTGGTCTTCGACCTGGAGAACGGCGGGTGCTGGGACAGGGCCGTAGACTGCGGCTTCGAGGTAGTGAAGGACAAAGACGGACACGTGAAGGCCATCGGCGGGCACCGCTTCTCCACCGGCTGGGCCAGGGACCAGAAAGTCTTTTTCTGGGCCGAATTCTCCCGCCCGTCGGCCGAATTCTCCGTGGCGGAAAACCCGCAGAAGGGGAACGGCATCCTGAGCCCCATCTACGGCTATTACACGCTGGGACATACGGAACCCGGTGAGCAGGTTCTGGTGAAAGTGGCCCTCTCCCCCGTTTCCGTGGAAGGCGCCCGCGCCAACATGCAGGCCGAACTGCCCGGCTGGGACTTCGAAGCGACGCGGAAGGCCGCCCGGGAGGCCTGGAACAGCGAACTGGGCAAGGTGCGCATAGGCACCAAGGATCCGGACAAGCGCACCGTCTTTTACACCGCCCTGTTCCACACGATGATAGCCCCGTCCGTCTTTGAAGACGTGGACGGGCAGTACCGGGGCAGTGACGGAAAGGTGCACAAGGCCACCTGGCGCAACTACACCACCTTCTCCCTCTGGGACACCTACCGCGCCCAGATGCCGCTGATGACCCTCATCCATCCGGAGAAGATGGACGATATGGTGGCTACAATGTACCATATTTACAAGGAGCAGGGAGACCTTCCCGTATGGCACCTGATGGGGAACGAGACAGACTGTATGGTGGGTAATCCCGGCCTGGTATCCTTTGCCGATGCCGTAGTGAAGGGCTTCCGGGCAGGCCTCACGGACCAGGAAATAATAGAGGCGATGGTTGCTACCGCCACCACCCCGGACCGCGGGCAGGACCTGCGGATGCAGTACGGCTTTATACCGGCCGACCTGTACGGGGAAGCCGTGGCCAACGATATGGAGTATGCCCTGGCCGACGGTGCCCTGGCCAATGCAGCCGAAGCCTTGGGATGGCCCAGCCTGGCGGCGGAATACCGGGAGCGCAGCCATTCCTATCGGCATTACTGGGACCCGGAGCTGCAGTTCATGCGCGGCCGGAAGACCGACGGCAGCTTCACCGAACCGTTCAACCCCATCTATTCCCACCACTCCACCTCCGACTACACCGAGGGAACGCCCTGGCAGTACATCTGGTTGGTGCCGCAGGACGTAGAAGGGCTGCAGGAGCTGTTCGGCTCCCGGGAAGCGATGCTGGCCAAGCTGGACGGCCTGTTCACGGCGCCGGAACACATTGAGGGAGAGAGCGCATCGGCCGATATCTCCGGCCTCATCGGCCAATACGCCCATGGCAACGAGCCGGGGCACCACACCATCTATCTGTACAGTATGCTGGGAGAGCCCCGCAAGGCGGCCGACCGCCTGAGACAGGTGTATGAGACCATGTACCCCAACGGCCTGGAAGGCCTTCCCGGCAACGAGGACGTGGGCCAGATGAGCGCCTGGTACGTGCTCTCCACGCTGGGCTTCTATCAGGTGGAACCGGCCGGCACCCGCTTCTGGTTCGGCGCTCCGCTGTGGGACAGGGCCGAAGTGAAAGTGGCCGGCGGCACTTTCACCATAACTACCAAAGGCTCAGGCCCTTACATCCAGAGTATCAAGCTGGACGGCCAGCCGTACGACAAGCCGTATATTGAATACAAAGACATAGTGTCCGGCGGAACCCTGGAGTTTACTATGAATAATTAATGGCAGATATATCCCTTCAGACCTGTCGCCGCCCTCGGCACATAAGAGGGAGGGGCCCGCTGATTTTTGGATATTTTGCATCGGCAAAATGTTCAAAAAGCAGTGGGAGGGACGAAGTGAGCGAAGCGAACGTAGGGTCTGAAGGGATATATCTGCCATAGAATACAATTATGGAAACACTTAAGTTCAAACCTATCCTTAAGACCGTCGTCTGGGGCGGAGAGAAGATTGCGCCGTATAAGGGCATTGAAACGGAGCAGAAGCACATTGGCGAGAGCTGGGAGCTGTCCGGCGTGCCTGGGAACGAGAGCATCGTGGCCGAAGGGCCGTTGGCGGGCCGCAGCATAGCTTCGCTGGTGAAGGAGTACAAAGGCGAGCTGGTGGGCAAGCACGTTTACGGACGCACCGGAGACCAGTTTCCCCTGCTCATCAAGTTCATAGATGCCCACAAGGACCTCTCCATCCAGGTGCATCCGGATGATGCGCTGGCCGTAAAGCGCCACGGCACCAACGGGAAGACTGAGATGTGGTACGTGATAGACGCAGAACCCGGCGCCCACCTTTACGTCGGCCTAAAAGAGGCCATCAGCCCGGAGGAATATGAGAAGCGCGTGGCAGACGGCAGCATCACGGACGTGCTGGCCCGCTACGATGTGGAACCCGGTGATGTCTTCTTCCTGCCGGCCGGCCGCATCCACGCCATCTGCAGCGGCTGCTTCATCGCTGAAATCCAGCAGACCTCGGACATTACCTACCGCATCTTCGACTACAACCGGCCCGGCCTGGACGGCAAACCCCGGGAACTGCACACGGAGCTGGCCAAAGACGCCATCGACTATAAGGTTTACCCCACTTACAAGACCGATTACACGCCCCTGCAGAACGAAGAAGCGGTCCTGGCCGAATGCCCCTATTTCACCACCAGCCTGCTGGACCTTACCCTCCCCTACGCCAAGGACCTCTCAGAGCTGGATTCCTTCGTGGTGCTTATGTGCCTTTCCGGCAGCGGCACCCTAGAGGTGGACGGCGAGGAAGTGTCCATCGGCCAGGGCGAAACCGTCTTAATACCGGCAAGCGCCGACGACCTGTGTCTGGTCCCCGACGCTTGCATGAAAGTGCTGCTGGCGCACAATTGACTATTCCAGACCGCGAGCGCGCATAAGGGCTGCAGGGTCGGGTTCGGCACCGCGGAACTGCTTGTACAGCACCATGGGCTCTTCGCTGCCGCCCTTCTCCAGGAAGGTCTTGCGGAAGCTATTGGCCGTGGCCTTGTTGAACACGCCGTCTTCCTTGAACTTCTCCCAGGCATCTACGGCCAGCACTTCGCTCCAGAGGTAGCTGTAATAGCCGGCGCTGTAGCCGCTGTTGAAGATGTGGTTGAAGTACGTGGTGCGGTAACGCGGGATAATCTCGTCCACCAGACCCATTTCCTTGCACACCTTGGCCTCGAAGGCGCGGATGTCTTCCGGACCGTTGAAGGCGGCCAGCTGGGCCGATGACAGTTCGTGCCACTTCATATCCAGGATGGAGGCGGCGCAGAGTTCACCGGTGGTGAAGCCCTGGTTGAACTTGAGGGACTTCTGGATCTTCTCCACCAGCTCTGCCGGGATGGGATTGCCGTTGCGGTAGTCCTTGGCATAGACGGCCAGGATCTCCGGCACGAAGGCGAAGTTCTCGTTGAACTGGGAGAACATCTCCACGAAGTCGCGGGCCACATTGGTGCCGCTCACCGTCTTGTAATTGCACTGGCTAAGGAAGCCATGCAGGGCGTGGCCGAATTCGTGGAAGGCGGTCTGCACATTGTCGATGGTGAGCTGCGAAGGAACCTCCGGCGTGGGAGCCGGGAAGTTGCACACGTTCACGATGATGGGACGGACGCCTGTCTCCTGCTCCCGGAAGTTGTTCATCCAGGCGCCGCCGCGCTTGGTCTCACGGGAATAGTAATCCCGGTAGAAGATGCCGATTAATGAGCCGTCCGTATCGGTGAGTTTATAGGCCTTTACCACCGGATTGTAAACCTCTACCTCCGGAACTTCTTCTATCTTAATGCCATAAATCTTTTCCGCAGCGGTGAAAACACCCTTGAGCACGCTGTCGGCCTGGAAGTAAGGCTTGGTCTGGCTCTCGTCCAGGGCGTATTTCTGTGCCCGGACCTTCTCGGCATAATAGCTGTAGTCCCAAGCCTCGATCTTGTGGCCTGCCAGCTTCTTCATATCGGCCATTTCCTCCTTGGCCTTCTTCATGGAAGCGTCCATGATGGGCTGCAGGAAGTTGTCCACAGTAGCGGGGTTGCCGGCCATCTTGTTGGACAGCTGGAAGGCGGCGAAGTTGGGATAGCCCAGCAGTTCGGCCTGTTCGGCCCGGAGTTTCAGGATTTCCAGGACGATGGCGTTGTTGTCGTTGGCATTGCCGTTGTTGCCGCGGTTGGAATACGCCTTGAACACCTGTTCGCGCTTGGCGCGGTCTTCACAGGAGCTCATGAAGTCGTAATATTCGCTCACGGTGAGGCCGGTAGCCTCCTTGAAGGCATTGTTCTCGGCCAGGAGGTTCTGCCCGAACTTCTGGGAAAGGGTGGCCAGGCGGGTGGAGATTTCGGCAAAACGTTTCTTTCCAGCCTCATCCAGGGCCACGCCGTTGCGCTCGAAGCTCTGGTAGATTTTCTTCACCGCCATCTGCTGCTCGCGGGTAAGGGAGGCCGACTGGTCGTACACGGCCTTCACCCGGGCGAAGAGCTTGTCGTTCATATAAATCTCGTTCTCCGCTTCGGTGAGCATCGGGGTCACTTCTTCCTCGATGGCCTGCATCTCGGGCGTGGATTCGCTTTCGGTGAGGTTGAAGAAGACGCCCTGCACGCGGTCCAGGATGGGAGAAGCCTTCTCCAGGGCCAGGATGGTATTATCGAAAGAGGGAGCCGCGGTGTTATCTATGATTTTCTGGACATTGGCTTTCTGTTCCTCCAGGCCAGCCTTGAAGGCAGGCATATAATCCGTGACGGCTATCTTGGAGAAGGGAGCCGTGCCGTACGGGGTGTCCCACTCCTGGAGGAAAATGTTTTTGGGTTGGTTGTTACAAGCTGCCAGCATAAGGGTTGCCGCAAAAAGGATTGATAGCTTTTTCATTTTTATTTGATATTAAAAATGGCCGGGGTTGCCGGCCATTCTTTTAATGAACCACAACTGAAACTGAAGGATCGTCTATCAGGGAGAACTGGGCCGATCCGCTATAGATGGTGAGGATGCCGGTGATATCCACCGTAGCTCCGTTCAGGATGGCCGGGTCAAGCTGGATATCGGCAAAGCGGGCAAAGCCGCTGGTGCGCACCTGGATGTCCGTGGACCCCAGCTTGAAGTAATGCGACACGTAGTTGCCGTTGGCGTACTTGATCATGATCTCCTTGTAGGTGAGGTCGGCATCGGCCCCGAAGCTGTCCAGCGTCTTGCCGGGCTTCAGGTACTCGCTGGGCTTGCCCTTGATGGAGCCATAGCGGGTGGCGCCGGAGCCCACCTCCGCTGCATCCCAGGCACCTTTCTGCAGGTACTCGATGTACTTGGCCTTGGAACAGGCCCAGGTATTGATGCCCCAGGTGCCCTTGTCGGAGAGGAACACGCGGTTCTCCGGATTGGCGCTGGTGTGCGGCAGGTTGGAGTTGGGATAGAAGAGGGCGAAGATTTCGTTGCCGTACGTGAGGCCCTTGATGGTAACCAGCTTGCCCCAGAGGTCTCCCTTGAAGCCGGCGCTGAGGGAAGCCTTTACGTCGGCCTCCGTTACCACGGCGGGTTTCACAGGCTTGTCAAAGGCGCCCCGGAACACATGCTGGTCGATGATCACCTGCACGTCTATGTAGGACGTCTCATAGTCGTTGGTAGTAGTCTGGTCGGCCTCCAGGCCCAGCTGCGGCATGCCGTTGTAGGCGCCTAGGGTGAGGCCGTCGCAATGCACATAGACCCACTGGCCCAGCGAATACTCGCTGTAGAGGGAGGATTTGCCCAGCTTGAGGTCTATGCCGCCGGTCTTGTCCTGGATATACAGTTCCCGGTAGATGTTGCCGGTCTTGTCGCTGGAAGTGACCTGACCCTTGATCCATACATTCCCGGTAATCTCCATGGGCTTACCGTTCTTGTACATGGCCTTCAGGTCCTTGATGGTGGTGAAGGTGCCGTTGAAGTCCGGAAGGGTCTCCTCCGTGTAGGGGACGAACCAGGCGGGCTCGTCCGGGTCGATGGAGAACACCGGCTGCCATTCCTCTATCAGACTCTGGCAACTGGCGAGCGCCGCAAGCGCGAAAATAGCGATAATGGTCTTTTTCATGGCTTTAGAATCTGAAATAGAGGTTAAGCATATAGTTGGTACCGGCCATGTAGAAATACTTGGAATCGAAGCGGTAGTAGCGCTCCTTGGACACGGTGTTGTCCACCATGCGGGTTTGCTCGTAACCGCCGGTCTTCACGTTCCGGTTGTTGAGGATGTTCTTCACATTGAGGGAGAAACCAAGCTGGTACTTGCGGTCTATGTACCAGGACTTGCCGATGGAAATGTTCACCAGCCAGGCGGGAGCGAACTTCTCCTGGGTGGTCATGTACTCGATCTCCGCATCCGTGATGTTGTTGTCCAGGCCGGCCACCGCATAGTCCGTGCGGTACAGCGGGCTCATGTCCAGGTACGAACGGTCGAAGTATTCCACGTCCCCGTCGATGAACCAGTAGTTGTAGTTGTAGGCCAGGCCCAGGCTCACGGCCGTCTGCGGGGTGGAAGGCACATAGTGTTTCTGGGTCACCGTGCCGTCCATGAGCTGGGTGTTCTTCCAGTATGCCACATAGGTGTTGGACATCACCACCTCCGCGCTGTTGTCCACGGTCTGGGTCATCCGGGGGTTGGAGGTATACACGTACTCGCCCAGGGCCAGGACGCCCTGGAAACTGAGGTTGGGCACCAGGTAGGTGGGGATCTTGAAGCCCAGTTCCACACCCATGTGCCGCTCGTTGATACCCGTAATGGCAAAGTTGGAGAAGGCGTTCTGGAGGTCGTCATAGGCGCTCATCACCTTGCTCTGGTCGTTGATGGTGGTGTAGTAACCCGTGGCACGGATGTTAATGCCGTTGCCGCTGTACTGCCAGTTGAGGTCGGCCGAGAAAATCTGCTCCGGCTTCAGGTTCTGCATCATGGTGTTGCGGGTACGGGGACTCAGGAAGGCCTGGTTGAACTTGGGGGCTTCCGTGAAATAACCCACGTTGGCGTACACACGCATGGCACCGCCGATAACGTAGTTGATACCCAGCTTGCCGGCATAGGTGAGGAACTTGGCGGTCTTGGACTTGCCGTAGGAGGTGGTTACGGAACCGTCAGGGTCGTAGGTGGGCTCGATGGTGACACCGTCTACCACCAGCTTGTTTCCTTTCTCGTCCAGACCCGGGAACAGGCCCTTGCGGACCAGGCCCTCTCTCCAGAAGCTTTCGTAGTTAATACGACCGCCCAGGACGATACCCAGGTTACCCAGAGAGAACGAGCCGCTTAACCAGCCGCCGAAGTTACGTACCTGTGCATAATAGTCATATCCGTACTTGCCGCCCTTGGTAACTACCTCGGCCTTGCCGTTCTTCATGTAGTAGTCCAAGTCGTTCTGGAGCTTGTACGGCGTGGCGGCGAAATCCCTTTCGGCAAAGTTGTCGATATTCAGGAAATAGGTACCGCCCAGCAGGTCTGCAATGGTCTTGAAGTACTCCGTACGATTGATACGGGCGCTGGCACCGCCGGTGAGGGTGATGGCGCTGTTGAGACGCGCCTTGAAGTTAAGGGCCAGGTTCAAGTCCCGCTGGTCCGTGTGACGCTCTTCCTGCACGTATTTGGAGCGCAGGTTCTCCTGCTGCCGGTTCACGTTGTACAGGCGGTCCCAGTCTACATGGGTGAGATGGGGGAAGTCCTTGGAATGGGTCCACACCTCACGCGTCCATCCCCACTTGAGGTCATTGTGCCGGTTCATGTCCGGATTGGTGTCCATGAAGTAGCTGGGGAGGTTGCGGTAATAGTCCGGGCGCGGGTCCTGGGCATCGTACCAGTCCAGGGCGGTGTAACCGTTGGTACCGAAACGGTACAGGGCGGTGAAACTGCCTTCGAACTTGTCCGAGGGGGTGAAGGTGTACTTGAAGATGGCGATGGGCTCATTGGTCTTACGCACACGGGCATTGCGCACCTTGCCGTCGAAATAGCCCCAGTTGGAGTTGTACATGTTGTCCTTCATCAGGTCGTACACTTCCTGGGTGGAGGCATTCTGGGCACCGCGCTGACCGGGTGTCGCGAAAAACACGAAACTGAGCTTGTTGGCGCTGTTCAGGACCTTGTCGGCCGCCAGGTAATAGGCGAAGGAGCGGTAGTACACACCGTCAATCCAGTCGTTGCCGCCCAGACGGGCGCTCACGTTGGTGGCGAAGGCCCAGCCGTTGTCCATGACGCCGGTGGCATAGGAGGCCATGAGGCGCAGGCGGTAAAGGGTGCTGTTGGTGAGGATGCTGCCCCGGAGGCCCTTACGCACCTCCGACGCCGTGCCGAAGATGTTGGTGAGGCCGTTGTATCCGCCAAAGCCGTAGTCCGAAATCTCCGTTCCGTTCACCGTCTCCTTGGAACGCATGGCCTCGTTGAGGCCGCTCCACAGGGAGAACGGGGAATAACCGGTGATGGCGTCGTTCATCTTTACGCCGGCCAGATACACGTCCTGCGTCTCCGAGTCGTAACCGCGGGCATTGAAACGCACGGCGCTGAAGTTGTAACCGGCGATGTTGTTGAACACGTCGTTGCTGCCGAACAGGATGGTGGGGTTGTCGTTGTAACCGCTGTCGTCCATATCGAAGGCTGCATAGGCGTCATCGTCCATCTCCGTAATCTGCTGCACGGCGGAGAGCGAGAGGTTGAACATGTTCTTCACATAACCGTCGTTCACGGTTACCTGCACCTGGGTTTCCAGGAAGTCGGGCGCCGTGATCACCAGGGTGTACATGCCGTCGGCCAGGCCGTCAATCTGGAAAGTGCCGTCCTGGGCCGATGAGGCTTCGGCAATCTCTGCAGCGCCCTGCATGAGGACCAGACGGGCCTTTTCCACCGGCAATCGGCCGTTTCGGTCGATAACCGTACCCTTCACGCCTCCGGTGGGCGACTGTGCAAACAGGGCCACGGAGCCAAGAAGGGCGGCAAATGCCAAGATTAGTCTTTTAGTCATATATCGGTTAGTTTATTGTCATTCTGAGCGAAGCGAAGAATCTTACTTCTTGATTACAATATACGTAGGATAGTGGTCCGAATAGCCGCCCACGAACGCACCGTTGGAGAAGGTGCGGAACGGGGTGCCCTTGTACTGGCCGCTCTGGTTGGTCATGAAGGGCTTGTTGAACACACGGCCATAGAACTTGCCATTTACAATGGGCTGGATCTGGAAGGTTCCGGGAGCCGCATCGGCCAGGGCCTTGTTCACCAGGATAATGTCGTAGATATTGCCGGCGCCCTGATAATAGAGGGAGCTGTAACCCGCCTTGAGCATGCTCAGGAAGGGGGAGAAGAAGTCTGCGTCACCCAGTTCTTCGATGGTTTCCTTGCCGTGCATGAAGTCCGTCATGCTGATGTCGGAAGGATTGTCGTTCATATCTCCCATCACCACTATCTTGATGCCCGGGAATTCCTTCATGAGCTCTGCGGCCCGCTTGTAGGCGATTTCCGCGCCGCGGGGACGGAGGTCGGCCCCCTTGCCGCCCACGCGGGAGGGAAGGTGGCACACGAAGAAGGCGAACATCTCGCCGTCCAGGGTGCCGCGGACCATGAGGATGTCACGGGTGCGGAAGGCGTCCATCTCCTCCTGCGTCCAGGCGCTGAAGTCTATGCTGGAAGGAGCGAAGTTGAACGGAATGCTCTCGCTGGTAATCACCTTGAACTGGTCCGGCCGATAAAGCAGGGCCACGTCCACGCCACGGCTGTCCGGGCCGTCATAATGGACAATCTGGTAATTGGCCTCGGCAATGGAAGGCTGGGCCACCAGGTCTTCCAGCACGTGGCGGTTCTCGATTTCGGAGACACCCAGCACCGTGTGCCAGACACCGTTATCGGCCTTCATTTCCGCGATTACGCGGGCCATATTCTCCTGCTTCTTGACGTATTTGGCTTCGGTCCACTGGTTGGCGCCGTCGGGCAGATACTCGTAGTCGTTCTTGCCCTCGTCATGATACGTATCAAAGAGGTTCTCCAGGTTATAGAACCCAATTACGTGACTCTTGGTATAGTTTCCCGTGCCGGCCACCTTGGACGAGGTACCGCAGCCGGCAAGCACCAGCGCCAGGGCCATCAAGAGATAAAAAGGTCTTTTCATATTGCAGTTTCTATTAATTATCGGTTAAAACCACCATTTGGAAGGTGTCTCGGCCTCTATCTTGGCCGCGGTTTCCTTACCCACCGCCTGTTCCAGGGCCGGGAAGAAATCTATTCCCGTATCTTTCTCCAGCTGGTCTATGGTGCAAATGTAGTTCAGGCAATTGTCTTTCCGGATATCGCTGCTGTGGGGCAGCAGGAAGCCGGCGGCCATGTAGCCCTGGGTTGCATACGTAGACTGCCCCCTGTACAGGAGGGCCTTGAAATAGTGCGTGGGAATCTTCACGGCAAAGCCGGAAGAGACGCCGGAGGTGCGGACGGACTGGTCAAAGAGGCAGCCTGTTACCACATACAGGGTATCGGCCGTCTTGGCATAGCCGCGCACCTTGCCTTCCAGGGAGGCCCAGATTTCGCCGTTGAAGTCGTAGTCCTGCGGCGTCATGTTGGTGGGCACAAAGGTGGAGACGTTGGCTGCGTAAGTAAGCCTGTCGGCCGACGGAATCTGGTGCCCGCGGGTCCAGCCGCCGCCGTAGGAGCCGTTTACCAGGTTGGGTTGCAGCTCTGCGGGAAGGAGCGGATCCAGGCCCCAGGCGTTGGTGCGGTTTCCGTTGCCGATAAGGCTGTTGTTAAGCGGATAGGCCACCCACAGGGACAGATGCTCCGCATAGTCCCAATAGCAGCTCCAGTTGCGGGTTCCGCTACGCCTTTCGCTTATGTATTTGCCGCCTTTCATGTCGCGTACCAGCAACTCACGGCCATCCTTGGCCACCGTAGCAGGGAGTTCCAGCCAGGTCATGGGGGCCACGTCGTAGCCATACACTTCGTCCGGTTCCTCCCCGGCCTGGTATGCCGTCACGCGGGCTTCCGCCCCGTTGGAGGGCTTCAAGACAACGGTAACCGAACGGGAATCCGTCCCTTCGTTGGCCTTGTAGCTGAGCAGTACGTCGCCTTTGTTACCGCTGCCGGAAGTAGGGGAAACGGTGGCCCAGGAGCCTCCGTCGGAGCACTCCACCACCAGATTCCAGTCTCCCTTGCAGGTGACGGACACAAAAGTGCTGCCGCCCGTCTGGTCCAGATCGGCCTGACGCAGGACCACGCCCGTCAAAGCATCGAACGGCTCCGGCTTCTCGCACGCCATTGCCCCGGCTGCAAGAACAGCCAGGGCTAAGGCGTAACGGAGAAGTGTCTTAGCAGTCATGGATTCTATTCAAAAGTAACCTCGACTTGAGTAAAGCGGGCTTGGGCACCAAAACTCAAAACCACTCTGGAGGCAGAGCCTGTCCAGGTGATAGTGAGATCCGATGTGCTGGCTGAACCGCCACCTGTTTCATATGTAATTGCTGTCGGCGCATAACCGGATTTGCAATTAAGCACAATCTTCTTAATAGTCTTTCCACTAGGTGCCGTCACATCAAAGGCAGCATTCTTGTACACGCGGATATGATCGGAATCTGCAGCACGTGTTGCATTGGTGCTGTTATATTTGTAATAACCGAATGACGTGCTACTAACAGTAGTGACATAACCCGCGCCATAGGTGGCATCCGTAGTCTCGGTCCAAGTGAGACTACTGTTCAAAACTGTACTTACGACATCTCCGCCGCCACCCTGGTCACCGCCGGTGCCGGCGTTGGGATCCGTGGTGTTGCCCTTCCAGGAATACACGTAGGCATTCTTGTTGGAGGTTTCGTAGGTGGTGTTATACTTGGTGAGCTTACCGTAGAGGATGACTTCGTCACCGACGGCAGGCTGGGAATTACCCTCAGCCCACTGGGCGTTGCCCAGCCACTTTACGCCATAGGCCTCAAAGTCCTTGGTGGGCTCGGTGGTCTTCTTCTTGTCATCGGAAACGCCGTAGGCGGTACCGTCGTCGGAAATCCAGAATGTGCCGGTTTCGTGTGCAGTGTCAAAAGCGTAGAGGATAGCGGAAATCTTACCCTTCACGTACACGTTGTCCGTACCGCCGCCATTGATATAGTTGATGGCTCCGGCCACATTGAATGCCGTGGCTGCGGAAGTGCCGTCTCCGGTTGCGCCGGGCACCGTCTCGGTTCCGCCGCCACTGCCACTGCCACTGCCGCTGCCGCCGCCGGTACCGGAAGCATTGATGGCCACAAAGTAACCATAGTCCATTTGCGGCTGGAAGTTGAAACTGCTGCGATAGCCGACAATGGTAATGGTGTCCGTTGCCTTGAGGCCCAGGGAAGCGAAGCTGTTGTCGTTCCGGGCGCCATAGCCCAGGTTGGAGTCCGTGAGGCCGTTCACGTGAACGGTGCCGGTTTCGTCCGTAATGTCAAAGACACCGGAATTGGGGTTGGTGATATTGGAGATGACGCCCTTGATCTGATACGGCTGGGTGGAGGATACCTCCGCAGCCAGGAACTGGGCGACGGTTACCTTCTTGGGGCTTACAGTTCCGCTTCCGCCACCACCGCCGTTGCCTCCGCCGTTACCGCTTTCATTGCCTGCCTGGATGGCAAACAAGCCTGCGCGCTTGTTGGAGCCACTTGTAACTACGTCAATGGTGTTAGTTGCCGGGAAAGTGACCGTGTATTTGTCATTATCTGTCACGGTAAGCGTGTATGGAGACTTATTTGAGAGGCCATCGTTGGCGGCGGGCTCTACATAAGCCACATCGTCACCGTCCAGCTTGAACAGTACAGCGGTGGGCTGTCCCTTCCAAGATAAGGCATAGAAAGTGAGTGAAGTGGTGCCCTCGGGGAGGGTGAGCGTAGCCGTACCATATTTGGAGCTAGTTCCCAGCTTAAGAACGGACACATCAGCAGTACCATTCACCGTAGCCTTCTCAGAATACGAGGTGCTGTTATCTACAGTCCATTCCACATTGCTGGCAAACAATCCGCCCTCATTTCCGCCAGGGTTGTCACCGCCAGGATTGTCGCCACCAGGATTGTCACCGCCGTTGCCGCCGTTGGGATCCGTGGTATTACCCTTCCAGGAATACACATAGGCATTCTTGTTGGAAGTCTCATAGGTATCCTTGTATTTGGTGAGCTTGCCGTAAATGACCACGTCATCACCCACGGCCGGCTGGGAATTACCCTCAGCCCACTGCTTGTTGCCCAGCCACTTTACGCCATAGGCTTCGAAGTCCTTGGTGGGCTGGGTGGTAGTCTTCTTGTCTTCGGAAATGCCGTTGGCTTTACCGTCATCGGAAATCCAGAATGAAGCAGTCTCGTGCGTGGCATCGAAAGCATACAGGATTGCCGAAATCTTACCCTTCACGTACACATTGTCCGTACCGCCGTTATTGATATAGTCCACGGCGCCGGCAATGTTGAAGGGGCTCTCCAGCGTTCCTGCTCCATTTTCCCCTGCCGGAGGATTGTCCGGGGTGTCGCCGCCGGCATTCTTCTTAACGAAGTAGGCATACATTACCTCATCCTTGCCGTTGTAGGAACCGCGGTAGCCGATGAGGGTGATGTTGTCGCCCTCGGCCAGGCCCAGGGATTCGAAGCTCTTGTCGTTCTTGGCGCCATAGCCCAGTTCCGTTGCGGTGAGGCCATAGACATAGACCGAACCGGAGTCGTCCACCAAGTCGAAGTTGCCGTACGTGGCACTGGCGAGATTGGAGATGGTACCGGTGAGCTGGTACTTCTGGGAGTCTGATTCCGCAGCCTCCAGGAATTCCTTGACGGTAACCGCCTTGGCCTCTCCGGAAGGAGGATTGTCCGGGGTGTCGCCATCCTTGAAGTCCAGGATCTGGGCGTTCACCACCTCGTCCTTGCCGTTGTAGTTCTTGTACTTGCCGGCCAGGGTTACGGTGCCGCCGTCCTTGATCTTGCTGCTCCAGTCGGCCTTGTTGTCCACGCTGTACACGTAGATGGTGCCGGAATCATCCGTCAGGTCCATGCTGCAGTAGTTGGCGTTGAACTTGGACACCTTTCCGGTGAGCTTGTAATACGTATTCTCATCGGCTGCGGCGATGAATTCCGCCACGGTCTTGGCAGGAGCGTTATTATAGTCCGGGGTTTCCGGGCCACCGCCACCCTGCCCGGGATCCTTGTCCGTACGGATGCCGAAGATGGCCGCACGGGTGTTGTCGCCCTCCGTCGAAACCTCTATCTCACGGTCTCCCTCGGCGCTGCGGCGGAAGTAGGCGCCGGCGAAAGCGGTGGAGTACCGCGGTGCGCCGGCAGCCGCCGGGATGTCGATGGAATATTTGTCGGCATCCGTTACGGTGAGGGTGTAAGGTTCCTTGTTGGAAAGGCCGTCGTTGGCGGCCGGTTCCACGGTGCCGATGGTGGTACCGCCCATCTTGAACACCAGCTTGGAAGGCTTGCCCTTCCAGGACAGGGCGTAGAAAGTGAGCTTGGTGGCGCCCGCCGGGACCGTGATGGTGGCCGAACCGGTCTTGGAACCGGTTCCCAGCTTGAGCACGGGAACGCCGCCCTGGCCGTTCACGGTGGCGGTTTCCGCATAAGCGCTTTCACCGGGAGTGTAAGTGACGGTACTGGAATAGTCTCCGCCTTCACCGCCGCCACCGCCGCCGCCGTTGGGATCGAATTCCGTCTTGCCGTTAATGCTTATCAGACGGCCGCCCTGTGCGGTTTCCGGGGTGTTGCCCTTGTAATTGACGATCTGGCCATAGACCACCACCACATCTCCGGCTTTGATGGGCTCGTCACCCGTGAAGTCGGCGCCGTCGAAGGACTTGATGCGGTATACCTTGAAGCTGTCTCCGCCTTCCGGATCCTTGATGTCGAAGGTAGCGTTCTTGTATTGGGCGCTCACATCCGCAGTTCCGGTTACGGTGCCCTTGATGTAGTAGGACTGTTCGGTGGCTGTTTCTCCGGTTTCCACAGCCTTGGCGATAGCCGCGGCCACGTTGAACGGATCATTCAAGGTACCTGTGCCGGCAGGATCCGCGCCCTGGCCACCCGGCTGGTCTCCGCCACCGGTATCACCGTTATGCGAATATATATAGCTGGCACCCTTGCCCACGGTCTCCGGGGTATTGCCCTTGTAGTTTACCACAGGACCGTAGACTATGACGATATCCCCTTCCGCCACATCCTTGTTGCCTGCAACCCACTTCTTGCCGCCCAGATAATAGGTCTGGTATACATAGAAGTCTCCGGTTCCGTCCTCCACGTCTACGATATTGAAGGTGGCGTTGCCGTAGTTGCCGCTATCGGCAAAGGTAGTGCCCACCTTGGAGATCTTACCCTTGATATAGATGCTCTTGTCACTCTGGACATCGGCACCCAGGGAAGCGGCATAGGCCGCCGCTCCGGCGGGATTGTACGGGTCTTCCAGCGTACCGGAACCCTTTGCCTCTCCTTCTCCGCCGCCGCTGCCGCCGTCGTCGCCGCCCTTATCCACGCCGTTGAGGCTGAACAGGAAGGCATCGTTCTGGGCGGTTTCCGGGGTATTGCCCTTGTAATTGACCACGCTGCCGAAGAGAATAACCTCGTCTCCCTTCTTGGGCTGGACGTCTCCGCTGGCGAACTTCTTGTTGCCCAGGTACTTCACGCGATAGGCGGTGAACTGGGCGCCGGAAGCCTCTCCGTCGTCCGAGATATTGAAGGTACCGTTGCCGTACTGGGTGGTGAATTCCTCCGTAACGGCGGAAACCTTACCCTTTACGTACACCTTCTTGGGGCTGGTTACATCGGCCCCCAGCTCTTCCAGGTACTGGATTACGCCTTCCACGGTGTACGGATTGGCCTTGGAGCCGTCTCCATATACCACCGGGCCCAGCGAACCGGCCTGGTTCACCGTAACGATGGCCTTCGCAAGGCCGATGGAGAACACCACGCTGCCGGTACGGTCATTGCCGGGATTGTAAGAAGCCGTGAGAGCCACGGTGAGGGGCTTGCTGTGGCCCTCGCCTCTCTCGATATCCACCCCCATCCATTCCGGAGTGGTGATCACCCAGTCGCGGGTGGCTGTGAGAGTGACGGTTTGGGAACCGCCGTCCATACCGAAGGACAATGTCTCCGGCGTAACTGTTACCTTGGCAGGTCCCAGTTCTTCCTGCTGCTGGCAGGAAACGAGCGCCAGGGCACCCGCCAGGAAAGCCAAAAAGAATGATTTGATTTTCATATACAGTTTGATTTAGTGTTATTTCTTCACATCTACAAATATAAGTAAAACTTTTTGGGTATTCAAGGTTTTTTTTCCATATTTTTTAAGGTGTAAAATTGAGCAAAAAGGGAGGATTATATTTCCTTATATCAAAAAAAGGTAGTATCTTCGCGGGTCGATTTTGGTTAGCAAAATTGTAGTAAGTATCAATATTTATTTTACAAACCGTATGAGAAACGCTTTTAAAAGCTTTTTGCTCGCATTCATCTGTTTGTTTGCGGGCGTAGTTGCCTATGCGCAGGTCACTACCGCAGCCCTCTCCGGCCGCGTGGTGGACCAGAACGGTGAACCGGTCATCGGCGCCGCCATCCTGGCGCAGCACGAACCTTCCGGTACCGTTTACGGCGCTGTCACCAATGCCGACGGCCGCTATACCATCCAGGGTATGCGTACCGGCGGTCCCTACAAGGTGGACTTCACCTGCCTGGGTTACCAGGACGCCACCTACACGGATGTCACCCTGCAGCTGGCAGAAACCTTTAATCTGGACGCCCAGATAGCCGAATCTTCGGAAATGCTGGAAGGCACCATCGTGATTGCCGCCCCCACTTCCAAGTTCGCCAGCCAGGAGCGCATCGGCGCCGCCACGAATATCTCCAACTCGGATATCCAGGCCCTGCCCACCGCCAACCGTTCCATCACGGACATCGTCAAGCTGTCCCCTTACGGCGGTAACGGCATGAACATCGCCGGCGGTGACGGCCGCAGCGCCAACTTCACCATCGACGGTGCCAACTTCAACAACAACTTCGGCCTCACCTCCACCCTGCCCGGCGGCGGCATGCCCGTTTCCATGGATGCCATCGAGGAAGTGCAGATTGTGGTTTCCCCGTTCGACGTGCGTCAGAGCAACTTCATCGGCGGCGGCGTGAACGCCATCACCAAGTCCGGTACCAACACCGTGAAGGGTACCGCCTATGTGTATCACCAGAACGACAAGCTCAGCGGTCACAAGATTGACGGTGAGCAGATTTCCACCACCCGTGACAACGAGACCGTGTACGGTGCCACCGTGGGCTTCCCCATCATCAAGAACAAACTGTTCTTCTTCGGAAGCTTCGAATACACCGGCAACCCTTCCGTGATCAACGACTGGCATCCTTCCCAGGACGGCGTGGCCGATAAGGACAACTACATCTCCCGCACCACCGTGAACGACATGCAGCGCGTGTCGGACCACCTGGAGAAGACCTACGGTTACAAGACCGGCGGCTGGGAGAACTACACCCGCGACGTCTCCAACATGAAGATCCTGGGCCGCGTGGACTGGAACATCACCCAGAACCACCACCTGGCCGTGCGTTACAACTATACTTCCAACAAGAAGTGGACTCCCACCAACGGTTCCTCCGGTGACTTCAACTCCACCATGGACGGCACCAACGAAGCCCTGAAGGGTACCCGTATGAGCCAGAACCGTCTGTCCCAGTACTCCATGGCCTTCGTGAACTCCATGTACTCCACGGAGAACAACGTGAGCTCCATCTCCGTAGACCTCAACAGCCGCTTCGGCGACAACCTGTCCAACCAGTTCCTGGCCACCTGGTCCAACATCGAGGACGTCCGTGGTTCGGATTCGGAGAAGTTCCCCTTCATCGACATCATGGAAGGTTACACCGGCTCCCTGGCCGACGGTAACCTCAAGCAGACCCTGATGCCTTACATGGCCGCAGGTTACGAGCTGTTCACCTGGTACAACGGTGTCCACAACCGCGTACTCAATATCAAGGACGACATCACCGCCTATCTGGGCGCCCACAAGCTCATGGCCGGCCTCAGCTACGAATATCAGTTCGCCGACAACGCCTATATGCGTGAAGGTACCGGTTACTACCGCTTCCGCAGCGTGGACGACTTCATCAACGGCGCCGCCCCCGAAACGGTGGCCCTCACCTATGGTTACGGCGGCAACGAGACCCCTTCGGCCCGTATCCAGTTCAACCAGATCGGCCTGTACTTCCAGGACGAGTGGGCTGCCACGGAGCGCTTCAAGCTCACTGCCGGCGTCCGCTTCGACACCATCCTGTACGACAACAACGACCTGATGACCAACAGCGCCATCAAGGCCCTGGACTTCGGCGGCAAGCATCTTGACACCGGCCGCTGGCCCAAGACCAACATCCAGGTATCCCCCCGCGTGGGCTTCACCTGGGATGTGTTCGGCGACCGCAGCCTGAAGGTGCGCGGCGGTACCGGCCTGTTCGCCGGCCGTCTGCCTCTGGTATACATGACCAACATGCCTTCCAACGCCGCCATGTTCCAGCACCTCTCCGTGCTTTCCACCCAGTATAACAGCGACGGCACCATCAAGGCCCGCAACGCCGGCCTGGACCAGTTCGCCGCAAGCGCCAACGGTGGCAAATTCCCCACCACGGTGGAAGATATCCTCAATAAGCTCAACTCCATCGATCCTAATAAACACCCCAAGGACATTTCCCCGGAAAAGGGCGCCCTGCAGAGCACCGTGAACGGTGTGGATCCCAACTTCAAGATGCCGCAGATCTGGAAGACATCCCTGGGTATCGACTACCAGATCCCCGTGGGCTTCCCGCTCACCCTCACCCTGGAAGGCACCTTCAACAAGACCATCAACGGTACGCAGGTTGTTAACTGGAACACCAAGAGCAACGCCAGCTGGTCCCAGTGGACCGGTTCCGACAACCGTCACATGTATCCGGCCGACGCCTACTACAGCGGCACCCCGGCCTATGTGCTCACCAACACCCGCAAGGGTTACGGTATCATCGGCGTAGTCTCCCTCACCGCCCAGCCTGTGAGCGGCCTCCGCATCACCGCTTCCTACACCTACAACGAGCAGAAGGAAGTTACCGGTATGCCCGGCAACAACGCCGAATCCGTGTTCACCGGTCTTCCCACCGTGGACGGTCCGGACTTCGCCACCCTCCAGAGTTCCCAGTACGTGAACCCTCACCGCCTGATGGCTTCCGTTTCCTACCGCATGCCCTGGGGCACCAACGTAGCCCTGTTCTACACCGGATACGTCCCCACCGGATACAGCTACCTGTTTGACAACGACGCCAACGGCGACAAGATCATGCAGGACCTCATCTACATCCCGAAGGACCGCAACGACATCCTCTTCGTGGACGACGACAACGCCACCCGTTTCTGGTCCTTCATGAACCAGGACAAGTACCTGTCTTCCCACAAGGGCCAGTATGCCGAGGCCTACTCCGTGCACGCTCCCATGGTGCACTACATCGACCTCAAGCTGAGCCAGGACATCCGCATCCGTATCGGCAACACCACCCAGACGCTGCAGCTCAGCTGCGACCTCATGAACCTGGGTAACCTCATTAACAGCAGCTGGGGTGTCGTGAACACCTTCGACCAGAGCGCCAATGAGGGTAAGATCCTCACTTTCGACCACATCAACGCCGAGGGCCGTCCCGTTTTCGCCACTCCGCTCAAGGAGGGTGCCAAGACCTGGAACCACTCCCACTCCATCGGCCAGACCTGGTATCTGCAGTTGGGTATCAAGTATATGTTCAACTAATAAGACAGCGTCATTATGAAACTCAGATATATTCTCTCCTTCTTTGTGGGCGCCGCCCTCCTGGCCGCCTGCACCGCAGAGAACCCGGTAGCTTCTCCCGACCTGGCCGTCAACGCCAATCCCTCCATCCTGGGTGTGGGCAAGGACGGCGGCAGCGTGACCGTCCAGGTTACCGCCAAGGCCGACTGGAAAGTCTCCTCGGACTCCACCTGGGTGAGCATCACCCCTTCGTCCGGTTCCGCCGGCTCCTCCACCATCACCATTACCGCCCTGGCCAATGACGGCGACGAGCGTCAGGCTCCCGTCGTGCTCAAGGCCGGCAAGGATTCCAAGATCGTCACTGTGATGCAGGAAGGCGACATCCACGGTCAGCTGGAGAACGACCCGCTCACCTGCGCCGAAGCCGCCGCCCTCTGCGGCAAGCTCAATTCCGGCGAAACCACCGGCAAGAAGTACTATGTGCAGGGCATCATCTCCGACATCGTCGAAGAGTTCGGCACCCAGTACGGCAACGCCACGTTCTGGATCTCCGACAACGGTTCCGACAAGACCTTCGAGGTGTACCGCTGCCTGTACCTGGGTAACGTAAAGTACTCCAACACCGCCGACCAGAACATCAGCGTGGGCGACAAGGTGGTTGTCTACGGTATCCTGATGAACTACAACGGCACCGCGGAAACCTCCCAGAACAACGCCTATCTGTACAAGCTTTCCGCCGGAACGGATCCCGTCCTTTCCACCAAGACTCCCAGCATCACCGTTGGCGCCGCCGAGACTTCCGCCACCTTCGAGGTAAGCGGCAAGCACCTCACCGAGGGCTGGAAGGTTAGCACCACGGCCGACTGGATTACGGACTACACCAAGTCCGGTGAAGGCGAGGGCAAGATCGAGGTGAAGTTCGACGCCAACACCGGTGCCGAGCGTACCGCCGAATTCACCGTCTCTTCCGCCGGTGCGGCAGACATCAAGCTCACCCTCATCCAGGCCGAATACCAGGAGAACGGTACCGCCGACAAGCCTTACACCGTGGCCGAAGCCCTGGAAGTGATCAATGGTCTGGAAGACGGCAAGACCACCGCTGCCGACGTGTTCACCAAGGGTGTGATTGTAAAGATCGAAAGCGTGGATACCGGCAGCTATGGCAACGCCACTTACCTTATCTCCGACAACGGTTCCACCGAGCACACCATCAAAGTGTTCCGCGGCTACTACCTGGAAGGCGAGAAATTCACCGCCGAAGACCAGATTGCCGTTGGCGACGTGGTTGTGATCAAGGGGAAGCTCCAGAAGTACATTGAAAAGGATGGCTCCATGACTCCGGAAATGGCTGCCAAGAACTTCATCTACAGCCTTGACCGTCCCATGGACGTGGCTGCCGCCCTTGCCGCCATCGACGGTATGGAAGACGGCAAGACGGCCGACGACCAGGTGCTGGTGAAGGGTATCGTTACCGGTGAGTCCGGCATCGACACCGGCTATGGCAACGCCACCTTCAAGCTCACGGCCGACGGCAAGGCTGAAAGCCCGGCCCTCACCGTGTTCCGCGCCAAGGACTTCGGCAATGAGAAGTTCACCAATGCCGAGGCCTTCAAGGACGGCGACACCGTGGTTGTGATCGGCCAGCTCCAGCGCTATGTGAAGAACGGCGAGATGACTCCGGAACTCTCCAAGGGCTGGATGATCGCCATCATCCCCGCCAAGGCCGAGTAATCCCCTTCCGCACTAAAAAAGATCCGAGCCCGTCCGGCCCGGATCTTTTTTTATTTCTTCTGGGAAAAGTAGCTCAGCAGGGCACGCTGGTAATCCAGCAGGGCACTGGCGCCCTTGGCTGTGATTCGGCAGACCGTGTGGGAGCCCCGGCCTTCGCCGCTGCGGGAGACCTTGATGTAACCGGCCTCCTCCAGATTGGTAATTTGGACACTGAGGTTCCCCGCCGTGGCCTTCGTGATGCCCTTTAGGTACACGAAATCCGCGTTGTCCAGCGAATCCAGCGCCGCCATTACGCGGAGCCTGAGCTCGTTGTGGAGTATGGGGTCCAGGTCCTTAAATTCCATTTTTTACCCTTCTTTCATAAAGATATCCGGGGATAATGAGCGCCACAACCGCCACCGCCACGATGCACAGTATCTGATACACCCAAATATCCCCCTGCAGGATAAAAGAGACAAGGCCCAAAGCGGCCCCGGAGAGCCCGCCCACAATCATCGGCCTGAAGCGGGCCGCTTCTCCTGAGACAAAGGCGCCGATACCCACCAGCAGGCAGATCATGGGATTCTCCACCATTTCATAAATGCCCAGGAAGCCGAAGAGGAAGCCGCCGATGCCAATGGCACAGGCCGCAAAAACCCAATAATCCAGCACCAGTTTGGACTGATGGCTGCGCATGTGCGTCCGCTCCTGGTCCCGGCGGATGATGAAAACCATGGCAGGTATGCCGATGAGCGGAATCCCCACCCACAGCCAAAGGCACCATTCCTGGTGCAGCCACTGCCACAGAATAAACTCCAGCAGATAGAACACAGCCGTAAGCCATCCCCACAGCGGGAACAGTTTCTCCCCCGTGGGAATGCTGTCCATTTCCACCTTGCCCCGGGTTTGGGCAATGATATCCAGTGCGTCGAAGTTTTCTTCCATGGACGCAAAGATACTAAAATGTGAGCGAATATTATTGTTAATTCCGTAAACTTTAATTAGTTTTATGTTAAAGTTTATTCCGTAAACTTTAACATAAAACTGATATAACCATGCAAAAAGAATTTTACGAAGCGCCCACTACAGACGTACTGGACGTGAAACTGGAAGGCGTCATCTGCCAAAGCGGCGGTGGCCAGAAGGAGAAGTCTATTCATTACGCAGGATTGATTGGTCTGCGTAAAGATACACATTTGCCGCCAATCCACCAAAATGCCATTCTGTGCATTCTGTGTGTACTGGCGGCATAGTTTTTCGAGAAAACGGCCGTTTTCATTGCCGCGAATCCATCTGGAACGCCCTGTGTGGCCATTTTGACGGATTGGCGGCAATCGCAGTCTACATACGGTCCTTGGTGTCCGAACCGGCGCCGGTGCCCTTGTATTTGCTCTGCGCAGTGTTGAAGCTGTAGCGGATGGTGAACTTGATGCGCTGGGTGTTCATGATGTTGGTCTGCCAGACCTTATAGTTGCCGAAGTCCGTGGCAACGTCGTTGTGGGCCATGCCGGCCAGGTCGGCCCCTTCCAGGCGCAGCACCAGGGAGCCATCCTTCAGCAGGCTCTTCTGCACGGCCGCGGTAAGGTCGAAGTACACGTTGGTGAGGTAGATATTCTCCGTATAGCCCCGGCTGTACACCACGCCGCCCAGTTCCAGCTGCCAGCCGCCTTTCAGGCGCAGCGTATTGAACATCTGGGCCACGAACAGGGGCTTGTCGTTGAAGGAGGTCTCCCGGTAACCGCTGGGCTGGCTGGGATCGGGGGCAGTGATGTTGAGCCACTGCGGCTGGGCCACAAAGGTATAGTTCAGCGAGAGCGGGCCGATGGTGGGCGTCAGGTTCACATAGGCCGACAGGTTGCGGTAAGGGACATCCAGGTTGCGGGGCTGGACCAGCATCACGCCTTCGTCGTTGTAGGGGGAAGACCAGGTTACGATGGCATTGTCCACGCGGGAGTAAGTCACACCGGCAGTGATAAACTTCCACACGGCGGTGAGGCTTAAGTCGTTGTTGATCTGCGGCTGCAAGGCGGCATTTCCGCTCTGCCACAGGTAACGGCTGTTGTAGCGGATGGCGCTGGAGAGCTGGGAGAAGCCCGGCCGGAGCGTCTTGGCGCTGTAGTTCACAAGCAGCTGGACCGGACCAAAAACATTGGCATAGGACAGTGTGGGGAACCAGTTGCCATAGGAACGGTCGATATTGTTCTGCGGAGCCAGGGCGTCCTGGTAAACATAGTTTACATGTTCGTAACGCACGCCTGCACTGATCTGGCCCACTTTAGGCAGGTAGAATCCGTAGGAGGCGAAGCCTGCGATGTTATCCTCCTTCACGCTGGCCGATGAGGCCGGCACCGTTATGCCGGTGAGGGTATAATTGTCCGAGCGACGGGTGAAGGTTTCCTCCGTACCCAGCTGCAGCTGGCCCATCCAGATGGGATAGGAAAACACCAGTTTGGTGGCATACAGGCGGTTCCGGCTGTCGGAACTGGTGCTAACATTGGCATCCCGGGTCATGGTGCTGGTCTCATCGGAAAGGGAGGTCATGGTGCTGGCGTTGGTATAATAATCGGCATTGAAGTCGATATTCAGTTTACCGCCCACCGTACCGTTGTAGTAGAGGTTGGTGCCGATATTATAAGGCGCGGTATCGCCTATGAAATCTTTCGTGGTGGTTACGATGTCGTCCATCTGCACACCATCGCGGAATAGCTTGTCGGTAATGACGGTCTGGTCCGAAACGCTCAGCGTGCGGCCCCACTCCACTTTGCCGCCCAGGAAATGGTTGTCGGCTATCTGCCAGTTGATGCCGGCGTTTCCGCCCAGATCCCGTTCCATTCCCTCGCCGTCAATGGTAGCCTGCTCCAGGAACTTGGGCGTACCGGTGGTTGCTTTTTCGGCATCGCTGATCTGGAGATAGTGGCTCTTATTGTAGTTGACGCCGGCAAAGAAGTCCACACCGCCGGTACGGTAATTCATGTTCAAGTTGGCATAAGGGTCGTTGAAACTGGCCCGGCGCAGGGACTGGGCGTCGGAGGCGGTGAAATTGAAGCCGAAGCCGTCGCCCTGGCGCCTGATGGTCTTGATGCGCACCACGGCACGCACGGTGGCGTCGTACTGCGCCCCGGGGTTGGTAATGACCTCGATGCTCTGGATTTCGTTACTCTGCAGGCGCTGGAGTTCACTGGTATCGGTTACGCGCCGGCCGTTGATATAGACCAGCGGGCTGCCCCGACCGATGACTTCCAGGCCGTTCTGGCTCTTGATAAGGCCCGGCGTACGGGCCAGGACATCATCGGCCGTTCCCACGTTCTCCAGCACGGAGCCGCGGATATTGGTCTGCAGGCCCTCGCCGGTGAGCTGGGTCTTGGGCATGATGGCGGTTGCCACGGCGCCTTCCAGCATGGCGGTATCGTCCAGGAGGGTGACGGTCATACCGTCCACGGGAGTGAGGTATACGGTCTTATAACCCAGCATGGCCACCATCATGATGCCATCGTTTTCACTTGTTACTATATTAAAGGTGCCGTCCTCCTCGGTAACGGCGCCGCAGACTACTGTGGAATCGGCCTTGGAGAGTACGGCCACGTTTGCGTAGGCCACCGGCTCACCGTTCTGGTCCACCACCTTTCCTTTCCAATCCTTCTTGGCGCTGGCCGTCAGGGCGGTCAGCAGCATCATCAAAACTACAATCAACTTCTTCATGTTAGTGTGTTAGTTTAATAGTACACCGCAAAGGTAGATACTTTTTCCATATTTCCAAAACTTTTTTTAATAAAATGGCCAATTTTATATTTTAGACGGGAAAAATGCCCGGATGGTTGGCACTAATCCGGGAAATGCACTAACTTAGTAGGAGATTTTTAAGCACCTGATATGAAAAAGACATTCCTATTTATCGTCGGCTGCCTGTTTTGCGCAGGAGCATTCGCCCAGGAGCCGGTAACTTTCACGGCCGAACAGGACCACCAGAATATGATGGACCAGCTGGGTATCAAGTCCATACGGCGCGGTTTCGATGCCGATGAAAAGAGCCCTTTCGCCGCCAACTACGATGAAAGCAAGGCCAACCCCTTCCCCGTCATTCCGGAAATCCTGAAGACAAAGGCAGGCAAGAAAGTGACCACCGCCAAGCAGTGGTGGGAAGTCCGCAGGCCGGAGATTGTGGAAGGATTTGAAAGCGAGGTGTACGGCCGCGTTCCGGAAAATGTCCCCGGAGTAACGTGGACGGTAGAAGTGGAAGAAATGGAGATGGTGGGCATGATCCGGGCCAAGGCCAAGCAGCTGCGCGGCCATGTGGACAACAGCGCCTGCCCTTCCATCAACGTGGATATCAAGATGGTGGTGGTAACCCCGGCCGACGCCAAGGGGCCGGTTCCGCTGCTGATGATGTTCGGCGGCGCCAACCTGCCCAACCCCGTGAAGCCCGGTGCGGCCGATATGGCTGTCATCAACAAGGCGCTGCGCCGCATCCTGGAGAATGATCCGGAGACGGCCGAACTCATGAAGAAATATCCGGCCTGGCAACCCTTCGAACCCGCCAATCCGTTTGCGGCGTTCATGCGCCCCCAGCAGGCTCCCGGCCAGGATCCGCCGTCCAACCAGCAGCTGCTGGCCGCCGGCTGGGGCTATGCCATGATAGATCCCGGCAGCATCCAGGCCGATAACGGCGCCGGCCTCACGCGCGGGATCATCGGCCTGGTGAACAAGGGCCAGCCCCGTAAACCGGACGACTGGGGTTCCCTGCGCGCCTGGGCATGGGGTGCCGCCCGGGGCCTGGATTACTTGGAGACGGACCCGGACGTGGACGCCAAGCACGTGGGTATCGAAGGTGTTTCCCGCTATGGCAAGGCCGCCCTTGTCACCCTGGCTTTTGAGGAACGCTTCTACATGGGCCTTATCGGCTCTTCCGGAAAGGGCGGCGCAACCCTGCACCGCCGTATCTTCGGCGAAGGCCTGGAGAACCTGGCCAATTCCGGCGAGTATCACTGGATGGCCGGCAACTATATCAAGTACTGCGCAATAGAGTCCAAGACGGGCGCCTGGAATGCCGATATGCTGCCCGTGGATTCCCACGA
>JAEEGJ010005002.1_pt1 | contig 42975 bp, 36 predicted proteins | sample 8958761 | NCBI WGS metagenome assembly JAEEGJ01 (sample SAMN16246546, study PRJNA631951) | gut metagenome | biome: gut microbiome; feature: rumen; material: RS-attached | host: Bos | place: Iran: Karaj | collected 2018-10
AATCCATTGTACTTGTCCCCTGACATCCCGGACTGGAAAAAAGAAGATGAGATCATTTCTGTCGCATCCCGCGTTTCAGATGTTGTGTTTAGCATATCCCGTTCCCTCGGAAAATCAGAGTTTTATTTTACTTCGATCATATATGATCTGCTTAAGGCAACAATAACATGCCTTATGGTGACTATGCCGATTATAAAGGATAGACAGGCAACATTGGAAGATGTGCAGGCCATAGTGACTGATTTTTCGTTAATCCATGATTATGCGGCTGAGCTCGAAAGAATATGCAGAAAGAGTAAACAAAAAGGATTTCAGAAGGTAGTCAATACTATTAACAGGACATTTTTGGGAAATGAGAAGGATAAGATCTATGAGCATTCTCGGGGACTTAGATTGCTTCTTGATCTTATCATCAACACAAACAAGGTAAGAGAAATTCTGTGTCCGTCTGACGACAAATCACTGGATCTCGACAAGGCACTGCGTGATGGAGAGGTGACAGTGATAAACTTTGGGCTTGAGATGGGTGATACTGACTCCAGGAGCCTCGGATTGATAATGCTTCTTTCTTTTATAGATGCGGTGCTTCGAAGACCTAGGGCTGAAGGTATCAGTATTTCACCTCATTTCCTGATTGTGGACGAGTTACCGGTAATTGTCTGTAAATCGTTTGAACGCGCATTGTCTTTATTTAGAAAATACCACGTAGGGATTGTCGGGTGTATACAGTCCCTTAGTCAGTTTGATAAGGACTCTTCAACTGCGTATCTCAAAACAGCTATCCTTAACGGCTGCGCACATCATACGATTTTCGGTAGGTGCACTGTAGAAGAAATGCGCATATACAGCGAACTTGCCGGGATTAAATGGGAAGAAGATGAGCTTGAGACTTTGACAGAGACAGACAAGGACACTGGCGAATATGTAGTCTCGTCATCAAAAAAAGAGTCATTGCAGAAGGTCAATGCGCTTGAAGGAACGGATATTCGAAACAGTATGTTTGGAGAGGTGACTCAGATAACCGTCCGTAACGGCAATCTGTATCCGCCTATCGCTGGTAAGGTAGATTTCTTATCGAAATGGAAGCGAAGAAAAATCAGACGACCTAAATATGACTGGTCAGATTATGTAACCATTGGTTCCGGTGTTAAAAATATGCTGAATAAAAAAGAAGAACCAGAACCTGACGGTGATAACTTTAAGGATCAGGAAGATTACAGAAAGTCAATCTTTGATTATTATGCACATCATCAGGATCCGGATAATGCAGAGGATATTAAAAAAATCTATAACGAAAACCCAAATTCCGGCTCGATAACCATATAGACAGTTATGGAGGACATGTGTGAATGAGATACTATATTGATAATAGCAGAGGGGATATAGAAGCATATGCTATCTTGTCATCTATTACCCCGATTGCGGATAGGTTTTCGGGCATAGGACACCATGTTGTTGAAAATGGTGAAATTAAACCGATGAATGTTGCTCCTGTAATTGCTCCCTCACCCAATGGCAAGCCTGCGATGTATGCAATGATGTGGGGTATTAAGACGAATGACAAGGCAGAAACAGTATATGAACTAAGTATTGATGATTTAGAGGGTACTTCAGAATTTAAGATTGATTTGGAGCGTCACAGATGCATTATACCGATATCATATTTCAGTGCTGCTTCGACAAGGGAAAATAGTTGCCGTGATTATTGTTACCCTAAACAAGACGATATTGTTTGGATGTGTGGAATATACAGAAACATAGGTAGTTTATCGTATTTTGCCGTTATTACTGCGAGATCTTGTGGTGGGGTTCGGTGTTACATCGACCGTATCCCGATGATGATCCATAAAGATATGATCGATACATGGATCTGTCCTTACGGAAATATGAATCAAGTTGTTGAAGAAAGAGTGCTTGATGTTCTGCTTGAAGGCAAACCCCGATGATTAAACGATAGAAATATGACTTAAAATCCCGGACTATGAGTATAGTCATAGTCCGGGGGAGGGCGTAGTAGATATAAATTTTATATAATAAAATATAATAGTGTATTATAAAATATAATAATAAATACAGTAAAGTGTTTATTGAGCAGTGTTTATTGAAATATTATCGAGATGATCTTGGAATAATTTCGTTTATATGATAAAGGGATTTATGATAATCGTCTGGCAAACCAAAAGCATACAAAATGAACTAAGAAAGCCAAAACCGGTTCAAAGCGTACGCTTTTCTATAATTAAGTCGAAATTTGTTTTGTCAGAGAGATCTATGCTAAGTACGAAGACAGAGAAAAATTATGAAGTAAATAATTATATTTCGAGATTCATGCGATGATGTTACATCAGTTAAAACCACTCCAGAAGGCACTGCTTATGACTTGTCGGATAGAAAACAGTTACGGAAGTTAATAATACGAGGGTATGAGAAATCAATTGAATTACTCAATCACTCAATTACTCAATTACTCAATACTCAATTCCTCAATTTTCAAAAAACAGATTGCGCATTGAGGTGGTTTTGTGCTATAATCAAATTGCGCGTTGAGGTATTTATGGCTTGGTGGCAAATTGCGTATAGCGGTATTCAGATATATCTTGCACCTTGCGCACAATGGTAATAGAGGAGATCTAGTTATGGAAATAAAGAGAAAGATATACGGAAAGATAAGTGACTGGAAAAGAGAATCCAAGGGTAAGAAAGCCCTGCTTATTGAAGGCGCCCGCCGTATCGGGAAATCTACTGTCGCGGAAGAGATAGGTAGGAACGAATACAAGTCCTATATACTGATAGATTTCAACAAAGCCGGCAAGGCTGTAAAGGCGGCCTTTGATCACATGGATTCCCTTGATGTGTTCTTCCAGACACTGATGCTGGAATATAATACCAGGCTTTATCCGAGGGAATCCCTCATCATATTTGACGAGGTGCAGAAATTCCCAAAGGCTAGGGAGTCGATAAAATACCTGGTGGCTGACGGGCGGTATGACTATATTGAGACAGGGTCTCTTATCTCGATAAAAGAGAATGTCGAAGACATAACCATTCCCTCCGAAGAGAGGAAGATGCAGATGTACCCCGTTGATTTCGGTGAGTTCATGACGTATATGGGGGAAGAGATCCTGCTGGAGCATATAGCGGATTGTTTACGACAGGGCAAGGCACTAGAACGGCAGATGCATGACAAGGCTATGCGCCTGTTCAAGGAATATATGCTTGTCGGGGGGATGCCGCAGGCCCTGGTGGCTTTCAAAGACAATGGAAGGGATTTTCATGCCGCTGATGTAGAGAAAAGGTACATACTTGAGCTTTATAAGGATGACATAAGGAAATCTGCGAAAAAATACAACTCTAAGGTTTCAGCTATATTTGATAATCTACCTGGTTTTCTCTCAACTCACGAGAAGAGAATAATTTTGAGTGACGTAGATAAGAGTAACGGCAAGTTCGATAAGTACGATGAGCCACTTTTCTGGCTCTCGGATTCGATGATATGTAACCTGTGCTATAAATGCAATGATCCTAACGTAGGACTTGCGCTGAACAGGAACGATTCATACGTAAAGTGTTATATGGGTGATACCGGACTTCTAGTGAGCCATGCTTTCAGCGAGAATGAGATCACGGAACAGCAGCTGTACAAGCAGATAATGGATGGAAAACTGCATCTCAACCAGGGGATGCTGTATGAGAATGTAATCGCTCAGATGATCACAAGCGCAGGCAGAAAGCTTTATTTCTATACAAGATATAACGAGGAGAAGCACAGGAACGACATCGAGATAGATTTCCTACTGTCAAACGAGAGCAAGACAAATTATAAAGTCAATCCGATAGAAGTTAAATCGTCGAAGAATTATTCGGCAACATCACTGGGGCGTTTCAAGGAATTGTTCGGAAAAAGGATCGACAAGCAGATAATCATCCATCCGAAGGATTATTCAGAAGAAGAAGGTTTGATTAAGATCCCGCCTTATATGCTGCATTCAATGATATGATGGATCAGCATATACAAGCGGAACGGTAAAGGAGAATTTATATGGGGAAATGAAGACTTGCATATTCCCTTATTATTTTGCAGAAATCGAAGCTCCCAGTTGGTTTGATGATTTATCTTATGTACCGGATAAGGATATCAATGATGCTGACTCATACTCAGAGGAAGACGCAGATGTTATATACATTACAATTGATATCATGGCTGACTGGGGCACATATACGGATGAGGGTATTTTCCCTTCTTGGTGGGATTAATCGGTTTGACAGGCTGTGCTTATATTGTACAGCCTGTCATCATTTTATATAGGAGATGAGTAAAAAATACCAATAATATAGCTCAATATTACACGTAAACGCAACACTTTGGATGAATAATAACGTACAGAAGTAATTGCAACAATCTTTTGGATCATAAGGTTTCTTATGGTCCATTTTTTTATGTTTAAGTGAGTATTTTAAATTTTTTTGCATGACAAACAGACGTCTTGCTAAAAAAATCCAACACTAAATGCAACACGCAGACCGATATTATATAAAGTGTTGCGTTTCGGAATGTACGAATACTTTGGGGGAAAATTTAACTGAATTTAAAGATAATTATTGAATTAATCATCCAAGTTTGTTACGTAGGAGAGTCGGCTTTAGAAGAACTTCATCAGGGGCTATTTCTTTTAAACCCATGATTTCATGGAGATGATTATCAATAATTATACGTGAAAGGGCATATGGTGTCTTGCCGTGAAATTTATCTCTGGCAAGGCTGTTGATATTATTGACCATCAGGGTGATATCATCCTGGTTACAGTGATCAAACGAGGTACTCTTGGGAATGACATAGCGGATAAACTCGTGATTCTTTTCTAAAGTTCCTTTCTGCCAGGAGCATTGGGGATCGCAGTAAAAGATTTTCGTTTTTATTTCACCGTTTTCATCGCATTCCATGGCTTCCGGGTATAGGAATTCGCTTCCTCTGTCGGTCAGAATCACCGGGAAAAGCTGCTGAAACAGTTCTATGCCAAGATCATTGCTAAGCTTGTTAAGAGCGTTTATAACGGCTTCCTGGGTCTTTTCCTCAAGCAGTATCACAAGCATAAGATTGCAGGAGCGGAAGAGAAGCGTAAGCATTGCTTTCTTTGAATAAACCGGTCCCAGAACGGTATCCATCTCTACGACATCGGTATCAGGATGCTTTTCCATATATTCCTTGAAACGCTCGTAACTGCGAGACAGTACGGACAAGCGTTCTTCCTGCGTCAGTTTTTTATAAGATTTGTCCTTTTTCCTTGGCTTATACCTGACTTTTCTGGGAAGATCTATATTCCTTGCCGTAAGGATAGATTTGTTAATGTACTTATAAAGTGTCGTGCGGCTGCAGTTGATTTCCTTGCTGTGGTTTGCGAACACATGAGCTATTGACTGGCCTTTTTTGATCAGCGGTGAAACCAGATTATCCATTTTCTGAAGGTCCTCAGGATCCTGGTCTATGCCTTCACGTGTTGAAATGAGCTTGTCATGATACTCATTATGGGCATAAGTAGCATAATAGAAAAAACGTTCATGAGTACAGGACAACTGTTTTGTACAGCCGTTGCATACATAAGGCGATTTGCAGAGCGTTTCGCAGTCCTGAGGTAAATATTGGCTGCATTTTGACCTGCACGCATTACAATTCCTGCATGGAGCATAACATCGTGTATCATGGCACAATCCGGTTATCTGGCAAGTATCACGCCTTGCACACGGAGGTATTGCATCAGGATACCGTTTCCCTTTGTTGCATCTGTGCTTATTGATTTCTCTTAGGATTGTTGATGGTGCTTTATCGACCATCTTGGCAATTGTTCTTAATGTGAGTCTTTGATCTAAACCTTCCTGTATAGTGACTCTGTTGTCTAATGACATATGGGACATATAGATTACCTGCCTTTCAAATATGTTCCCCATAGAGCATTTTAAACATTCCTAAATGCCTTTATATAATAACATAAAGGAGTAAACGCAACACTAACAATTTTTGTTGCGTTTACTCCTGGAATAGTGCATTTTCAACTTTATTTTATGAAATCCTGGGTGAAATAGGCTATTATTTCGTTAAACCTTGATTTAGCGAAATAATACATGTCGAAATCAGGGGTCTGTATAGGACCTAAATCCCTGCTCTCCCAAGTATTTTCGGGCGAATACTTTAATTTTGTTTAGGTGACTCTTCCTTATTTTTCTTAGAAGCTTTCATACTCCTAAGTTTTATCTTAAAGTAGATACCCTGGAATCTCTTTGTAAAGAAATTGATCAGCGGACCGCCCACAACCATAGTTATGACTGTAGGTACACCCAATGCACCGCCCAGTACAGCTCCGATGATAATTAACACTATATCAAAAGCAATCTTTACATATTTAAACTCAAAATGGGTGATATCAGAGAGATACAGCACTATACCGGTAAACGCATCCATACCTATATCTATGGCAATATAGATGGCAAGTCCGATATACAAAAGTATATATCCGATACATGAGAAAACAATGCTTGTAAACAGATTATTTTCAAAAACCAGAGCTCTGTATATGATGGAACCTACGGTAATAAAGCTTCCGTAAGCTATTATATAGATCAAAGTACCAAGACTCACATATTTTCTGGCTGCAAAAAACAGGAAAACCAGGATTACACCGCTTACAATAAAGCTGGTCACACCCAGCATATCAGAAGAAAAATTAAGAATATTTCTTATCCCGTCATAGAAAATACCGATAGAGTCAAGACCAAGTGCCGCACAGTTTGCAAACCCCACTCCTATACCGCACAAAGATACCCCAATCAATGCCAGTAAAATATCATAAATATTCGGAATCGTAAACTTTTTCTTGTCCTTCCCCATCTGCCGACCCCCTATTTAACTATCTCCATAAGCAAATTATAGTATATTTCTTACAATCTTGCAAGGAAAACATAGTCTATACTAAAATATTAGTAAAATATACTTGACAACAGTGCCGCAAACAGGTATGATTAAAGTTGGTGCATTAGGAATTGGGTTATAATTGGCGGATAAAATGGATATATTACAGTTTTACACTTTAATTGAATATTGCAGGAATAAGAGGACTTTTATACAGACTCATAACATTCCTGACCCCGATGCCATAGGCTCAGCTTATGGCCTTAAAAAGTTACTCAAGCATTACGGATTGAACACTACTATCTGTTATGACGGTGAACTTGACAGGATCAGTGCTGCGAAGATGCTGGATATGTTTGGTATTGAGATGTACGCTATCAGCGAGTTTGCAGACACGATGTCCGATGACGACTGTATCATATGTATCGATACCCAGAAAAAGGCCGGTAATGTCTCCGACCTTAACGGTAATGATGTAGCGGTCATTGATCATCACCCTGAAGTTGATTATTCAATGACATATAAATATTTATATAAAGACATAAGAAAAGTGGGCTCTTGCTGTTCACTCATTGCTCAGTATTTTCAAGAGCTTGAGATCGAGCCCAGTTCAGATACTGCTACTGTTCTGCTCCATGGTTTAAAGATGGACACGCTGCAGTTTACAAGAGGTGTTACAAGGACAGACATTGAGATGTTTGCATATCTTCATGATTATGCTGACGATGATAAATTAAAGAGTCTCGAAGTAAGCGGTATCATATTTAACGACTTAAAAACATACAGCGCAGCAATAAATAACATTCATGTATTTGATTATCTTGGGATTTCCTATATACCTTTCCCATGTCCCGACTCTCTGGTTTCCATGGTGGCAGACTTTATCATGTCATTAAAAGAGATCGAGGTTGCAGTTGTTTACAATGTAAGACCTGACGGTCTGAAGTTTTCCGTTCGTTCCGAGCGTAGAGAGGTTGATGCCGGAGTACTCGTCTCCGCTGCTCTTTCCGGACTAGGCAGTGGCGGCGGCCACGCAGCTATGGCCGGCGGCAGGATCAAATCCCAGAGGCTTTCGGAGTTAGGACCGTTCAGAGAGCACTTTATAAACGACAGATTTATGAAAATGCTCGGTATTTCCAACAAACGAAGCATCAGACAGTCATTGTTACCGACTACCAATACGACTTTTGATATTAAACCTTTAACATAAAAAAGATCCCAAATGAGGGATCTTTTTTCTATAATATGAAGTTATCCAAGACTCGTACCGAAGAAGTCTTCAAATGACATCTGGTCGGTCTTTGGCAGATTATCAAGTATACCCAGATCAGCCATGATCTCAATCATCGAATCTCCAACCTTAGCCTTTGATTTAAAGTCCTGACGTGATACAAACTTGTATCTGGACGAAGCATCTTCTATCTGCTCAGCAGCCTTTTCACCGAGACCATTGATGGTTGAGAGTGAAGGCATAAGCTTTCCGTCTATTATCTGGAAATGTCTGGCCTTGGCCTTATATATATCGATAGGCATAAACTCAAAGCCTCTCTCATAAAACTCGAGTACCAGACGCATATCATCGTACATACCCGATTCCTTAGCTGATAACTTCGAAGTCTTAGCTTTATCATTAAGCTTTTTCATCTCAGATTTTAGATGATCTCTGCCCTTACACATCAGTGCATAATCAAAGTCTGACGCTCTGATACTAAAGAAAGCACAATAATATGCCAGAGGATAATAAACCTTGAAATGTGCTATACGGAAAGCCATGATCATGTACGCACAGGCGTGAGCCTTAGGAAACATATACTTTATCCTCTTACATGACTCTATATACCATGCAGGCACATCATTAGCTATCATTTCCTCTTCCATCTCAGGAGTAAGTCCCTTACCTTTACGTACCGACTCCATGATCTTAAATGCATGTCCGGGCTCCAGACCCTTATTTATCAGATAGATCATGATATCATCACGTGTACAAATAGCCGTGGACAGTGTACAGTCACCGTTTTTGATGAAATACTGCGCATTGTTCAGCCATACATCGGTACCGTGTGACAGACCGGATATCTTAACCATGTCAGAGAATGACTGCGGTTTTGTATCCTTAAGCATCTGTATAACGAAATTCGTACCAAGCTCGGGAAGTCCTAAACTACCAAGTTCTACACCGTCAATCTGCTCGGGTTTAACCCCCAGTACATCACATGAATCAAACAGAGATATTACCTTCGGATCATCCATAGGTATCTTTTTAGCATCGATACCGGTCAGATCCTCCAGCATTCTGATCATGGTCGGATCATCGTGACCGAGGATATCGAGCTTTAACAGGTTATGATCGATACTGTGGTATTCAAAATGCGTTGTAACAGTCGGCGTAGTCATATCGTTTGCCGGATGCTGTATGGGAGTAAATGAATAAATATTTTCTCCCAAAGGAAGAACTACGATACCGCCGGGATGCTGACCTGTGGTACGTCTTACGCCTTCGCAGCCCTTAGCTATTCTTTCTTTCTCGGCATCTCTTAATACCATACCATGCTCTTCGCAGTATTTTGAAACCAAGCCGTAAGCTGTTTTTTCTGCCAAAGCACCCATGGTACCGGCTCTGTAGGTCTGACCTGCGCCAAAGATAACTTCGGTGTAGTCATGAGCCTTACTCTGGTATTCACCCGAGAAGTTAAGGTCGATATCAGGCTCCTTATCACCGTTAAATCCCAAGAAGGTTTCAAACGGGATATTCTGGCCCTCTCTTACCAGCCTGTGACCGCATACAGGGCAGTCCTTTTCAGGCAGGTCATATCCGGACTTTGAAACATATTCCTTACATATTTCAGAATCAAACTCACTGTAATGGCACTCCGGACAATAATAATGCGGAGGCAGCGGATTTACTTCCGTAATACCGGACATAGTAGCTACAAAGGACGAACCGACCGATCCACGGGAACCAACCAGGTATCCGTCCTCGTTAGATTTCCAAACAAGCTTCTGGGCTATGATGTACATTACTGCGAATCCGTTTTTGATAATGGAATCAAGTTCGTGCTCCAGACGGCTGCTAACCTGTACCGGCAGATCAGGACCGTAAATCTGATGAGCTCTTGTCTCACAGATATCACGTAGGGTTTTATCGGAATCAGGGATAACCGGCGGTGCCTTATCAGGTCTGACCGGAGTTATCCTTTCACACATATCAAAAATACGGTTAGGATTGGTAACAACTACCTCAAAAGCTTTATCCTTTCCGAGATAGCTGCATTCTTCAAGCATTTCTTCTGTAGTATGTAAATAAAGAGGCGCCTGCTTATCTGCATCTTCAAAGCCCTTGGAATGCATTATGATCCTACGGTATATTTCATCCTCAGGATTTAGAAAATGCACATCGTTTGTAGCGATACACATTTTCCCGTCAGCATCGGCCAGATCAACGATCCTCTTGTTTATCCTTCTTAAGTCGTTTTCATTCTGTACCTCAGGGAATTTTTCGCTTTCGATCATGTAAGCGTTATTTCCTATCTGCTGTATCTCATAATAATCATAAAAATCAGCAATACGCCTAATCTCACTCTCAGGCTTTTCATGTACGATAGCCCTGTAAAGCTCACCGGCCTCACAGGCAGATCCTACGATTATACCTTCGCGGTTTTCCTTAAGCAGACTCTTAGGGATTCTAGGCCATCTTCCGAAATAAGTCAGATGGGACTCTGAAACCAGTTTATACAGATTTATTCTTCCTGTATCATTTTTGCATAGCAGAATAATATGGTTAGAAGGCATTTTTCTTAAATCTTCTACGCTGTATTTACCGTCTTCCTGCTTATAAAATGTATGTCCTTTATCATTAGTAACACTGTCGGGTTCATCATCAACGATATATCCCTCACAGCCGTAAATGATCTTAAATTCCTTTGCACGTTTCTGCATCTCGGGATCCTTCATCTTTTTAGGCTCGAGAGCATGATTTGCTATAGGGAATGACTGTACAACACCATGATCGGTGATAGCGATACCTCTGTGTCCCCACTCAAATGCTTTCTTTACCAAAACATCTGCAGGTATAACACCGTCCATATCGCTCATCTGAGTATGTGCATGCAGCTCAACACGCTTTATTTCGGCGTTATCCATCCTCTTTACACGGAAATCAGAAATAGGCTTAACACCTCTGATCCTCTGGATGGTGGTCTCTTTGGTTATTTCAAAATTATCGTTTTCAGCGATACCACGGATAATAAAGAACTTGCCTTCCTTTATGTTCGAAGTGATAAGCTCCTTATCTTCTTCTGTCCTTAAGAAGAATTTACAAAGAATGGTATCGGTAAAGTCAGTTAGACTGAATTTAAACAGGAAAAATCCGCCCTTTGTCGTAATTAGGTCGTATACTCTAAGTACCATACCTTTTATTACAACGTCACCCATGTTATCGATGATATCTTTGATGGCAACAACATCACCCTCTACAGTAGTACCGTAAATAACATCGGGATCCTTAGGAGTAAGCTTTTTCTTGACAAACTTGGACTTATCAAAGCCTTCCTTGCCCTTTTTATCAGAGCTCTTGCTCTCTTTAGAATCTTCTTTTGATTCTTTACCGTCTGCTTTTTCTTTACCTGCTTCGTCATCAGTATTATCTGATGCTGCTTCTTCACTTTCAGCAGCATGAACAGATTTTGCAGAGATATAATTATCCATCGCTATAAGATAATCATCATGTTCATTCTCTGAATCATCCGACTTTTCTTCAGCCTTATATGTAAAGCTTAAAGTAACCTTAAGTCCAAAATAATCATCCAGGAATCTCGTGATTATCTCGCTAAGTCTTTTTTCTATTTCATGATTTATAAAATTATCATCAAGCTCGATATTTAATTCGTTTTCATTAACCGATATTACAGAATTACGATAGATGCTTTCAAGCAATCCGGAAGTATTTGTAAATTCATCCTCAACATATATTCCGTACTTTTTCCAGATATCAGGAAAACTCATATCTTCAAACTTATATCTGATATGAAGGTTTACATTCTTATTATCAGGCTCAAAAAACTGCTTAAAAAGATGTTCCTCCATTTTTCTTCTGTCATCGGCCTTGATAAACTTGTCAGAATCAACATAAACATCCATCCTGGCATGAGTATCACTGCTTGTGATGTTTGTAACACTTATATTTTCAAAGATCTTTTTTAATCGATCTTCGACCTTTAAATCTTCAAAAACCTCAAAGAAAAACATTCATATTCCCCATTTCTAATAAAACAATAACTTATAACAATCTTAAAAATTCTTCCTTAAAAGAAGGTAAAAGCTCCTCTTCTTTTACTTTCTTAATAATCTCACCCTTTTTGAAAATAAGACCTTCTCCTTTGCCGCCGGCGATACCCAGATCCGCGTCTCTTGCTTCACCGGGTCCGTTAACAACACAGCCCATAACTGCAATCTTTAAATTCTTATTATGAATATTAGCATTATTTTCATACTGTATCTCATCGATCATTTTTTGTACTTTTTCAGCGAGACCTATGAGATCTATATTGGTTCTGCCACATGTAGGACAGGATACAAGATTTATGCCGCTCTTCTTTAATCCAAGACTTGAAAGTATGGATTTACCGGCTTTAACCTCATATATCGGGTCTCCTGTAAGAGATACACGAATGGTATCTCCTATGCCCTCATAAAGTATTACTCCGATACCTACAGCTGATTTGATACTTCCGGTAGAAACAAGGCCTGTTTCGGTGATACCGACATGCAGCGGATACGGAGTCTTGTCTGCTATCAGCTCATGCGCTTTTATAGACATCATAACATCTGAAGATTTAATACTTATAACGATATTGTTAAAATCGAACTTTTCCAGTGCATCCACTTCTTTCAAAGCACTTTCAACCAGCGCCTCAGGGGTTGTCCCGCCATATTTAGCAACGAGTTCCTTTTCCAAAGAACCACCGTTAACACCAACTCTCAAAGGGATACCGTAGGCTTTGGCAGCCTCAACTACCTCGTGTACCTTATCCTGAGAGCCGATATTGCCGGGGTTGATCCTGACTTTATCTGCACCGTTTTTAATAGCTTCTATAGCCAGCTTATAATCGAAATGAATATCAGCAACGAGCGGGATATGGATACCCTTCTTTATTTCAGAAAAAGCCTTTGCAGCCTCCATATGAGGGACAGCACAGCGGATGATATCACAGCCCTCTCTCTCAAGGGCATTTATCTGGGCAACGGTAGCTGCCACATCCTCAGTTTTGGTATTACACATAGACTGGATGGCTATGGGATTGTTAGCGCCTATTGTGACATTACCGATTTTTACTTCTTTGCTATTTCGTCTATTTATATAGTTTTCCATTTTTTATTTTCTCCACTTGATTATTGAGAGCCACGGCATTTATAGTTCGCTTCGCGAAGCCGAGGCATACGTAGTGTAAAGTTTTCATAGAAAACTTTACACTACCTTTTACACCTTAGAAGAATACATACCTTATATCATTAAACAGTACAAGTACCATCAGTACCAGGAAAAATACCATACCGATTGCATGTACAAGGCCTTCTTTTTCCTTGGGTACAGGCTTGCCCCTTAATAATTCGATGATAATAAATATCAGTCTTCCACCATCAAGTGCAGGTAAAGGCAGCAGGTTCATAACACCTAAGTTTGCTGATAAAAGTATTGCAAAATTCAGAAGATTGAGGAATACATAGAGTATGCCGTCTTCCTTTGACTCCTGGATGGTATTATCAAGTTCTGATACAATACGAACAGGACCGCCAACATTATTTGCCAGATTCAGCTGGCCTGTAACGAGCTTTCCCAATGCCTTGATAGTGATACTAATCTGGAGCTTTACTTCATATAATGAATACTTGAAAATCTGAAGAGGATTAGCTGAAACTCTTGACTCATTATGATCAAAATAAACACCTACACTGTTATCATAATATCTCGGAGATACACAGCTCTCGGTATATTCGGGTATCAGATTGTATTCCTTAGGAGTACCCTTATGCTCTATAGTCATATTTATGACAGAGCCATCCATAGGATTATCAGCCAGGAACTGTGATAATGCATTTCCTGAAGCGATAGGTGTACCATTGATGGCAGTGATAACATCATCCATCCTGACACCTGCCTTCATCATGACACCGTCCTCTGATACTTCTGTAATCTTGCAGGGATCATCAGTTGCATTATAAGAAAAACCGAGCAGATATTTCTTAATGACAGTAGGCTCTATAGTACCCTTATATTTCTTACCGTCTCTTTCAAATACAATATCAAAGGGCTGTGTACCCATCTTATCAAGTACGAAATGATATGTCAGTTCTCTTGATAAAGAATAAGACTTTCCTTCATATTCATCAATGATGTCACCCACCTGCATACCGGTTACGGTATCGTTAGGATCATCTACATTGGTAAATACAGCTGTAGCGGCAGGAGTACCTTCTTTTACACCAACAACAGCCGGTGAATCATAACCAAGTATAGCGATTATGATGGCAGCAAATACAAATGCAAGAATGAAATTGAATATCGGGCCGGCAATTATAGTTGCAAATCTTGCCCAGGGACCTTTTGTATTAAATGCTCCCTCTTCCTTCGAATCGGTATCCTCACCAAGCATCTGACATGCACCGCCGATAAGGAAAAGCCTGAAAGCGTATACGGTCTCACCTTTTTTAAAACTGAAAATCTTAGGTCCCATACCCAGCATAAATTCAGTAACCTTTATGCCGTTTTTCTTGGCCACGATCATGTGCCCTAATTCATGGAATATAATTATCACACTGAATAAAACAATTCCAATCAAAATACTAACTACAGTGTTCATGTTTCTCTTTTCTTTCTATGTTTTACTTATTATAGTGTGTCAATGTGGACGGTTCTTTTTGACACATATTTCTCATATTTATAACGATAAGAATTTCATGGACATTTCTACAGCTTCCTGCTCTGCCCAAAGAATCTCATCCAATGTCGGTTCTGCAATATTTTTATGCTGAGACATACAGTACTCTATAATATCATAAATCTGAGTAAATCCTATCTCACCCTTTAAGAACCTGCCTACGGCATATTCGTTTGCAGCATTAAATACAGTACAAATACTTCCACCCTGCTTTGCGGCATCTATACCAAATTTCAGACCCTTGAAGGTATCATAATCAGGCTTTGCAAATTCAATCTTTGCAAGTTCAAACAGGTCAACTCTGCCACAGTCAAGAGGGAGTCTCTCAGGATAATACAAAGCATACTGTATGGGCAGTCTCATATCGGGTACACCTATCTGTGCCACTATAGAACCGTCAACAAACTGTACTGCGGAATGTATGATGCTCTTTGGCTGTATAACAACCTGTATCTTATCTACATCAACTGAAAACAGCCACTTTGCTTCCATTACCTCTAAAGCCTTGTTTACCAAAGTGGATGAATCGATAGTAATCTTAGCTCCCATATCCCAGTTGGGATGCTTTAATGCATCGGCAGCAGTTTTTCCTCTTAACTCATCATAGGAAAGTCCTCTGAAGGGCCCACCTGAGCATGTAAGCAGTATCTTTTCAACCACAGGACTGCCGTACCAGGATGTATAATCACCGTTAGGTCCGTATTTACCCTGTAAGCATTGAAAAATAGCCGAATGCTCACTGTCTATGGGCAGCAGCTTAACCTTATTCTCCTTTACCGCCTTCATTATGATATGTCCGGCAGTAACCAGGGTTTCTTTATTAGCCAGTGCCACATCACACCCTGCCTCTATAGCTGCCAGGGTAGGCTTTATGCCAATCATGCCAACGAGTGCGGTAACAGTCAGATCATTGTCTTTATCCCCTGCTATTTCAAGAAGTCCTTCCATTCCTGAAAGGACCTCCGTTGAGCTGTTTTTAAGTCGTCCGGCAAGTATACCGGCTTTTGTTTCATCATAAACACAAACCTTTTTTGGTTTAAACTCATCTATCTGCTGCTCCAGGTCGTCTATACGGCTTTTTGCAGAAAGAGAAGTTATTTTATATTCCCCATGTCGTTTGATAATGTCTATGGTCTGTTTTCCGATCGATCCTGTGGATCCGAGAAGGCACAAATTTTTCATATATAATTCCTTTTTTAGAATCTGTGACCGCCGCTGCTATGACTGTGTCCGCCGCCACCGCCGCCGCTTCTGCCGCCTGAACTGCCGGAACTACGAGGACAATATGTTTTGGTAGTACTTGTAATAGTATCGGTGGGATTTACAGCATTAAAGTTTACAGCTGCATATTTAAGAAGCTCGGTATCACTTGTTTTAGAAACAGATGATTTACCTACTGCTACTAGATACATAACTACAAATCCTATAACTAAAGAAATAAATACATTACTCACAACCTTCATAGGCTGTGCGATATGCATACCTGCGAGGACTTTTCCTATCTGGCTATAAGCCTCGGATGCACAGCGATAATATTCCTTATCTGATGCATAGCTGTAAACATTATCTGTAATGGTTGAACATTTTGATGCGGTAAGATTGTCTTCTACAACATCACCTGCAGAATATACAAGCAGATATCTGGTCTTCATATCGATAATGAAAATTACACAGTTATCTTTCTTGCTGTACTGCTGATAAAATGCTTCACAAAACTGATCTGTTGCACTCTCAGAATTACCGTAAGGATTTTCATTGGTGGTAAGGATTACCATATCGCCGTATTCGGTATACTGATAGATTTCATCAAGCAGAGTCTTGGCCTCTGTCTGAGCAAACAATCCGGCATTATCATAAAGGAAAGCAGTATAACCGGAAACATTGTTTGTCTTTGTCTCCTGATAAGCAACACCTGTGGTAGTAGTATTACCCGGATCTAAAGTATCCTGAAACTTATAAACTTCATCATCATAACCGTCTTCTGAATCTAAATAAGCATCTTCGTCATCATAATAATAATCATCGTCTTCATTCAGATCATCTATCAGATCCCACAGATCTAACAAATCTGCCTTAGCGGTTAATGGTGAAACGACAGCGCTAAATAAAGATACAGAAAGTAATAATGCTAATACAAAGCCAAATAATTTACGAAACTTTTGCACTGTCATCACCTCCTGTTCTGTTAAACTGTGGCAGTTTACGGGTTGTAAGTCTGTTATAGCGTGATACGATACGGATTACGCACCAAACTATATATGCCATAATAGCTATGGAACCAAGATAGAACCAAAGGTCAGATACGATACCGACTGTAAATTCTATAAGTAGAATAATACCTGCAATGCCAAGCGGTATCCAGAAAAAGCTCTTTTCTTTCATCTTATCCATCTGAGCTTTCTTTTCTTTCTCTTTCTTAGCAATGTTATCCGATGCTTTATCACCTGCAGCTCTATCTTTCTGACGTTTTACGGTTACAAGACCTTTATCATCTTCTCCAAACTCACGTTTAACTATCTGGTCCTCATGAGATGAGAAAATAGCTGCCATTATAAGTCCTACCACACCTGAGATCATAAGTGCATATTTAGGTACAATAGTAAAATTAAATACAAAATTAAGTAAGATAAATAATGCGACTGACAGAATAGAAGAAGCTAAAATGTATTTATTTACGGCTATCGGTATATCACCGGCAACCTTTCCTGTCTGACCGTTTACTACAGTATATGAAACACGTTCTTCGCCCTTTTTATCCTTGGAACGGATACTCATAAACCATACAGGGAACATGGTTAAAAACTTTCCGTCTACATTGGGCAGTAGCTTATTTATATTATTGTCACTTGCAGTCAGTCCGTATCTTCCAAAACCCGGGATCTGCTTATACTTATCAAATGCATCCTTTGCTATCAGTTTCTGTGCATCAATCTGGTATACATTATCATCCACATCATTTGTATCTGCATAGAAACCGCTAAGGAATGAAGGAGTAAAGGGCTGCTGCTGTGATGTATCAAAAGGAGCAATACCGTTACTTAAGTTGTCAGCAAAGCTGCTTGATGCATCAAAAGGTACATTATTGTACATCATATCAACATCAGCAGATAAAGCATGATTTTCGGTATATTTATAATCACCGCGATAGTAAACCCTTGAACCGCCGCAGGTTACATTTCCGTGCTTAGAAGTATTATAATTCCAGTAAGGCATATAAATACCACGGAAGGAATCAACACACTTCTCACTCTTCATCTCGTTAGGAGCAAAGAAAGCGCTCTTCATGAACTTGCCGTAGCTGTCCATACAGTCCTTCTTAGTCTTCTTGAAAGGAATGATATACTGCGGGCGCTTTGCTCTCGATATACGTCTGTCAAGTATGGTGGAAGCACCGCAGAAAGTACAGAATGCAGCCGCTTCGGTATCCTCTGTTATGATCTCGCCGCTGCACTGCGGACACCTGAAGGTTGATACCTCATAATAGTCTTCAAGATCCTTACCGGCTTCTTTGAGGACCTGCTCAGCAGGCTTTGCAAGACTTGTTCCGCAGAATCCGCATACAGTCTCATTTCCTTCTCTTTTACCGCCACAGCCCGGACATGTATCATAATATTCAACAGGACCTGCAGCACCTTCTTTGATATACTTATCGCCTTCTTCGGCATCTCTTTCCTTAACCACCGAATAAGGATCCACTACATTATTACAGAATTCACAATAAAGTGCCTGTTTTTCAATGTTAAATTTCAGATTACCTGAACAATTGGGACAAGCGTACATCTTTTTTCCTTTCTTAAAATATTTATGCTAATTAATCATTATATACTCAAATCAGATGAAAATAAATAACAACCAGTATACAATAGGAGCTATGAATATAACACTGTCGAATCTGTCAAGGATTCCGCCATGACCGGGGATCAAAGTACCATAGTCCTTTATACCTTTATTTCTCTTGATAGCTGACGCAGCCATATCACCGATCTGTGACACTACGGATCCGATAGCACCTGTAAGACCAAATACAAGTATGGGATTTGATATAGTACCTTCCAGCTTGCTCTTAAAGATGATAGCAAAGATAATACCGATAAGGGCGGCACCTACGATACCGCCGATAAGTCCTTCAAGAGACTTCTTTGGACTGAGCTTAGGTGCAATCTTTGTTTTACCGAGTTTCCTGCCCACTACATAAGCCATAGTGTCAGATCCCCATGAACCTATGAATATCAGCCATACGGTATATACTCCGCAGTCCATCTCGCGTACTCTTAAGATGTATGAAAGAGTTACAGCTACGTAGAAAAATCCGAAGAACACCATCGTGATCTGCTCTGAGTTAAACTTAGGAAATGTAAGTACATAAACCGCAAGTAAAACTACAATAAACAAAGCAATCAATATCGGGAAATACGATGCGATATAAACTGAAATATTTTTATCGAAAACAGTTAATGTCGAATTCGCTATATCCTCTTTAAAATATTCAGCAAAAAAGAAAATTGCAAAATAAATAACTGCAAATATATATCCGACTGCGCCGGCTTTTGATTTGTTCACTCCGACTACTCTGTATAACTCCATGAGTCCTATCATGGAAATCAGGAGTATTACTCCAAAAAGAACATAGCCGCCCAAAACCATCGAGGCTATAGCCACAGCCATCAGGATGACAGAGCTCCTGAATCTGATCATAAACGAATTATCGTTATTTATATCCTTACCCATTTGAAAGTCCTTTTAATTATGATTTTCTTCCACCATAACGTCTGTCACGGTTTGCATAGTATTCCAATGCCTTTTCCAACTCAGCCTTGTCAAAGTCAGGCCAGTAAACATCCGTAAAATACATCTCGGTGTATGCCAGCTGCCAGAGCATAAAGTTTGATATACGTAGTTCACCGCTGGTACGTATCAGCAGATCCGGATCCGGTATATCGGCAGTATCAAGATATCTCTTAAACAGATCTTCATTTATAGCTTTGGGATCAAGGCTGCCGTCCTTACATTCCTCTGCTATCTTTCTTGTGGCCCTGATTATCTCATCTCTGCCGCCATAATTTAATGCTACCTGAAACTGCAGACCGTCAAACTGCTTTGAATACTCCTCAAGGTCTGTTATAGTTTCCTGAAAATCCTGGGAGAGCCTGCTGATGTCACCGATTATACGCACACGCATATTGTTTCTGAGACATTTTTCCTTACAGCCTATAAGATACTGCTTAAGCAGCTTCATAAGCGTACTTACTTCATCATCTGACCTTGTCCAGTTTTCTGTTGAAAAAGCATAAACTGTAAGGTACTTTATACCAAGGTCCCATGCAGCCTTACAAGTCGGCTCAACATTGTTTGCTCCGGCCGAATGTCCCATAGCCCTGGGAAGCAGTCTCTTTTTAGCCCAACGGCCGTTACCGTCCATGATTATCCCTACATGAATCGGGATTTTCTTGATTTCTTCTTTTTTTGCCAATTTTAACTCCTATATTACAATACAAGACACAGAAGAGACGGACTCCTCTGTGTCCTAAAAATTTAATATGATATCCTTATTTTAAAGACTAAATGATTATACGGTCATGATTTCCTTAGTCTTCTCATCAGAAAGCTTATCGCACTTATCGCAGTATTTCTCAGTCATCTTGTTGATCTCGTCTTCAATCTGCTTCTGAACATCCTCAGAGATCTCACCTGACTTACCGATCTTCTTGATAGCTTCGTTTGCATCACGACGAACGTTTCTTACTGCTACCTTAGCATTCTCGCCCTTCTTCTTGATATCCTTAGCGAGCTCTTTACGTCTGTCCTCTGTAAGCTCAGGGAAAACAAGACGTATAACACGGCCGTCATCTGTAGGTGTGATACCCAGATCAGATGCAAGTATAGCCTTGCTGATCTCCTTTACCATCTTAGCTTCCCATGGCTGGATCTGGATAATACGAGCCTCAGGAACTGAGATATTGGCTACAGCATTAAGTCCTGAAGGAGTTCCATAATAATCGACCTTGATCTTATCTAAAAGATGGGGATTGGCACGACCTGCTCTTATCGAAGCATAATCTTCCTCAAGAAACTCGATAGTCTTTTGCATCTTTTCATCGAAAACTTTAATTCTTTCATCCATAATAAACCCTACCTCCTAATTATCATGTAAATATAATAACAAATTTAAATAAGTAATTCAATATATTTCTATTTATTTTGCGGTATAAATAATAAGATTGAACCAACAATATGTAAATAACAGAATATTGTCAGACTCCCGACAATTATAACTCCGATAAAGTTCACAGCCAGACATATAATACAAAGGGTAATGGCAATGTTTTTTAATCTGGTCATACCTTTAGAGATTAAAACAGAATATACAGCCAGACCCAAACAAAGTATTCCAAGAATTAACTGAGATATTTTAAGAATATCGGTAAACTCTTCAGAGTATTTTCTCAATCCCAAAGGAGAAGTTTCTACAAACATTGAAAGCTCTATAATACCATTTTCAACGAGAAAAACAAATGTAGTCAGAAGTGACATTATAAGATTAAGCACAAAGCATAATTTTTCCTTCATTATACATTTCTCCTGTATAACATTATAAATTCCATTTGTTTAATCAGATATCCGTATATCTGATTAAACAGTTACGATTGTTCCGGTACATTCTCCTGTTGCATTTTCATAGATGCCGTTAGGTCTGTTAAGCTTGAATATAAGCAAAGGCATCTTGTTTTCCATACATACTACTGTTGCACTGGTATCAATAACCTTTAATTTTTTCTGGAATACCTCTTCCAGAGAAATAGTATCATATTTAATTGCGGACGGGTCTTTTGCAGGATCTGCTGAGTAAACTCCTTCAATACCTTCACCCGTAAAGTTCTTGGCCATAAGAATTATATCACAGTTAAGCTCTACGGCTCTGAGAGCTGTTGCGGTATCTGTCGAGAAATACGGATGACCTGTACCGCCTGCAAGGAAGATAACCTTTCCTGCCTCAAGATCTGAAACTGCCTTATCCTTTGTAAAGAGCTGTGAAATATCTCCAAAAGTATAAGGAGTATAAATCTCTGTTTTCATGCCGACAAATCTGAATATCTCAGACACATAAACACAGTTCATAACCGTTGCCAGCATGCCTATCTGATCAGCCTTAAATCTGTCGATGGTCTCGCTGTCTCTGCCTCTCCAGAAGTTACCGCCACCGATAACAACTGCTACCTGTACGCCGTCATCAACGATTTTCTTTACCTGCTCTGCTACAGATATGCATGTAGCCTCATCAAAGCCCTGCTTTTTGTCACCTGCAAGAGCTTCACCACTGAATTTGAGAAGTATTCTCTTATACTTTGCCATATTTACCTCTTTCTGCAACTTTTATTGTAAATTCCTTTTAATGTGTCAAAAAGAACCGTCCTATGTCAATACTCCGTATGAGTGTTGACCGGTAACTATTGACACGTTTAATCTAATTAAAGATTGAGTCAACATCAGAATTAGCATATTCTAATGAACAGAAGCCCTCTAATACGGCTCCGTTTATTAACTGTACCGACTTAGCCTTGATATTACCCTTGATAACTGCTGTCGAATCAAGTATTACCGGTCCTTTTACATCCAATGTACCCTTTACTGCACCGGCTATTACTGCCGCACCGGCACTTATATCACCAATGATGACTGAGCCCTGGCCGATCTTAACCACACCGTTGCACTCTATGTTGCCCTCTACCCTGTGGGCATTGATCATAACCTCTGCAGCATGGGAATTTCCAATAACTTTACCTGATATAGAAAGCTTTCCGTCACAGAAAATGTCTCCGTTTACAGTGCCAAATACGTCCAATGAGCAGTCCGTAGTGATACTTCCGGTAATACTGGTACCTTCGGTGATCATCATGATCTGCTCGAAATCTTCGTCATCGAAGTCATCAAGGTTTTCGTCGTCTTCTATGTCATTTACATTTTCTGATATAGTTTCATCTGATGAAGCAATTTCAGAGTTTTCATTGACCTTATTTATATCTTGAATATCATTATCACCAGTATTTGATGTTACGGATGTTGAATCATTAGAAATCATACCATCATTAATAGTTTTATCTGCTACCGATACATCAGAAGAATCAGGAATATCCAGTTCATCTATAAGCCCGTCAATATCAGCATCCGTAACTTCTTCAGTATTTTCGTTTACGATATCACCTGCCTCATTAAGCAGATTGTCTATCTCACTGTCAGTAGCATCAGAGAAACCGTTTACGAAATCGAGACTGTTCACAAAGCTATCGTCCTGCACGAAATCGCCTTCTGAATCACTCTTATTATCTTTTTGTTCTTCTGAAGGTTCGATTATATCGAACAGATCATCGTTGTCCATAAACTTATCTCCTTAACCACAAAATTTTTAAACTGATGGAAGTCCCGGCTCTTTCTCAAGCCCTCTCTTTGCCAGTTTATCAGCCTGTTCATTATACTTTACATTACTGTGAGCCTCAACCTTGTAAAACCGTATGTCAAGCTTTTTTCTCTTATCGTTCATCCAGTCCCTGTAGCTCTTTGTCAGCTCATTTTTAGCTTTCCAGGCACCGGTGACCCAGCACTCTATGCCGGAATAATCATAGTAAATATCCAGGCTGTTAAATCCATTCTTTAATGCATACTGTACAGAAAGCATGGATGCAATCATTTCACCCGAGACATTTCTTTGCTTCAGAGCCTCGGGATCACATCCGGAACCACACAACTCCTCTATGACTTCATCCTCATATATCAGTACACATCCATAAGCATATCTGTTAACCGTCGGATTGAAACTTCCGTCAACATATGCAGTCAATTTCTTTTCACTCATCAGGACTTATTACCTTTATTGCTGTGACTGCTGTTTAGGTCTCTCAGTCTTTTCAACCTTCTTGCATACATAAATATCCTGCTCGTTAGAAAGTTTAAAACTGCCCTGCTTGATATATACGTTAGCCTCAGTAGCAGTACTAACACTCTTGAGCTCGGATCTTAAAGCACTTGTCCCAATAAAAGCTATGATCAATGCGATAACTATCGCGATACCAATTGCCTCTGCTATAACCATTATATATCACCTCTCAATCCATCAGTAACAGGTAAGCGCCGATAAATGCAATAACAAACGAAATAAAGAAGTAAATAAAGAAGTATTTCCAGTATTTACCCTTGTCCATAGGCAGATTACCTACGAACTTACCGGTCTGACCGTTCATACCGAATACAAACTTCTGTCCATTCCAGTTAGTGTTAAGTATCCACATAGGAAGCAAAACATACTTATATGAACCGTCACGGAGTCTAATGTTTGAATTCTCGGTCTGTACAGAGTCATAACCCTTTACGGTGCTTAAAAACTGTTGTGCTGTACTGTTCTTGATACGGAGATTTGCTCTCTCTACGCTCTCATCTGCCGAAACATCGTATTTATCAGCAAGATAACCCGAAAGATAAGCAGTAATAAACTCCTTCTGTTCTTCAAACTTGAAGGGCTCAAGTGAATCCATCAGATCATCATCCATTTTCTTAGAAGCATCAACCGGAATATTCTCAAAAGTAAGAGATCCTGAACGGACTATAGTATAATACTTAGTCTCTTTGTAATTGTAATCATTGTCACTCCAGCGTCTAACCTTGGTAGCCTTGTATCGCATATCTGCATCAGCACCTGAATTAAACAGCCAGAACGGAACATATACACCGTTTACCTCATCAATATGATTCTCCGAAGAAAATGCAGAAGGAAGAAGCTTCTTGCCCTGGAAATGCTTGGATAGTGCTTCTTTAGCGGCATTCTTATCGAGTTTGAACGGTATGATAAAGTCAGGCTTTAACTGACCGGCAAAATTCTGCATCATAACGATCGGATTACCGCAGAAAGGACATGAAGAAGCACCTGTAGTCTCAGCTGTAACGATCTCAGCACCACATGACTTACAATGGTAGCTGGCCATGCCGTTCATATCTTCTCCGCCCCAGCTCTGGCCTTCATAGCCTTCCCATTTCATGGACTCAGGCTCTTCGTTCTCCAAAGCCTGGTCTAACTCTTTTAAGGCATCCATCTCAAACTCAGTATCGCAGAAAGGACACTTCATCTTTCCGACAGTACTGTTAAACTCTATAGAACCGCCGCAACACGGGCATCTGTACTCTTGTAATGCCATTTTCCTTCTCCTTTATGACAAATTTACCACATTTAGGCACTATAAACATTTTACATTTATAGTGCCTAAAAGTCAATAATTCTCAAAGATTTTTCTCTTAAAAATAGCCTCAAGAATTATCCTGAGGCTATATAATTATTTTACTTAATTAGGGACGGGGCTTTCCACACTTTGTACAGAAGTTTCCGTCATTCTCAGCGCCACAAGCGCAAACCCAAGTGGTTGAAGCAGGTACTTCAGGCTTCGGCTTTCCACACTTAGGACAGAAGTTACCGGTGTTTTCAGCACCGCATTCGCACTTCCAAACACCTGCGGGAGCGGGCTTCGGCTTTCCACATGCTGTACAGAAGTTTCCGTCATTGTCCTTACCGCACTCACACTTCCACATATTAGCTGCTGCAGCGGCTGCCTGCTGCTGAGCTGCTACCTGCTGTGCTGCAGCCTGCTCCTGACCTGCCTGAGCATAAAGAGCATTGATAGTGTTGCCGATGCCGCCGTTCATACCGCCGCCGATCATGCCTACACCGAACATAGCGTTAGCTGCGCCGTTAGGATTCTTAGCTGCATCCTTAAGAGCCTGAGCCTGAGCTGCTGTAAGAGCTGCTGCACCAAGACCTGCATGCTGATATCTAGCCTCAGCCTGAGCGTCACGGATGAGCTTCTCGTTCTCTTCGGTAGTATTAGCTGAGTTAACATCAAAGCTTACAAGCTCGATACCTTTCTCAACAACCCACTTCTGATGGAGCTGCTCCTTAAGAGCCTCGCTCATTTCCTCTGTATGAAGAGGAAGCTCGTTATATCTGATCTCCATAGCTGAAAGCTTACCGAGAGCGGTATTGAGCTTTCCGCTGATTTCTGACTTAAGCTGCTGCTCGATATCTGCAGCCTTGAATGTATCGTTTACGTTACCTGCGATCTTTGTATAGAAAAGAAGCGGATCAACCAGACGATATGAGTAAATAGCGTTAAGTCTGATAGTAATATCAAGATCAAGGAAGATCTTGCTGTCTACAAGTCTGAAAGGTACAGGTGCGGGTGTGCCGTACTTGTTGCCCATGATAACTTTAGTATTGAAGTAGTAAACTCTCTGGTCATTACCAGCCTGTCCACCGTAAGTGAACTGCTGTCCTAACATCTTGAAAGAATCAATAAGGCTCTGACCGAAGCTGCCGGCAAAAATACTGGGAGCAAGAGAAGTATCGTATGTGAACTTACCGGGCTCTGCACAAACCTCAACTACCTTTCCGTTTTCTACGATGATCATGCACTGACCATCATTAACTACGATACCGCTACCGTTAGTGATGACATTGTCCTCACCCTTGGTGTTAGATGACTTGCCTGAAACCTGCTTTCTACCCTTAACCATAAGAGTGTCATCCGGAATAGAATCACAGTAAATAAATTCCTTCCACTGATTTGCCAGCACATTTCCTGCTGCACCAAGTCCTGCGTTAAGTGCACCACCTGCAATACTGCCAACTGCACCAACGACTGTTGAAATAAGTCCCATATACTTTGTTCTCCTTTCAATTTTGAAATCCTCTGGATTTCCATCCGAGGAACATTATAACACAATGAAATCCTTTGCACAATATTAAAATTAATAAATATTTTGCTCTAAAACCATATTAATTGGAAAATATAGCCGTTCAAATCGCAAAATCAACACTTTGTAACAAGGATGTCATCAACATAATAATCCGAGTTACCGTCTGTCTCGATAAAGAACTCGGCCGACTGAAGATCCTCAGGCAGCTGTGTGGTAGCAGAAACAAATGTCCATCCGCCCTTATTTGAAGGAGTCTCTGATATCCTGCCCTCTTTACTGCCGTCTATACCCATATAGATAAAGTTATCATCAGTCTTTACATAAGCTGTGATCGTAACCTTCTGTCCGATATAAGCAGAAATATTAAACTTAACTGTAGCCTCTTTCTCAGCACGTGTAACCTGAAGTGAATGACCTGCTCCGTCCCTGGACTCCTTATCGGTAACCTGAAGCATGGGTAGATGTCCGACACCTCTGACTCCGGCGATATTCTTCTTGCCTTCAAAGCCTTCAACCAGACCTATGAGTTTGATGCTCACATCATCTACATAAAGAGCGCTGAACTTACCGTCTTCCTCCTCAAGAGTTCCAAAATAGAGGAACATTGAATGAGTATCACCGGGTACAGTATAGATGCCTTTAACTTCAACAAACTCTTCTTTTCCGCACTCAGCCTCAGCAATCACAGGGAATCCCTCAATATCTGCCCTTATGCAGGCTTTCTTTGCAGGAGTCCTAACCCATGCGCTAACCTCTATCGTCTGGCCGATAAAGTCAGATACATCAAAGCTTATGCTGCTCCACTCATCAAATCTGATCTCCTGAGCAATGGCTGTTGTACCGCTGTGTACATATTTATTCTGGAATGATATATGAGCAAATCCTCTGGTCTTAAATCCGTAATCTTCAAGCTTCTGAGGTTCATTGCCCTTAGGCTCAAAGTCGGCAAACCTGTCCGAAAGATTGATATGTATAACCTCAGGCTCACCGAGTGATTCACCTGTAAGAGCACATTTAAGAGCCAGATATGATTTCTTGGGTGAAAGGTCACCGTTAAACAGCAACGGATCGGCTCCTCCCCTGATCCAGGAGTTATCATCGGTAAGGCCCCAGAAGGTAACGCACTTAAGCCTTGCACCCTCAGAATTTGCCTTAACCAGAGCTTCAAACAGATTCTTATAGAACATAGCCTGGTAATAATACTTATTAATATTTAAACAGGTACATTTAACATCCAGCTCGGTAATGTGTACAACATCTACCAGTTTACTGTAATCCTTGAGTGCCTTTACATACTCTTCAATATTGTTATTATCACTAAGATGTCCCTGCATACCGATACCATCGATAAGATTCTCTCCAAGGATGCTGCCGTGTTCATCGGTACGTCTCTCGAGAGCTGCTATGATAGCCTCCTTCTTATCGGGATGGAACTCGTTATAATCATTATAGAAAAGCAAGGGCTTGATCTTCTTTAATTCACTGTGAGAATCAGTTGTAATGCCATAATCCGGAGCATATTTTAAAGCGTATTCGTCAATAGCCTCTTTTGCAAACTTAAAAGCCCAGTAAATAAAGTCTTCGCCAATGATCTGATACCAATAGCTGTTACGGAGGCCTGTAGGTGTCTTATCCATAAGCTCTATGGCCTCGTTTACAACATCCCATGCATAAATGGTGGACGCATAGCCGTTTTTATACATATACTCCATACAGGAACCGATATAGCTCTTAAGACGCTTGAGCATGGTATCTCTGTCAACAAAACAAACAGGATCAAGCTTCTCAAAGCGCTTCATAAATGGTCTGACCTTTAAGATCTCGGGATCCGTAGGCACTGTAACTGGCTTATAACCCTTGCAGAAGGCCTCATTAGCACACTGGCTGTGCCAAACAAGAACATGACCTCTTACCTTCATACCGTTATCACGGGCAAAATCAAGCATACGCTTGGCATTATCATTGATAACGAAAGGAAGATAATCCTCGGTAGCCTCGGCACTGTTCCAGCCCATATTATAAGCAGGCTTAAGCTCGTTGGCGAAAGTCATGCTGTTAAACTCCTGAAGAATAAGCTTTTCCTTTTCAGGATTACCTATCTCATTGTTGGTAAAGTTATCATGTATGCTTTCACAAGCTACACCTATGGTAAAATAATTACTATAGAGCTCTTTTAAGCTGTTCATTCGTTCTCTCCTCTGTAAAAGACATAAATAACCAATACATCTATTCTATTTTACACATTTCTATACTAAATGTCTATATTTTTTTTCTAATATTTTTATCCCTCATATGAAGAAATCTTCAAATAATACTCCTCAAGCCTGGGTCTAGCACTCACATAACAGGGCTCAAGTCTCTTATCAAAGTGTTTACCGAAGCTCTCCATGATGATCTCATCGGCCTTTTCAAAGCTCATGCTTTCCTTATATACACGTTTGCTTACCAGAGCATCATATACATCGGCTATAGCCATGATCCTGGCCTCGAGAGGTATCTTTTCTCCCTTTAAACCACTGGGATAGCCTGAACCGTCCCATCTTTCATGATGATAATGAGCCACATTTTCTGCAATGATCTTAAAATCGGCATCATCTGTGCTTTTAAGTATCTCATGAACGATCCTGGCACCTTCGGCAGCGTGCTTCTTCATCTCTTCAAACTCTTCGGGAGTAAACTTACCCGGTTTTCTGAGCACCTGGTCATCTACGGCTATTTTCCCAAGGTCATGCATGGGTGCGGCCTTTATCAGATTCTTACAGAACGCTTCACTTAAGTTGAATACCTTCTGCTTCGTGATCTCATCCACCAGAATACGTATACAGTCACTTGTCCTCTTGATATGCCCACCGGTAGAATTGTCTCGGCTTTCAACCATGGTCGCCATACCCATTATCAGGTTGTTGTGCATTTCTATGATATGTGCAGTTTTACGGTTAACCTGATCCTTAAGTGAGGTATTAAACTTGCTGAGCAGTGAAATATACTTCTGATCCTTTGTATCATCAGTTATAACGAGCTGATAACCTCTCTTTGTCTTACCGTCAAACAGATAGTTAACATCTATATTATAAACCTTATCCCTGGTCTTATACAGGTGTTTATCCTTGTTCTCATCCTTTTTAAACTCATCAAGCCAAGGAATAACATACTTTTTCATGGACTCCTTGCTGTTTATCGGACTGTCTACGACTATATCCTCCAGTTCACCGAAAATCTTCCTGGCTGTATAGTTACTTCCGAGATAATTGTACTTAAAATCAATAGAAACAAATCCGGTAGTGCCTTTTTCAAGTATAGAATCTATACCCGACTCTGTAATATCATACAGACATATCCTATGTATGATCATCAGGAATATGGTCTCAGCCAAAACATAGGTTAAAGGCAGAAAATCCAACCTGTCAGTGATCATCCTGCCGCCAAAAAACCCTATAACCGATAAGCTTTCTGCTAGTACAAGAAGTTTGACTATCTTCCTTGATACAACCTTTTTCTTCTTGATGCAGTAAATAAGAGCTGCAAAATCAAGTATAAAATAAGCTATGATCATGATGTAGAACAAGGTATGTCCCCATCCATAATCCTTATTGGTGAGATATCCTGTACCATCCTTTATGACAAAGTCCACGGATTTATAGAAAATTGAATATTTGCCCACAGTCAGGGAAAGTGCATAAATACCTACCGAAACGCCAAACATTATGAGTCTCAACCAATTAGGTATTGTAATATGACAAAGCACGAATATTGCCAGGGTAATAAACAGCATATTAAAGCATCCGCCGATATACGCTATCTTATTAGCCAATAAAGCCTCTCTCAAGCTGTGTGAATTTGCCATCCATACATATGCAAGATTGTTTAAGGGGACTATAAAGAAAATAAGATTAAAATAAACGCTGAAGTGTTTATGCCATTTAAAAACATAGACTCCGGACAGGATAAGAGAAGCTACAAAATAAAAGATATAAAAAATTCTTGCATCAAGCATTACACTTCTCTCCTTTCCATCGTCATATTTTAAATTTTAACACAGTTTATGCAATAATTCCATAATTTTATACTTATTATATTTGAAAATTTATAAAAATTTAATAATCGACTTGACATATAACGATTTATCTGTTTTAATTAAAGATAATTTGACTTAAGGAGTATTCCTATGGGTAGAGATGAAATCCTTAACAAAATATCCAAAGGTGCCAGAGCATCGGTAATACTTGGCTTTATATTTGCTATCGGAGGACTGATAGTCAGTATACTCATGTTTATCATGGGTACAAACAGCGATAATGTTGTATTTCTTATCATCATGCTTGCACTGTTCGCTGTGGGTGTAGTCATCTTGATCTTCAATATACCACAGATGCTGGATCCAATGAAATCAAGATTTATCAAGAAAAACCCTGATATCTTAAAAATGGCTGATGAGTTATACAGTAATATCGTATATCAGGACAAAACTTTAATGTTCTCTCCTCGTATCATAGCAAATGCTTGCGATATAAGGCAGATGGCATATACCGATGAAGTCTTTCTTATTTATGTATATATACACAAAACTAACGGTGTTACAGACTTAAAGCAGCTTCGCCTTGAAACAGCCAGAGAAACCATCAATCTTCCAATCATCTACAAAAAAGATGATGAAATTAACGGCCTTATCGGTCAGATACTTCAGCATTGCCGGTATGCACGTGTCGGCTATAATGATGACGGTATGGCTTATCTTCGCCAGATGCGTGAGCTCTGGAAACAGGATCAGGAAAGAAAGCACATGAGGCTGAACTAATTTGATATCATTTTATTCCAATTAGGATAAAATTAGATATAATAAAACCTATAATTTTTAAGGAGAATGAAAATGAACTTTAACTGGAAACTAAAATTCGCATTAATTGCTCTTGTTATCGCAGTAATGTTAGTAGTAACTGGTGGTAAAGATGCATTCAATTTTATGAAAGATCCCATTCAATTAAAAACTTCTGATCAGGTTAAAAATCTTAAAAATGGAGATCATGTTACTTTTGATATAACAATGGTATATGATTGCATAATTAGCCAAACAACAACTACTACCAAAAATGGAGTTACACAAAGTTCTAAAGAAAGCGCTCGATACTATGTTATTCCTTTTTTAGATATTAACGAAGCTGGATATGAGACAGTTGGTGCATTATTAACAATCAAAGTAAATTCTGAATATTTTTCTAAATTTCAAAAAGCTGGTGAAGATTTCTGGAATTATTGGGAAGATTATACACTTCCAACACCTAGTACTGTTATTTATTCTGTTGATGGAATTATCAAAGACATGTCTTCAGAAGAACAAAAATATGCTTCTGATTATGTAAAAACCGGCAATATGAAAAATATATATGTTAATACACCTAGCAAGTCAGCTTCATACATTATGTTAGGTTGCAGTGGCGTTGCTCTTCTGTTAGGCGCATTGTTCATTGTTCTTTTCGTCTTAGGAAAGAAGAAGGAACAGGCAAGACTTGAAGAAATGAGAGCTAACAACCCTACTTACTACCAGGCTCCTGCAGGCGTTACATTCAACAACAATGTAAACGATCCTACCGCTCAGAATCCTTACGCATTCGATCCCAGTACCGATCCCAGATTCAACGGTATGGCCCAGGGCAATCCTGTAGCACCCAATAACCAGTATAGCGCACAGCCTATGAATGGCAACTTCAACGAAGTAGCTCCCACAAACGGTCAGTATGGTGCATCTGCTGATAATTCAGGTAATTTCAATGAGATACCTAATAACGATCCGTTCAATAATCAGCAGTAAGTTCAACTAATGTATATGATAATATTTTAATAAAATTCAAGCAGGAGCCACAAATGACTCCTGCTTATTTTTTATGTATTTTCTTGATATTCAAAAAAACTAACACACAATATGTTATGCATCCGCTTTCTCATTAAATACCGAGAACAGTGAAAGCAACGCAAGACTGATAAGCATGCCTCCTATGATATCAGAGAACCAGTGAACACCGCAGATAACTCTGCCCAAAATAGCTGCGATAATGATTAACAGTAAAGCAAACTGTATACAAAGTCTGGCTGATGATTTTTTAATATAGGTTTTAGCCATAAGCATTGCGCTTCCGAGAACTATGATGATCAGCATAGTATGTGATGAAGGGAAGGATGCTTCAAGATGTTGATAACCCGGCATTATTATCGGCCTGTAATTAATGACAACCTTTTCAAACAAAAGATACAGACCACCGGTGACGATATACAGTACACCTACAGCCAATATGCACTTATCAACTTTCCATAGGCTTTTTCTTGTAATAAGCTGGAATAGTCCTAATAGACCGTGTATACCGACAACTGCCAATGAAAACAAACCAATATACCATGATAAGTCATACCAGAACTCGTTATAGCCGCATTCATCATAATGCCATAGATCATGGAACGAACTGTTTATAAGCGAAAGACCTACTTCAGAACCTCTGGGACCAACTTTTCCGACATCCACAGTCTTTACAATCACGATCCAGGCAATTGAAAGGATCAAGGCTACAATAAAAATGATTATTTTTGTTCTTTTTTTCATTAAAAATTTCCCTCTTTACATCTTTATAAATATTATGATATCTCATTAACAATCAGGATAAAATATCTCTATATAGATTATATAAATAGTCTCGGGAAGAAGCTGTGAATACATCTTCTCCATACGCTCCAGTCATGATGTCCGGGGAAAAGTTCTCTTATGATATTAAGTCCTTTACCCTCCAGCATCTTGTCATCATGCTCAAAGCTGTTAAAGTAGTTGTCCTCTGTACCCATAGCTCTGTAGAATACCTTAAAGCTGCTGTTAAACTTCTCCTTATCCTCTAAGAGATCAAGATGAGGCTCTTTTGCTCCGTCAGGTCTGGGGAAGCTCATGAAACCGCTGAACACTCCTACATAACTGAACATATCCGGATGTGTCATGGTAACGATACTAGTCTGGTAGCTGCCCATGGACAGACCTGCCATAGCACGATGCCACTTATCCGTGAGAACATTATACTTACCCTCGATATAAGGGATAAGATCCTGAAGCAAAACATCAACAAATGCATGGAATACCATCTTGGGCTCTTTAAACTGAGTCATGCCGCAAGCCATAACGATAAGACACTCTTCCATCTTGCCTTCATACATCAGCTTATCAGCTATACGTGCAGCATGTCCTTGATAAACCCAGCCACTCTCATTCTCTCCGTATCCATGTTGTAAGTAAAGTACAGGATATTTCTTATTGGGATCATAATTTGCAGGAGTATAGACCATGCAGATCTCAAGTTTACCGGTAACTGAAGAAGGGAAATACTGACGTGTAACACCGCCGTGAGGTATACCCTCCAAAGTATCCCAGTCCTCTTCACCCGGTACGGGTATATCAAGGAAATTCATTGGACGGCAGCAGCCGTAACCTATAGGCAGGTAAGGATTAAGCACCTCATTGCCGTCAATCTTTATAAAGAAATACTTGAAACCTCTGCCCAGGTCAACCGTAGCTTCCCATATCTCGTCATTTATCTTGTCAAACTTAAAAATAGTGCCAAACTGATCGATCACTACCTCTTTGGCATTAGGCGCTTTAATATGTATAAGCACTCTGCCGTCATCAAGTAACTCATATCCCTGATCTCCATCCCTGCCGGGCTCCCCAAAATAAGGATCAAAAGATAATGCTGTGTCAAGTGGCCATTGTTTCTTCATCTTTGTAAACCTCCATTTTCAAAGTAAAAATATTTACCAAACATGAATATTATAGCACATTTGAACCTAAAATAATAGTATAAATTTGCTTTAAAACAGTCATTTAAGTAGCAATTTTGTTTTTTCCGTATTTTTTACGCCAGTCTTTATATGCTCCTGTCTTAACTCTTCTGTCTAATGTGGGCTTTTCAGCATCTGCAGGTATGGCATAAGCACCTGCAAACATAGTTACTCCCGGGATCCTTTCGTCCTGACAAAGTTTATTCACCCATCTTGAGCTAAGTCCCCACTTAGCGCTTGCATCCTTTACAGTCATATAGCCTTGCATAAAACACCCCCATGTTACAATTTATTACTTACTCTAAATATCTTGCCTTCAGAGTTTTTATCTCCATGTCACCGACTCCGAGCTCCTCAAACAGATATTCCTTAACGCTTCCATAGTTATTTTCCAAAGTTTCAATAGCATTGGTCAAATATCTTTCAATTACGCCACCGGAACAGAACAGCAAAGCATCCATTTTTCTCTGCGGCATATTGGCAGCCAATGCTTTTGATTTAACAAATTCGAGAGTTTTGGCATTATACTCATTTGTAAGCATATAATCATCTATAATGGTCTTCTTGTCAGCACCGAGAGCATAAAGCAAAAGCATTGCTGCGAGACCAGTACGGTCCTTTCCGTCAGTACAGTGCCAAAGGACTGCACAATTATCGTCTTTAAGCTCAAGTAATATCTTAAAAAATTCTTTATATGCCTTTTTACCTCTTTCATCAAGTACAAAACCTATATAAGTATCAGGACCTAACATACCATACTCATATGCCTGTTCAAATATAGCCGTTCTGTCTGTGGTTTTCCACATAAGCTGCTTGTCAACTTCCCTGATATCCTTTACCTTCGAGAAATAGTCCTCCATCTCCACTACAGAAAGACCAACAATCTTAATGCCGGATATTTCAGGATCGGGCACATGCTTTCTCTCTTCGTTCATACGGAAGTCAATGATAGTATTAATTTTATATTTGTCCTTTATCAAAGACTTTGCTTCATCCGTAGCGTTATTAAGACTGCCGGCCCTTATGAGTTTTCCTTTAACTATAGTCTTATCACCTATTTTGTATCCACCAAGTTCCCTGGCATTATTAACCCCGGGTAATACTATTTCATTTTTAAACATAACCTATACCTCTTTTTCATAAACTTTTTTAGGAGCAAATAGTATTGTCTATAACTATGGGATCGGATGAAGTGTATCTATCATCTTAAAAAACTTCTTCTTTGTGAAGAAAACAACCGGTTTTCTCAGATAATTCGGTACATTTGGAGAAGTTGCAACACCCTTTATAAAACTGATCATCGAGTAGCCTTTAATTATTCGGTCAATCTCTGCTATCTCTTTATCATCATTTGTATTAAAATATCTCTTTAATATAGTTTTCCAAACAAAAGCATATTGATCCTTTGTTAATCCGTTTTGAGTTACTTTATAATTTGATTTGGCAGCAGATACATATACCAGATACATCGCCGCCAGATCGATGATCGGATGACCTACACCGGAATCATCAACATCTATCAGCATTATCTCACCATTCTGATACATAAGATTGCCCGGATGGAAGTCCTGATGTATAAAGGTATTCCTTTTAGGTATTGTATCTATAAGTTTAAGGACTCTTTCAGCCTCATTGGGCTTATAAAAACCCGCATCCAATGTCATTTTCACTTCATTCTTAAGCCTGTCTCTTGAATCCGGTAATATACCGTCCTCAAACTCAGTCTGATGCAGCTTCTTTAAAGTATCCGCAATCATATTTGAAAAGAATTCCAATTTATCAGGATTCTCATACATCTCCTGACCGAAAGACTTTGCATTGATCATCTCATATATAACGCCGTAATCATTACCTACTTTGACCATTTCAAATGCAATCATAGAAGGAATCCCATGAACAAATGCTGTTTTGGTTATTTCTCTGTTACGCTTTATCTTTTCAAAATCTGCTCTGTTACTGAAGTAAATCTTGACAATTCTTTCATCATCCAGCTTATAAACAGCACCGTTTCCACCTTTACCAAGCAGCTCACAGCCATCTATAGATATTTCTTTTAAGGTTTTACCGTTAAAATTATCATTACCCATTTACAACACTCCTGATTATAAATATATGTTATTTATTCTATAACTTTCTTAAAAGCCCAGTTTCCAAGCCAGAAACCCATGCTTTTCACTCTTCCCCTGTGAAAGCATGTAAATCCGCATTTATTATAAAATCCTGCATTTTCTTTAGAATTAGTTATCAGGGCAAGCGTTCCTCCGCCCTTTTCTTTTATATAACCGGATAAATATTCCATTAAAGCATTTGATCCATATCCTTTTCTTTGATAATCCTTCCTTACGGAAAAATTATGAAGATAGTAAAAATCAGGTGTTTTCTCTCTGAGTTTTCTTATTGGTTCCTCACATGCATTGTCCATCATAGAAAAAGCCAGAACCTTAAAAAAATTACATCCTCTGAATACAGATTTAAAACCTAATAAAGTATATTCCAGATCACCTGCCTGTTTACTTCCGGGTTCATGCAGTGCAATCACTATAACTATTTTATTATTTTCTTCTCCGACAATCAGCTGATTTCTTCTAAAATTAACTAATAGACATATTTTTTCCATTTCATAAACAAACTGCCATCGTCTATTATAATTTTTTTCATAATTACCGAAAAAATCATAATCAAAGAAGGCTTCCCCAGCCACCTGAAATACTTCTTCCAAATCTTCTTTTCTTGCTCTTCTAAAATTGATCATTTCTTGATCTCCTGATTTAACTTTTTTAAATTTTCTTAATTATCATCTCGTATACGTTTTAATCCCGGTTGCTGATATGTTCTAAATAAAAAGCACCGTAACCAAAGAGCTACGATGCTTTATATCACACAATTTTAAGTTGCAACTGGCTGACATATGAAAACATCCTTGTAATCCTTTAGTCCCTTTAGCTTTGCAGTCCCATCCTTTCGAGTGGTTTGCCGAATCAATTACATGTTCTATTTTAATCATTATTGTGCACAATGTCAAGCCTAAATATTTATTTAATTATTTTTTTATATTTTGGTATATTCCGGAATATTCAAACGATAATACCTCCACCGATAACATAACCGTTTTCATCATAAAAGACAGCAGACTGTCCCGGTGTAGCAGACTTAACAGGCTTATCAAATGTTAATAAGAGCCTGTCATCAGACACTTTTTTTATTTCAGCATACTCTCCGGCATGGTGATAACGTATCTTTACTATACCATTAATACTCTCGCCGACTTCAAGATCAGGAATACTTAGGAAGTTATAATCTCGGATATCTGCCTTTTCTGACATCAGGTCCTCCTCTTCTCCTATAACCACCTGGTTTAGATCAGGATTAAGTTTACAAACATAAACCGGATGGCCCAAAGCTATGCCTAAACCCTTACGCTGTCCTATGGTATAGTGTATCAGGCCATTATGTTTACCCAAAGATTTACCGTCTTTATCAACGAAATCACCGGCTTTAAACGGGTCTATTGAATCATCCGCTGTCTCCGTTAACATTTTGTAATTTTTTTGTATGAATCCGGCATAGTCGTCGTCAGGTATGAAGCATATCTCCTGAGAGTCCTTTTTCTCAGCCACAGGTATGCCTGCTTCCTTTGCTATCTCTCTTATCTGAGACTTATCATACTCTCCCAGTGGGAATAAAACTCTCTCAAGCTGTTCCTGGGTCAGCTTATACAGCATATATGTTTGATCCTTTTTTGCAGCATCTGACTTTTGTACGGTATACCTTCCATTTGGTAACTTTACCTTTTTGGCATAATGCCCGGTGGCTATATAATCAGCTCCCAAGACATTAGCAAAGTATAAAAGCTTCTCAAATTTAACATACCTATTGCATTCCACACATGGATTCGGAGTCCTGGCACACATATATTCGCAAACAAAAGGCTTAACCACCTTGTTTTTGAATTCACTTACTCCGTTAAACGCATGAAACTCTATACCCAGCATATCTGCAGTATCTTTTGCATCATCTATCTCACAGCATTTGTTTTGGACAACTTCATAAACATTCTTGTAATCCTGATTTGATTCTTCACTGTTTATCAATATAGGCTGTACTGATGTATTAGTCATGCCTTCAAAGTAATTAAATCCAACATGTTCCCATGTACGTATCATAACACCTATTACTTCATAACCGGCCTTTTTTAATAAATATGCTGCTACAGCGCTGTCAACACCACCTGACATACCAACAATAACTTTCGCCATATTATAAATCCTTATTTATTTTCAGACTTTAAACCAGCTAAAACCTTCTTGATTATTGTTACTGCTTTCCCTTTCAGGTTTTATAACTACTTTATTCTGAAATATCCTTAAATCCGATCTTTCTAATGCAACTTCACGACAATAGTCAAGATTATCCTGTATCTTTTGACTAAGATTCCATATCATCTGTATATATTCCGATGATTTAGGCCTGCTGTATAAAACTATCATATCCCCATATATTTCAACTTTTTGAATTGATTCATGGATGCCAAAAATCTTATCCTGGTTTTCATTACCTGAAACTTCAGATTTAAAAAGCAGTTCAGGATTTCTTGAAGATGCGACATCGATTTCATCAGCAAGTCTAAGAACAGCAGAAAGATATGCAGTCCTGATAGTCCCATTTGGAACATTTATATCTCCATATTCTGCCTTATCGAATAAATCCGTTTTCCTATGTCCTCTTGATATCTGTATGATAGCTTTTTTATAAGATTCATCCGGGATATCGTAAAGATCAAAATACTTCTCAATAAAAAGCGCACTGTACTCATGATGAAAGATTCGTACTTTATCGGCCTCATCATGACTATCTTCGATAAATCCGTTAACTGTTTTTTCAAGGATCTTTGAAAAATTAATGTAATCCTCATTATTGATCCCCATACCGATGTCATGCATATAACTTGCCATCATCAAAACGTAGCATTCATCAGGAGATAATTTAGCTACCTGATCAATACCTATGATATCATTACAGTATTCAATTATATCCAGGCTATGAAACATTGAATGATCTGTATATCCAGGAAATCTCACAGTATATTTCTTTAGCATGTTATTAAAAACTAAGATACTGTCTTTCATTCTCCTATGGAGCTCTGGATTACCATCTCTAAGTCTTTTTTCTAAACAAAATCCACTTACATCATTTTCTTGAATTATATTCATAGATTAATTCAATTTCTCCTATTTTATATCAAGCAAATCTCTTCTTCTTTCGCCCTTCATCTGGCGCTTATTCTTGTACATCTCTCTATCAGCTCTTCTGTATGCATCGTCAAACTTTTCACCCTCGTTCATCTTTGCATATCCTATGGCAAACTTATAAGCGGATCCCATAATATCAAATTCTATGTCTTTCTTCATCTTTAGCAAACGCTCATAGTCAGCACCAATGCATACGATTACAAACTCATCTCCACCAATCCTGTACAAATGACATCCCTTAAAAAGATGTCTTTTTATAAGCTTAGTTACAGACCTTATTGCATTATCTCCTGCCAGATGTCCCTGGGTATCATTGATTATCTTAAGATCATTTAAGTCAATAGAAAATATGACCACATTATCAGAGCTGTCAAGGTTTCTTGTATCCGCATAAAAGCTTATACGATTATTAGCTCCTGTAAGAGTATCAAGCTTAAAGTGCTCTACATGCATATACATATAGAAAAAAGCAACATCAAGTGAAACAACTCCGATCAATATACCTCTCAATTGGAATATTGTCTCAACAGCAGTACCTGCTAAAGAAAGAAATGTAGCCAGACATACAACTATACATTCTCTCCATCTGTCATACCTTAATATATAAACAGCATAATAAAACAGTACAATTGAAAGTCCTAATGATATAACATGAGGTGTGTATGCCAAAGGCCCTCTCATTATCTCACCATCTTCACCGTACCAGAAAACAAGATGAGTAAAGAATGCCAAAGAAGTAATCACCAGATTTACCATCAAAGGTATAGCAAGAATCTTTTTATAGATATTTCTCTCATCCCTGATCTCAATCAGTATAAGGGATACCATAAGCAGTAATCTTACATTATACCCAAGAAAAGCCGATAATGTATGTATATAGCCGGTATTCCTGCCTTCCAGCAGATAATAATCTATGTTATCTATGATAATCAGAACTATAAGTAAAAACATCGGTCTCACAAACATCTGTGTTACTTCATGTTCATATACATCATTGAAAGTTATAAATATTATAAGAAATATTATTAAACATAACGGTAAAAAATTTATCTGTACAAGTTCCTGTAAAAATGAATCGTACATTGCCAAACCTCTTTGAATCAGTTATTATATTCTTTCTTATTTAAGTCATACACAGCCTGATCGATGGATTTATAGATACCATAACCTTTGATCAGTTTTTTTACATTATTTAAAGTGGTTTCATTAGGTTTATTTCCGTTTTCTATTTCCTGAAGCAAAAGATCGATATGCACTTTAAATGTCAGCATGGTTTCTGTAGTGTTCCTAAGCATATTGAGTACCACCTGATGATTTGTCTTAACAAACTCTCCAAAGGATTCCTCAGGTATCTTCATTACCAGCACATCAGAAAAAGCAACGACAGTATATATGGATGGTTTGTGAAGCAGCATGCCAAGTTCTCCAAAACATGACTGTTCACCCAGAATCTTTATCAAGGCCTCGTGATCGGTCCGATATCCGATATACACTTCAGCATGACCATTTATGATCTTAAACAAATATTCATTTATCTCGTCTTCCTTTAGGATTATGTCACCTTCAGAATACTTTACCATTTGTATACCGGCCATACATTTATCTCCCAGATCAAAAATATACCATTTGAAACAAAATTCAATGCATATTGTTCTTTTAATCTATATATTTTACCATATTTCAGACAATTCTTCAATATTTTTTTGAACAATGAAAAAACGAAGACAAAACTCACATGATATGAGATTGTCTTCGAATAAAAACTGTAATATTTATATGTAATTTTTGTTTTTCCAGTATATTACATATTGTTTATTGTATAGTATTCATATAGCCATAATAGTAATTTGGCTCCGAATCTCCCTTACGGAATGTATCAGGATGAGCCTTAAGATATGCCTTTACCTGTTCAAATAGTTTACCTTCGGGTTTTATATAGTACTCTCTGTACATAGATTCATTTTTAATATAGTATGTAAAATATACTACACAGGATCTGACAGGCTTTACATTCCTTGAATATTCCTCAAAGTCATAGTCACCATATATGCTGTTATAATATGATTCGTCAATGTTTTTATAACTTTCTATTACTTCGTCCATATTATCGATTATCATCTGATGAAGACCAATAATAACTTCCTTATTTTCATCAGACATGCTGGTCGGGTAGATATAATCATCGTTATAATAATCATATTGTACATATGAATAAACCGACTCAGACATAAACTGGCCACTGGTTACACCGACAGTATCCACCTCATTTTCTTCAGGTACATACTTCTCTATGCCGAATGCATCATGCATATAGAGTATCATGAATACAACCATTATAGCAGTAAATATTGATGCCTTAAGGATATTCTTCTTGAATACCCTGAACTTCTTTTCGATGATCATGCTCGCAATCATATATCCAAGTATACCCAGCACAATCACTAAAGCTATGATTAATATCCTATATGATGCATAATGAGCTAACCCTTCCTGTTCATATACGGTGATACCAATTATGAAGAAAGTACCTTCAATAGTAAACATCAGAGTGAAAACACATGCACATATAGTTTTCATCAGAGGGAATACAATATTGTCACCTGTTCTCTCAGTCAGACGCTTTTTATACAGATGCGCCGAGAATACTAATAATATTACAAATGCTACAAATACAATTAAAAGCTTAATAATATCGAAATACTGATTAAACCAGCTCCCGCTTCCATGCAAAACACCTTCATCATATATAAACTCAAGCGGTGAAAATATACCGATGTTTATAAGATCTATATTTGATACTCTGCCAAGGCTGGAGAATCCAATATACATAAAGGAATTGAATAAAGCCAATGTATATACCAGTATCACACCTACAAATGTAAATGCCACATAACATATACCAGCCATGATCTTACTGCCGCACAGCACCATAAACAACGTTGCAAAGGCAAGCCAGAACAGATTTGAGATACAGTTTATGAGCAGCCAGGCTGACAGATCTGCGATAAGGAAATAACCTGTCTGAATAGTAGCCTGTAACAGTTCAACCAGATATATGACTAAGCTAGGTATCATCATAATGATGAAGCCCAACATAAACCGGGTAGCAAACATACTCATTCTGCTCATGGGCAGAAAATCATAGAAATGATGCTTTTTCTTACTGCTTAGATAACTAAACACGTATACACCGACAATCAGGCCAAGTATAGGTGATATATATCCGGATACAGGGAGCATAAAACGTCGTACCAGATCACCGGCAATCCTGTCTTTGTCAGCATCCATATAGGACATTAAACTAAACACTCCGGTAACTAAAAGCAGATAAAAGCATGAAGTAATTACCCAT
>JAEEGJ010005004.1_pt1 | contig 42953 bp, 37 predicted proteins | sample 8958761 | NCBI WGS metagenome assembly JAEEGJ01 (sample SAMN16246546, study PRJNA631951) | gut metagenome | biome: gut microbiome; feature: rumen; material: RS-attached | host: Bos | place: Iran: Karaj | collected 2018-10
CTCAAAGCAGATTCCCGCATAGACGGAAAGAGGGAAGGTTCTTGCATACTGTTTTCTGAGATATCCCTGCAGTATCAGAAGACCCTTGTCATGGATCTCTCCTGAGAGGCCGGCCTCATGCTCTATGTTCACTATTCCCTCGGAACCTGGGGCCACAGAGACTGATATGACGGTCGGGGTTCCGAACGAGGCAAGGCCCCTGTCCATGACAGCCAGGCCGTTGATGACTCCGGTCTTTGATCCCTCCAGGGAGATCACCATCTCTCCGTTCTGGATCTCCTGGTTGATCTTCTCCTCGGTAAGGCTGTTGGCAAAGTCTCTTTCCTCCATCGCGCGTTTTATGCAGTTCGCGTCAATCTCGGAAAGACCCTCACGCTGTGCCACATAGTCTGCTTCTGCCAGAAGATCCCCGAGGAATGAGAGCTTTGTTGTGAGCTCGTCGCGCATCTCGGCATACCAGGAACTGTAGACCAGAAGCTGGCATATCGCAGAGTCAGAGATGTCCCTGAGGTTGTTTTTCTTCCCGATGTTCAGGATATAGGCTATTGTTCCGCTGATGTTCTCATCAGATGCCGGCATTGAGAAGTCGAATTCCGCTGATACCTTGAACAGGCGCAGGAACTCATCGTCTTTCTCGCAGAGGCTGTCGTAAAGCTCGTCGCTACCGATCAGAATCAGCTTTGTCCCTGCGGATGCAGTGACCGGCCTGATGAACGGAATGTCATGGTCATTGCTGCCAGGCACTATGAAGCTGGAGCTTTCTGCGTAGAGCTTCAGGCTCTCCCACAGGCCTTCCTGGGCAAGCACCTTGTCCGCACGCACGACAAAGAAGCCGCCTGCTGCGTCAATCAGTGAGCCTGATGTCAGGCGGAGGTGCGCATAGCCGCTGGTTCCGGTTATCTGTCCGAAAAGGTTTGTCTGTGTGGGGTGGTATTCCTCCACAAGGGCGCATCTCTCATGGCCTGCGTTGTCGCAGACAAGATTGATGCGGTATTTGTCTGTCTCCTGCACATGTGAGCGCAGGGCATCCCGGACCTGAAGGAAGTACTGGTCAAGAAGGGTGTTGCCGCAGACCTTTTCCTGCAGCATCCTCAATGACTCCAGGGCCTGTTCCCAGCAGCCGCTCTGGACATATGAGGCAATTTCCTCCATTCCGGATCTGATCTGTGACCCGCAGGGGGAGATGATTGAAATCAGGAAAGGGCTCTGTGGGCGCTTGAAGTTGTAGCAGTACATAACATCAAGGACTGACCTGCTGCCTGAGATTCCAGCTGCAATCTCCCTTACAGCAGAATGCCTTCCGGTCCCGTCCTCACCGCTGATGTAGATGTTATACCCCTTGGTGTTGACGTTCATGCCCATCTCAAGGGCCTTCATGGCACGCGGCTGGCCTATGATTCCTGCCTTGCTGCATCTCTTCCTGAGGCTTGCGATTCTCTTTATGTCATATGTGAATTGTGCCTGTGCGGCACTGAGCTCTTCCATTTTCATGATGTAATATTAGTTTTGCAGTACAGTTGATGTCAATGAATCAATAAACTACAATAATTGAGATATGAAGCTAGCACAGTTTGAACAGATAATGAAGGATACTCTCGACATCGAGAGATTCTACGGTGCCGATTCCTCACAGAACGGAGTTCAGGTCGGTGATCTTGATGCCGACGTCAGGAAGATCGCCTTTGCAGTCGATGCAAGCCTTGCCACAATCAAGGCGGCGGCAGAGCAGGGTGCCGATGTCCTGTTCGTGCACCACGGCATGTTCTGGGGCCGCTCTCTGACGGTCACGGGCCGTCATTACAACAGGGTAAAGGCACTCTTGGACAACAACATCGCACTGTTCGGCTGTCATCTGCCGCTGGATGCCCATCTTGTCTACGGCAACAATGCGCAGATGGCCAAGAAACTGGAACTTCAGGATATCCTGCCGTTCGGGCTCTATCACGGGGTGTATGTCGGCGTCAAGGGCCAGTTCCCGGTGCCTATGGATTCCAAGCAGATCATCAGGAAGCTTCAGGTCAGGGAGAACGACACCAACTTCGAGCTCAATTGCGCAGGCAGGACCTTCCGCACCGTGGCGATTATGTCCGGAGGCGGAGCCGGTGATGTGTATGCGGCCATGGACGAGAACCTTGACCTGCTGATAACCGGCGAGAGCAGCTACACCACCATCAACGACTGCAATGAGGGCGATATGAGCATGCTGTGTCTGGGGCACTACGAGACTGAGACCTTCGGAGTGAAGGCCGTGATGGAGATGGTTTCAGGCACGATGGGCCTTGAGACCTGTTTTATTGATATACCGCTTGGTTTGTAATAATATTCTGCCCATGAAGGAAGCAAAACGTTTTCTGCCTTTTATCCTGACAGCTGCCCTTGTGGTGGTTGACCAGATCTCAAAGCTTCTTGTGATGAAGTACATACCACTGAACACAATAGGGGCCCAGTTCTTCGGGGATTTCCTTATCATCTGCCATGTGCGCAACACCGGAGTGGCATTCAGCCTGGGTGCAGGCAGCTCAATGTTCGTGCGCGTGCTTCTGTTCGTGGTTCTGCCCCTTGCACTGATGTGCTTCATGTGCTATCTGATCGCATCCAAGAAGAATCTTTTGACAAACACGCAGAAGTGGTTTGTGGCCGGTATCGCCGGCGGCGGTTTCGGGACACTCGTTGACAGGATCTTCCGGTTCAATGAGGGTGTCGTAGACTTCATAAGCGTGAAATTCTATGGTATCTTTGGCATGGAGCGTTGGCCCACCTTCAACCTGAGCGACAGCTTTGTTGTGATCTTCGTGATCCTGTTCGCTGTCTCGGTGATCTTCACCAAGGAGAAGAAACGATGAGAGAAGAGACAAAGAAAAAGAGAAACACCGCGATTTTCGTCATAATCGCCACAATAATAAACCTGCTGCTGATGATGGCATTCATGATTGTTGGCTATGTCCTTCTTGCAAGGTTCGGCAATCCTGAGAGCACAACAGCCAATCAGATTTGGCTTGTGGTGATATTCCTCGGATCAATCGGCCTCTCATGGTTCATCTACAGCAGGATGGTCAAGTGGTACGCAAAGCGTGTGGATGTGGACAAGAAGTTCGCACCTCTGATCTCTCCTAGGAAAAAGAAGAGACCCACATATGACGATGACGAGATGTCCAGCATGAAGGGGTGAGCGTGCAGGCACTTGAGAAATGCAGGTGGTTCCCGTTCAGCGACGAGCCGCTGCTTGTAGGAAAGGAATACATCCCCAAGTTCTGTGATCCTCAGATCCTGCTTCCGGAGCAGAGCTGCGACGGGAAATGGCACATGTTCTTCCATACGTGGATAGGGCTCCACCATTTCATCTCCACAAGCGGTATTGCCTGGGAGCCCAGGAAGATGATAGAGCTGCGCGGACATTCGCCGTTCATCTTCACCGAGGACGAGAACTACTACCTGATCTATGAGAAGCATGACCGCAATATCCCGTTTATCAGCAGAAGGACAGGAGAGGGTAAGCGCGACAGCTACTCATGCATCGAGATGAGATCCTCAACCGACCTTGTGACATGGAGCAAGCCGAGGCTTCTCCTTGACGGACGCACAATCCCGTTCGCGGGCGACTATCTGCGCTATCCACGCATATCAAGACCTCAGCTGATCAAGGCAGGTGATGAGTACAGGCTCTATTTCGGGGCCTCGCACCTTGTGCTACCGGATACCGGGCAGAAGGTGTCCAGGTACTTCGGCTCTGTCTCATCAACATCACTCAACGGTCCCTATAAGCTCAATAAGCCCGAGCGCCCCATCCTGGAACCGATTCCCGATGACCGCTGGTCCAACCTCGGCTGCGGCAGCATCCGTGTGGTGCCCTGCGGCGATGTCCTTTACGCATTCCAGTGCCCGGTGTACTGGGACTCCGAGAAGAAACGCACAAGCTCATGCATGCTTCTTCTGAAAAGTTATGACGGCTATCAGTGGGAGCGCTGCAGCAACGAGCCTATTCTTGTCCCGTCCGAGCGTGGCTGGGCAAGCTCATACATCATGGGCTGCGATGTGCATTACAAGGCGGACGAGAACTGCTGGTACTGCTATTTCTCTGCAAGCGGCAACAAGAAGATGTTCTTCAAGATGGAGTCGATAGGTCTTTTGATCGGAAGTGTTCCCGAGAAGAAATCAATTCACTGAACAATAAGATGAGGCCTGCGCTCAAGCTTTATCCTGTCGCTCTTTGACAGAAGCTCAATTCCGGATACAGCACGTCCACCGATGAATGTGGCCACCGCATACATGCTGTCCTTCCATGCCTCGAGATCCGGAAAATCGATGAAGCTGTGGATCATGCCCTTGCACACCAGGCATTTTGCCGGGGTGTCGGCGCTTGCAAGCGCCTGGGCGTAAAGCTGTGAGTCATCAAGAAGCGGATCATACTCTCCGCAGATGATCAGGGTCTCTGGAAGCCTTGAGTGGTCCTTGGCCAGAAGCGGTGAGAAGAGCGGATCCAGGATATCCTTGGGCTCTCTGGAATAGTTCTGTATGTAGAACGTCATAGCCTTCTGGGTCAGGGTGGGGCAGTCCTTGTATTTCTCAAAACTCTCAGTCCTCATTCTTCCGTCAGCGACAGGAGAGAAGAGAATCTGTCCCGCAATCTTTGGACCCTTGCGGTCCCTGGCCAGCCTGCTTACACTTGCGGCAAGGTTTCCGCCTGCGCAGTTGCCCATGACATAAATCTTGTCAGGGTCCACCTTCCAGTAGCGTGCGCCCTGTGCCGCCCAGATGAATGCCTCGTAACAGTCCTCCAGCGGGGTCGGGAACTTGAACTGTGGCGCAAGCCTGTAGTCAATGGCAAGGACCGATGCGCCTGTTGCATCGCAGATGTTGCTGCACACCGCATTGCACTTACGCATGTTGCCTAGCATCCATCCTCCGTCGTGGAAGAGTATGATAAGGGAGTTCTGGCCTGAGATGGCCTTGTCCTTGACCTTCTCGAACAGGTAGCCTGTGACAGCTCCGTCAGTGACGGGAATGATGAATGTCCGAGAGATGATGTTCTTTGTCTTTGGCTTGTAAAGGCTCTTGAATACGGACTGCTTGAACTCCGATCTGTTATAGGAATCAATGTCCGCCGCAGTGGCTGCGGTGACATCTCCTATGCCCAGTTTAGCTCGCTTCTTGAGTAGGTGTCTTAATGCCGGATCCAAAACGTACTCGTCCATATTCAGACAATATGATATAATAATTCACGCGTTGGTTCAACTTTTTTAAGCTGTACCATAACAGATGCTTATAAGTAAGCTCTCAACTAAAATTCTACATTGTTTAGCAGAAAACAGGGTATTGTTTTAAGAGGTGAATTATGATTTTGGTAACTGGCGGAGCGGGTTTCATAGGCAGTCACGCATGTGTGGAGCTGATCAATGCGGGCTATGATGTGGTGGTTGTGGACAATCTGGTCAACAGCCATGAGAAGTCCCTCGACCGTGTCAGACAGATAACGGGGAAGCGTCCCGAGTTCGTGAAGGCTGATGTCTGTGACGAGAAGGCAATGGATGCTGTTTTCAGCAAATATGACATTGACAGCGTCATTCATTTCGCCGGTCTGAAGGCGGTTGGAGAGAGTGTGCAGAAGCCGCTTGAGTACTTCTCCAACAACCTGGATGCGTCCATGGTCCTCTGCAAGGTCATGAGAAAGCATGGTGTGCATAACCTGGTGTTCTCCTCAAGTGCCACGGTCTACTCCGGTGACAACGAGATGCCCCTCACCGAGTCCAGCAAGACTGGTAACTGCACCAATCCGTACGGATGGACGAAGTACATGAGCGAGCAGATCTTCAAGGCTCTTTGTGTTGCGGATCCGGATCTGTCCATCGTGCTCCTGCGCTACTTCAACCCGGTTGGAGCCCATGAGAGCGGCCTGATCGGAGAGGATCCGCAGGGAATCCCCAACAACCTCATGCCATATGTCTCACAGGTCGCAATAGGCCGCCGTGACCACCTTACCGTGTTCGGTGATGATTACGATACTGCAGACGGGACCGGAGTCAGGGATTACATCCATGTCGTTGACCTTGCAAAAGCGCATGTTCTTGCAATCCAGTATGCATCAGGCCACAAGGGCTGTGAGGTCTTCAACATCGGAACCGGAAAAGGCTCCAGCGTGCTGGACATCGTCCATGCCTACGAGAAGGCCTGCGGGAAGAAGATCCCGTATGTGGTCGGACCCCGCCGTGCAGGTGACCTTGCCACCGTCTATGCCGATACCCAGAAGGCAAATAAGGTCCTGGGATTCAAGTCCCAGTACGATCTTGAGCGCATGTGTGCCGACTCCTGGAGATGGCAGACGATGAATCCCAACGGATTCGGTGACTGAAAGGGTATTCTGAAAGACACTTTTCGCTATAATTCCTTATATTGCGCACAATTTGTTCTTGATAAATGGACAAGAATGTGATTCTATAAGAAAATACGGTTGGAAAAGACCGTTTGAATTTGCATTTCTATTCTAAATGGAGGAAGAAAAATGAAGAAACTGACAGTTATCATGTTGATTCTCGCAGTTGCTCTTGTTTCTGTCTTCGCTCAGGGCGCAGCAGAGGCTGGAAAGCAGCAGCAGACAACAACCACTGCAGCTCCCGTTCAGAAGCCCAGCACATATGTCCGTGGCGATGACGAGGCTATCTATGCACAGGTCCTCGGTGAGTATGAGGCTCTCCTGGACAAGGCAAAGGCTGCAGCAAGTGACTCAGAGAGATTCGTGATCTACGCTCAGGCCGAGGCTTACCTGCTCGATTCAGCAGTCATGGTCCCGAACACAACACAGGGCGGCGCATACACAATCTCAAGAATCGCTCCGAGAACAGTTCCTTACGTCCAGTGGGGTAACGATGATGACAGATGGAAGGGAACCATCATCTCCGGCGACACATTCCTGACACCGGCAGAGAGAGACGAGCTTCTCGACATCTGGGCAAAGGCAGTCAAAGGCGAGGCAACATATGATCCTGAGGGATGGCTCAAGGCTCACGGCCACAGCATCAACAAGGATTACAAGACAACATTCGCAACAGCTCCTGTCACACTCGACACGCTCAACACATCAAGCCAGTCTGATACCGAGATCCTGGTCAACTGCACCGACAACCTGGTCCAGTACAACAACCTCGGACAGATGATTCCTGCATGTGCAGAGTCATGGTCAGTCTCCGATGACGGCCTCACATACACCTTCAACATCAGAAAGGGTGCCACATGGTCAACATCAGAGGGCGTTGTCTATGCAGAGGTCAAGGCCAAGGACTTCGAGGCCGGCTTCCACCACATGCTGGACGCTCAGGCAGGTCTTGAGTGGCTGGTTGAGGGAGTCATCGAGGGCGTTTCAGAGTACCTTTACGAGGGCGGAAAGTGGGATGCAGTCGGATACAAGGCTGTTGACGACTACACACTGCAGGTCAAGCTCTGCGCTCCGACAAGCTACTTCATGACAATGCTCACCTACAGCTGCTTCGCTCCTATCTGCGAGAGCTTCTATCTCGCACACGGCGGAGTCTTCGGAATCGAGGAGTATGCAGCAGCATACGCAGACACCAACAAGTACACCTATGGAAAGGCAACAGATGTCTCATCACAGGTCTACAACGGCGCATTCCTTCTCCAGCAGCTCAATGACGCATCAATCATCAAGGTCGTCAGGAACCCGAACTACTACGATCCCGCATCAGTCAAGCTCGATTCAATCACATGGATCTACGACAACGGCGAGAACATGGCTCAGTTCTACAAGGATGTCTGTGACGGTGTCTATGCAGGTTGCGGCCTGACAGAGGCTTCCGGAACCCTCGCATGGGCAAAGGCAGATGGCAACTTCGACAAGTACCACTACATCTCAGACACAACATCAACATCATACTTCAAGGGCCTGAACCTCAACAGAGGAACATTCGCTCTTGCATCCGGTGCTGCAGCATCCCCCAAGACAGAGGAGCAGAAGATCGACACCGAGACAGCTATGATGAACAAGAACTTCAGAAAGGCTATCTGTTTCGCATATGACAAGGCCACCATTAACGCAACAAGCCGTGGTGCTGACCTCGCAACAACAAACCTCAGAAACATGTACACTCATCCTGAGTTCGTCCAGCTCGCTGAGGATGTCACCATGGATGGAAAGACATTCGTTGCCGGAACAATGTACGGTGAGATCGTCCAGTACTACCTTGACCAGATGGGATGCCCTGTCATCGTCAAGGACGGTGTTGATGGATGGTATCATCCGGAAGAGGCAAAGAAGTATCTCGAGCTCGCCAAGAAGGAGCTCGGCAACAGCGTCAAGTGGCCGATCGTCATTGATGATGTCTACTACTCACCAAGCGCTTCACAGGTTGCTCAGGCTAACGCCTACAAGCAGGCAATCGAGGGTGTTCTCGGTGCTGAGAACGTCACAGTCAACCTGATTGAGACAACAACATCTGCAGACTTCTATGCTTGCGGATACAGAGCTTCCAATGGAGAGGCCGGAAACTTCGATATCTTCTACGGCTCTGGTTGGGGCCCGGACTTCGGAGATCCTTGCACATACCTCGACACATTCAGAGGCAATGGCGCTGGTTACATGACAAAGGTTATCGGACTGTTCTGATAATTCAATTGAAGTATAACCTAGAGGGTGGGACTGCTGTGATTTCACGGCAGTCCCATGCTTGTTGTATGAGCTCTTTTTGAATGAAGGCTCAAAAACATATAAATATAGTATTTTTTTGAGTCTTAATCCGAAAAGGAGAAATAAAAACGGGACTGTCAGACAGTTCCAAAAGGGATACCATGAGAAAATACATCTGGAAAAGAATCTTCTTCTCCGTTCTCTCGCTCCTTGCGGTCACCTGGATTGTCATGCTCCTTGTCTTCTCGCTGACAGACAGAAGCGCCATATTCCAGACAGATGACGTGTGGAACAAGAGAAGCAACAATGACCGAGTTCTCTATGAGTACACCCAGTATCAGAGATACGGGTACCTTGAGTTCGTGAATTTCACCGCATTCAGCAAGGCGAAATGGGTTGAGAGATACGGTGATGCATTTGATACCTCTGATGGGTACAACGAGGACAAGAATGTGATTCAGAAGGTCGGTGACGACTATCTGAAGAACCAGACCGTCCAGGAGTTCATCCAGTACTATGAGAGCAGGGGATACACCATCGTCAGGCTTGATCCCATCAGGTACTCCACCGGTGCCAAGCAGCTCAAGCCAGGTGGAACAGGCTATCTTCTTGCCACCAAGGAAAAGCTCATAATCGTCAGGCTCTGGGACTACATCAAGGGTTTCTTCACTTTCGAGACCAAGAGGGATGTCGATGATCCTGAGCTCACCGACAGATACATCCGCTTTGAGAAGGATCCGTACAGCGGACTCTTCGCCATTGTCGGAAGCGGAACCACGCACAAGTATCTTCTGTACTTTGACGGCAAGTTCCCGTTCATCCACCAGAACTGGATCCATATGAACCTCGGTGTATCATTCACAAGATACAGAGGCCAGGAGATCTCAAGCGTCATCACGGACTCACAGGGTGATCTCAAGACCACAAGGCAGCAGTATCCAAACCAGATAGGCACTGACCAGTGGGCAGATACAGCCATTGATTTCCATACCCTCACATATAACACCGGAGAGCTGACGGAGAACGAGAAGCAGCTGTTCCCGGACAAATACACAAACGCAACATACAGGCGTGACGGACTGTCAATGATCGGCACATCATTCGTGATCGGAATCATCGCCACAATCTTCCAGTATGCATTCGGTCTTCCTCTCGGAATTCTCATGGCCCGCAAGAAGGACACCTGGATCGACAAGGTCGGAATGTGGTACATCATCTTCTTCATGAGTGTCCCGTCACTTGCATATATCTTCATTTTCGCCGCAATAGGAACAAGCCTGTTCGGACTTCCGTACAAGTTCGCCAACGCTTCGGTCAAGATCCTGGCTTACATCCTCCCGACTGTCTCCCTCTCAATCCCGGCAATCGGAGGCCTGATGAAGTGGATGCGCCGCTACATGATAGACCAGATGAACAGCGACTACGTCAAGTTCGCCAGGGCAGAAGGATTGTCGGAGCGTGAAATCTATGCCACGCACATATCCAAGAACGCCATGATCCCCATTGTACACGGTATCCCGGGCAACATCCTCGGATGTCTTGTCGGAGCCATCATAACGGAGAGCGTATACTCCGTTCCCGGTGTGGGAAACCTTCTCACCAAGGCAATCAACGGACACGACAACGGCGTCATAGTTGCGGTTACGGTGTTCTACACCACGCTGTCGCTTATTTCACTGATTCTGGGAGACATTCTCATGGCGAAGTTCGATCCCAGAATCTCATTCGAATCAAAAGGAGGTAGATAATCATGGCAGACATCAAGAACAGCACAGCCGCCGTCAACGAAGACGAGTTATTTACCTTTGTAAGCAACGACTCCATCGAGTCCTAGAAAATCATCGCACCCAGGTATTCGTACTGGAGATCGGTATTCCGCGTCTTCTTCCGCAAGAAAGCCAACTGGGTGGTCATGGGCCTGCTGGCCATGCTTCTCCTGTGCAGCTTCGTACTGCCGGTCTTCTGCAAGTACGATCCGTACGAGAACGTCACCAATGCCACAATGTTCAACCAGAGCCCCATCGCCGCCATGAAGGCGACCGGAGGATTCTCCTTCAAGTGGATCCTGGGTTCCGGAAAGCTGGGCAATTCCATATTCTACGGAATCTGGGCCTCGGCCAGGACATCGCTTCTTCTCGCTTCCATCTGCGCCGCCATCAACATGACGGTGGGAGTCCTCATGGGAGCCGTATGGGGCTACTCCAAGACGATGGACAAGTTCATGCTGGTCATCTACAGCATAATAGCGAACGTCCCGGACATACTGCTCATAACGGTTCTGGTCTACATCATCAGCTCCGGATTCTGGCCGTTCGTCTTCGCCCTGACCATCACCGGATGGCTGGGAATCTCGTACTTCTTCAGAACCCAGGTCATGATCATCAGAGACCGCGAGTATTCTCTGGCTTCCAGATGTCTCGGAACGCCGATCACGCGCATCATCTCCAAGAACATCATGCCGTTTTTGACTTCCGTCATCGTCACTCTGCTTGCAACCGAGCTTCCTCGGTACATTTCACTGGAAGTCTTCCTCTCCTTCATCGGAGTAGGCCTTTCTGCAAGCGTTCCCTCTCTGGGAAGAATGATCCAGGATGCCCAGGATTCGTTCATGACATTCCCGTGGGAATTCTGGCCGCCGGTGGCGATTGCAGCCCTGCTGACCATCATCCTCTACGTCCTGGGCCAGAACCTCGCCGATGCGACCGACCCAAGGACACACATGTGAGAAGGAGGCACTGAATGGAAAACAACGAAAACAAGAAAGTGCTTCTCTCACTGAAGGACGTCGAGGTCAAGTTCAACGTCAGAGGAAGAATCCTCACAGCAATCAGACGTGTCTCACTTGATATCTATGAGAATGAGTCAATCGCCATAGTCGGTGAGTCCGGATCAGGAAAATCAGTCCTGACAAAGACATTTGCCGGAATGCTGGACTCGAACGGCTTCATCAGCAACGGAAGCATAATCTTCTCGGATGACAGCCTCTCCAAGACCACTGTCCAGATTGACGCCAAGCGCCAGAAGTACCTGGACAAGATGATCAACACCCTCAACGAGTATTCCGTCCTTGAGCGCGGTGCTGCCGAGTATGTTGCCATTGAGCAGAAGAAGATGGAGATCAAGCATTCACAGGGTCTTACTCCTGAGGAAGAGTCAGATTTCTCCATCAGGATCAAGAACCTTGACGATGACATCGTCGACCGCACCAACTATGCGGTAGCACTGGACCGCAGGAACGCACAGGATGCGGTTGAGATCCAGGAGATAAGCCAGAAGATCAAGGCCTGGAAAGATCAGATCAAGGCGATCAAGAAGGAAAGGACAGACCTGATCGCAAAGCGTGCTGCCGAGTACAAGGCAAACGCGGAGCGCAGGGCCGCAGATGAGAAGGTCATCGCGGATCTCGAGGCAAGAAGAGCCGAGAAGATCGCGAAAGAGGACCAGCCGGGCAATCCGTTCGGACTTACCGACAAGGTGCTTGAGAGAAACGTCCTCATCGCGCGTGAGATCTTGCTCTCAATCGGCCGTTATCCTCTCAGAAGCCAGGTTGTCTTCACCAGGAAGCTCAAGAAGGCCTTCAAGCTTGCCATGAGCATCGGTGAGGATCTTGACAGGTCCGCAGTCAAGAACAGGCTCTTCGAGACCTGCACCTTCAGGGTTGCCTTCAGAGGCTACGATGAGGCCACAAAGACCCTGATCGGCTATGCCATCATCGACTGCGCCAAGGTCAAGTACACCAAGGACTGGCAGCAGATCAGAGGATGCCGTATCGCCACGGTCTTCCAGGATCCCATGACCAGCCTTAACCCGGTCCTGACAATCGGAAAGCAGATCTCGACTGTCATCATCAAGCACCAGAAGTGCTCACGGGAAGAGGCAAAGAAGAGGACCCTGGACATCATGGCCAAGGTCGGAATCCCTGAGCCTGAGAAGAGATATGATGACTATCCGTTCATGTACTCCGGTGGAATGAGACAGAGGATCGTCATTGCAATTGCACTGTCCTGTCAGCCCAAGATCCTTATCTGTGATGAGCCGACCACAGCCCTGGACGTCACAATCCAGGCTCAGATCATCCGTCTGATCAAGGACCTCCAGCATCAGCTCGGGTACACCACGGTCTACATCACCCATGACCTGGGAGTTGTGGCCAACGTTGCCGAGAGGGTCGCAGTGCTTTACGGCGGCCAGATCGTCGAGCTCGGAACGGTCGAGGATATCTTCTATGAGCCGAAGCACCCGTACACATGGGCGCTCCTGAGCTCACTGACCCAGCTTGCCGAGAAGGGCGATGACCTCTTCAGCATCCCGGGCACACCGCCAAGCCTTTACAACAAGATCATCGGTGACGCATTCGCACCCAGAAACGCCTATGCCATGGCCATTGACCGTGTGAAGGAGCCGCCGATGTTCCAGATCAACGACCACCACTGGGCAAAGACCTGGCTGCTTGATCCGAGGGCTCCTGAGGTTGAGCCGCCAAAGATCATCCAGAATCTGCATGAGAAGATGCTCAAGAGCTACGTAAACGTCGAAGGTTGAGGAGGAAGGACATGGAAGATAATAAAAGAGAAGTAGTGCTTTCCATCCAGAACCTTGATGTTGTGTTCAAGCAGAGAAAGCATGTTTTCAAGGCCGTTGACAACGTGAGCTTTGACATCTACAAGGGAGAGACTTTCTCTCTGGTAGGTGAGTCCGGCTCGGGAAAGACCACAATCGGAAGAGCCATTGTCAGGATCAACCCCTGCAGCGCAGGCGCGATCTACTACAAGGGCAAGAAGATATCAGGTAAGCTCAAGAGAAAGGATGACCGTGAGGTCGTGCGCAAGATCCAGATGATCTTCCAGGACCCTGCGGCATCACTGAACGAGAGAGCCACCATCGAGTACATCATCTCCGAGGGACTTTACAACTTCCATCTCTACAAGGATGAGAAGGACCGTATCCAGAAGGTGGAGAACGTCATCCGCGAGGTAGGACTTCTGCCGGAGCATCTGACAAGATACCCGCATGAGTTCTCCGGAGGACAGAGACAGAGAGTCGGTCTTGCGAGATCAATTGTCATGGAGCCTGAGTTCATCATCGCCGATGAGCCTATCAGCGCCCTTGATGTCTCGATCCGCGCGCAGGTCCTGAACCTTCTGAAGAAATTCCAGAAGGAGAGGGAGCTCAGCTACCTGTTCATCGCTCATGACCTGAGTATCGTCCGCTTCATATCTGACAGGATCGCGGTCATCCACAAGGGAAAGATCGTGGAGATCGCAGAGACAGAGGAGCTTTTCGCATATCCTCTGCATCCGTACACAAAGAGCCTCATCAGCGCCATTCCTGTTCCCGATCCGATCATCGAGAAGCAGAAGAAGCTCTTTGTCTATGATCCTGCCAAGTTCCACGACTACTCAGTGGACAAGCCGAGCATGGTCGATCTCGGAAACGGACATTTCATCTATGGAAATGCCGCTGAGATCGAGAACTACAAGAAGATCAGGTTCGGCAGCTGACAGTAATCAGTCATGAAGCTTACGGTAAGTGAGAAACACATAGGACTCAGAATCGCATTGACAGCGGTGGCATTCGTCATCGCTGTTGTTGCATTCACCTATGGCGTGACCCGTATAGGCCACAAGGATCCGGGCTACCATAACATCGAGGCCAAGGTGGCCGCCGACACGATCCTGATGAACAAAGCTGTCACTCTCAAATACTGGTTTGATGGTAAGTCCAATGCGATAAAGCAGGGAATCAATGCTGTGACAGAGGTTTATTCGCCTGTTTTATCAGCTGTCTATAGGGAATTAGACCATCAGAATACTCATGACGGAGTTGTGAGCATTGCCACATTGAACCAGAATCAGGGCCAGGAGCTTACCGTCTCCCCGCAGCTTTATTCCGTCCTTAAGGACGCTTACAGGCGCACCTTGGAGCAGAAAGGATACAACATGTTCGCCGGAGCGCTGTATGCGGAGTGGGAGAGCATCCTGATCCTTGATGAGCCTGCGGACTTTGATCCTGCGAACAACCCGGATCAGGCAAAGCGCATCTCTGAAATCGCCTCTGTTGTGTCCGATCTGTCGAATTTCTCACTGGAGTTCTCCGATTCATCATGCTCAGTCAGGTTCTCCGTTTCAGACAAATATGTGCGGTTCTGCCTTGATCATGAGATAAATGCCCCCGTGCTGGACCTGAACCTCCTGAAGGACGCCTATATGCTTGAGATGGTCGCCTCGGGACTGGGACGTTTCAAAGACGGTTATCTTTACACTGCTGAGGGCACGGTCCTGAACATGAGGCAGTCAGGCACGCTTGGCTACGACATGTACACTTTTGAGGACGGAAAGGCCACTGTCTACGCCACTGCGGACATGGAAGGAGCTTTCAGCGGCACGACATTCACGGCATTCGGCATGGGAAGCCACTACGGCTATGCTCTGGACGGCCATTACAGGCACCTTTTCTTTGATGTGCGCACAGGAGAGTTCACGGATGTCCTGTTGTCTGCGACCGTGCTCAGCAGGGACTGTAATCCTGTCGAGGATGTCTATCAGACCATAATCCTTAACACACTGCATACGGAGAAGGAAGTGGCCTCATACGCTGCATCCCTTGAGAAATCCGGCATGCTTGTGTCCTACGTCTTCCAAAGTGCAGGCAAATAAATTGAAATACTTTTCAGTATTTACAGCTGAGTAAATATAGATTATATTTCAAGTGTGACCGTATACAGCAAAGACGATTCATGTGAATGGGATGACCAGAAAAACATTCTCAATATCAGGAAGCACCACATCAGTTTCGAGGTCGCATCAAGGGTTTTTTATGATCCTCTGTTTCTTGAAATTGAGGATGTGGAGCATTCTGATACAGAGGAGCGCTTTCAAGGTTTCGGGAATATAGACGGAATTGCGATTGTCACGGTTTTCTACACGGAGCGTTGTTCTGATGGCAAAGAGAGACATCGTCTGATCTCTGCCAGAGGCTTGGATAAGGAAGAGAAGAAAGCATATGAAGAATTCATCAGATCTTACACGGGAACAAATTGAGGAGCTAAAGAGGCTGGATTCTTTTCCGGTCGATTACTCGGATATTCCAAAAACAACAGATTTCTCAAAGGCAAAATTCAAGTATTATGAGTTGAAGCCAAAAAAAGAGGTTGTGACTATTCGTCTTGATGCTGATCTTCTGGCTGTGCTCAGAAGTCATGGAAAAGGCTATCAGACAATGGTCAATGATGCTCTCAGAGCTGCATTCATGCAATAAGAAACGGAGGATAACATGCCAAGAGTCATTACAATCGGAAGAGAGTTCGGAAGCGGAGGCCATGAGGTCGGCCTGAGACTTGCAAAGAAGATGGGAATCCCGTTCTATGACAAGGAGATTCTGTCACTTACCGCAAAGAACAGCCGCTTTGCCGAAAGCTATCTTGAGAAGATGGATGAGCAGAAGCCCAGTTTCCTGAACGTGGGGTCCGCAGGACTCATGTCCGGAGCAGGCGGGACATCCTCTGCACAGAGTGCAATGAACCAGTTCTACAACCTCTCAGCCAATGACCAGATCTTCCTTGAGACCTCCAAGGTCATGCAGCAGCTTGCAGAGAAAGGTCCGTGTGTCATTGTAGGCCGCTGTGCCGATTACATTCTAAGGGACCTTGATCCGGTGAACCTCTTCATCTGCGCCGATCTTCCTGACAGGATTGCTAGAAAGCTTGCCCTTGAAGAGAATAAGGACATGGACGAGCAGGCCATGGAGAAGAAGATCCGCCAGACAGACAAGACCAGGAGCAAGTATTATGAGTACTACAGTCATGAGGTCTGGGGAGCCGCGGAGAACTACCACCTCTGCATCAACACAAGCGTTGTTGGAGTTGACGGCGCAGTTGAGATCATCTACAAGTTTGTGGAGGAGTTCCGCAAGAAGAACCTGATGCCTGATAAATAAGGCAGACCGAATAATGGAAAGACTGGACAAGATACTCAGTGAGGCAGGGGTGTGCTCCCGCAAGGACTGCGCAAGACTTGCAAGGCGTGGCCTGATTACGGTCAATGGCCTGGAAGTGAGAGATCCTGCCGATAAAGTCGATGAAAATGCTGTAATTGAGGTTGACGGAGAGCCTGTTGCCCGCCGCAGGGAAGTCGTGTGCATCATGAACAAGAGCGCAGGCTTTGTCACATCTACCGAGGATGACCGCAGCCGTACCGTCATGGAGCTTCTTCCTGATGAGATGCTGCGTCAGAAGGTTGTCCCCGCAGGCAGGCTGGACAAGGACACGGAAGGGCTTCTTGTGTTCACAAACAACGGAGACCTTCTGCACCGTCTGATCTCGCCGAAATCTGAAATCCCAAAGACCTATTATGTCGAACACGAAGGCAGAATCACAGACGAGGCAGTCAGAAAGGCAGAGCAGGGTGTTGTTCTCAAGGACGGCACAATCTGCAAGAGTGCCAGAATAGAATGTCTGGGAGAGGGGAAGAGCACCATCACAATCACAGAGGGCATGTACCACCAGGTCAAGCGCATGTTCGCCGCCCTTGGCTGCCATGTAACTTATCTACGGCGCCTCCAGATCGGAAAGCTCCCTCTTGGAGACCTTGAACCCTCAAAGGTAAGGGAACTTAACCAGGAAGAGATCACCTCTCTGTTTAATACGTTATGATTCCTGAACTGCCAGCACTTCCCAGTGGCCTGTCTTGTCTGGGCCGACACGCTTGATGAGATTGAGGCTTTCCAGCTTCCTTAGATTCACTCGCACCGTCTCACGAGTTTTTCCGATTCTAAATGCAATGTCATCATAAGTGAGGTCAGGATTCTCTCTCAGCAGAGATAGAATCAATCCACAGGTCTTGTTTACAGGCAGATTTTTGCCGTTTACAGGCAGAATTTTCTCATTTGCAGGCAGATTTTTCAAAGCCGATTCCGCATTGATATGGAGGTATCTGTTTCTCAGAGGGTTGTTCTTTCCGAGCAGAAGATTCTCAAAGAATTTCTCAAGAAACTCGGTGTTAAGGGAGATTCCTTTTTTGACATTTGAGTAATTTGCCCTCACAAGTGCATTTCTGAAATACCAGGAATTCTCGAAGAAAGCATCGTTTGAGACTTCAAAGCCTATTGAGCTGAGGTATTTGATCGCAAAAACCGCAGTTGTTCTAGTATTGCCTTCCATGAACGGATGAACCTGCCAGATATTTGAGATGAATCTCGAGAAGTGTTTCACCATAGCGGATGGCTCAAGCCCGACATAATTGAAGGCCCTCTCATTGCTAAAGTCATACTCCAGAGTCTTCAGTATCATTTCCGCATTTGCATAATAAACTGTATCCCCGTCAAGAACCCATTCTCTCTTTGTTATGTTGCTGGTTCTGATTGTACCGGCATGTTTGAAAATGCCGTTGAAGATCTGCCCGTGGAGACCTATGAATTCCATTACGGAAAAAGTGAAGGCTTTGGCTGCAAGGATGTTCCGGATATTGATAGAGACCTTGTCTGCTTCTTCTGAGGATTCGTTATCGGTTCTGCCCTGTTTGCTGTCGTAATATGAATTGATGAGGGTGCGGACTTCATCAATTGACAGTTCTCCCTCGATATTACGCTTTGCTGCATCAACCAGAACATCTGAAGCTTTAAGGCCGTCAACAGCCTGAAGGCCTATTGCTGTCTGCCACGCGATGCAGTTCCGGCCTTTTTCGGGTTCTCCCTGAGTGATGTATTGCTCGAAATCAAGTTGATGCTGCTTTTCCATCACTATATTATAGCACGACGAATCCGGTAATGTCAGTTTTCAGGTTTGAATAAAAAAACTGGTCCGAAGACCAGTCTTTTGGAGCCAAGCGGAATCGGACCGCCGCTTGTGCCATGCGAAAGCACCGTTCTACCACTGAACCATGGCCCCAGTGGCTCTCATTATAGTCATAACGGGAGCCTTTGTTAAGATACTATTTGATCAGTTCATGAACGGTCCGCTCTGTGCCGGTGGCATATCCTGCGGGCCTCCCTGAGGCATGTCAAACTCTCCGTTCTCCATGCTGCCCTGGAAAAGTGTCTGGAAATCAGCGAAATCCACATAGTTTCCAAGAAGATACAGCATTGCCTGTATGGCCTCTTCGGAATCAAGGTCTCCTGTGATTGCCACATCCCCGGGAAGCTCTGTGTCTGCGGAGTTCTGCACCAGCATCTGGAGGATCATTCCGATATCCGCCCTTGCTCCGAAACCGCCGCCCATGTCACCGTTCCTGTTTCCGCGGAAGTCCCCGTTAGGCATGTTTCCGCCCTGAAAGCCTGCAGGCATGTCGGCCGGAGCCTGTCCGCCGCCAAAGGCTTTGTTTCCGAATCCCATGTTGCCTCCGACGTTCATTCCGATATAACCCTCGGAGACCGTATTTGCCGTCATGTCCATGCTGACAACATTTTCCTTGGTCTTGAACTCGGCACCCTGGTCCACAAGGCCCATGAATGAGTCCTTGAAGCCTCCCAGCGCAATGGTGTAGGTCTGGCCGCCTTTGAAGGCAGGGGATCCGAACACAATGGAGGTGAGGGTACTGACATCATATGGGACAATGAAGCCTGTCACAACGTTGCCCTCTGAATCAAGCACTGCGATCTGGTCTCCGGCATAGAAGGTCTTGTCCCCGTATGCGATGGAGTAGCCGGTTGTGCCATCTGCCTTAGGCATGTTGTTGCCGTTTCCGGCTCCGACATAGGTTCCACCGGTGTACTTGAAGTTCGTATCGTTGTCACAGTCAAATGCCTGCTCACGTGAGCTTGACATGCAAACCACTGTTCCGCCGTTGATCTCGATGGTCCCGTTTGAGTCAATCGAGTCATTTTCCGTGGCAAGCGCAAAGACATAGCCTCCGTTTATGATCACCGCATTGCCTGCGTTGAGACTGTCATCGGTCGACCATACATAGACGCTTCCGCCGTTGATGACAAGATCGTGCTTTGCCTCGATTCCCTCTGGGCTGAGGGATTCCTCGTCAGAGATCTCATACGGGGTGCCTGAGGTGAGGACTATGATCTGGCCTCCGTTGATGCGGACATCAGGTATCGGGTCGTCTGAGATATCCTCTGTGGTGGCATCCTCTGACTGTTTCCAGCCTGCGGTGATTGCCTTGCTGACAGATTCTATGTACAGCTGGCCGCCGTTGATCTCGACAAAACCTGATCCGCCGCCCTGGGCCTCGACTCCGTTGACCTTGATTCCCTTGGATTCCGTGGCATGAACGTTGCCGTCGGCGTAGATTGTGAGGTAACCGTCGTTTTGGACAAAGAACTTGTCTGCACTGACCATGTTGCCCTCGGCATTCTCATCTCCGATGATCACGATATTTCCGCCGTTGACAGTGACGCCTCCGTCGGCCTTGATTCCGTGTTTTTTATAGACAAGGATATCAAGCATCGCATCCTTGGTTCCCTCGAACACGATGTCCCCTGATGAGGTGATCACGCCTTTCTTGGTGTTCTCAGCACTGTCTGAGATTGTGTTGTAGGATCCGTCCTCAATGAGGAAGGTGGCTGTTGTTGTGCTCTTGAGCTGTATGGCCGGAAGTGTGGTTCCGTAGATGTTGGCCTCATTAAGTACAAGCGTGTAAGGTGCGTTGTCGCTTTTCACTATTAGAGTGCCGTTGAGGGTTCCGGTCAGGGTCATGGAGACCGGCTCGGTGCCGTCATAGGTTACCTCAAGGTTGCCGTCCGCATTGAGTGCGGCAATTATCTGGTCTGAAGTGCTTTTCCCGGAAGTCAGGTCAATGACTATTCTATCATCATGAGTGACCTCAGTGATCGACTGCGCCATCAGGGACGCGGTCAGGACCATCGCAAGGACTGCGAATGCCAATAATCTCTTCATTTTCTACTCCTTGACCCGAAGCATCTCAGATATCCGAGAGGACTTCAATTGAAAACACGCTCAACTACATAATTCTTCAAATAGGTGCTACAATCAGAATGGGAGAGAATCCCAGGAGGAGAGATGAGTATCCACATCAACGCCAATGTCGGGGAGATAGCGCCGAGAGTGCTTCTTCCAGGCGACCCGCTCAGGGCAAAGTTCATTGCGGAGCATTTTCTTGAGAACGCCAGATGCTACAGCTCTGTGCGCAACATGCTGGGGTTCACCGGCACATACAAGGGAAAAGAGGTGAGCGTGCAGGGCACCGGCATGGGTGGGCCGTCACACAGCATCTATGTCAATGAGCTTATCCGTTTCTACGGGGCAAAGCGCCTTATCAGGACCGGTACCTGCGGATCAATGGATCCCACGCTCCAGATCAAGGACATGGTCATTGTCCAGGCTGCGGCCGCAGACTGCGGGATGAACCAGATACGCTTCGGGATAAAGGGTCTTGTGTACCCGCCTGTGGCTGACTTTGGGCTACTCAGGGATGCAGTTGATGCGGCTAAGAGGCTTGGCTATCCTGCACGTGTTGCAACAACATATTCGGGCGACCTGTTCTATGATGACAACGCGGAGGAGAAGGAGAAGCTTCTTCAGAACTACGGGGTGCCTTGTGTTGAGATGGAGTGCGCGGAGCTTTTCACTGTTGCCGCACGCCTTGGAGCCCAGGCTCTTGGAATTCTCACTGTCAGTGACATGATATTCGAGGAGAGCCACTGCTCGGCAAAAGAGCGAGAGCAGTCATTCACACGCATGATGGAGGTTGCCCTTGAGGCAATCTGATGTGGTATAGGAGTTAAAATGAAGGTATGGGTCGTAGGTGCATCCAACGTTGACATAATCGCAAGAAGCGATGCACCCGTGATAGCTGCGGACTCCAATGTCGGAACCGTGGAGAAGGCTCCGGGCGGTGTTGGACGTAATATCGCATTTGCGCTCAATGCATTGGGATTTGATGTCTCAATGCTCACGGCAATCGCAGATGACGAGTACGGGCACATGATTGCAGACGGGATGGAGAAGGCGGGTATTAAGCTCAGCATTGCCCCGTTTTCCGGAAAGCAATACAGGACCGGAGTCTACTGCTGCATAATGGACGGAGACGGAAGCCTTGTGTGCGCAGTCAATGACATGAGGATAAACGAGAAGATCAGTCCCGAACTGATAGCAGAGCATAAAGATGTCATGGAAGCCTGTGATTATGTTGTTTTTGACGCGAATCTTGCACCAGAGACCATCAAAGCCATAACTGCAATTGACACAAGGCTTGTCGCGGACTGTGTCTCAAGCATCAAGGCCCCCAAGCTCAATGATGTGCTGGAGCGCCTTTATCTTCTGAAGGCCAACTTCATTGAGGCCTGCACCCTTGCCGGGGCAGAGGGTCTTGAGCCGGATGAGGAAGGGCTTCAGGCCGTGATGGAGGCACTGGTTGCCAAGGGTCTGAGAAGGGCGATAATATCACTTGGAAGAAAAGGAGCGTTCTGCTACGAGGTCTCCGGAACAGGGACAAGGGGCTTTGACGCGCCGGTTCTTGAGAACCTGAATGTGGTATCAACAAACGGGTGCGGTGATGTTCTTCTCTCGGGTTTCCTCAGGGCAATGGCAGAAGGTTTCCCGATTGAGGATGCCCTTTATTACGGACAGGCCGCATCAGGTATAAATTCCGAGAGCATGGAGGCTGTGAGCCCGGCTCTGAACTTTGAGAATGTTAAGAAGAAAGTAGAGGAAAGCTATGAACAGATATCTTGATCTCACCGATGAGGTGAAAGACGCCTTGAAGACAGGAAAACCGGTTGTTGCACTTGAGAGCACAATCATCAGCCACGGCATGCCGTATCCAAAGAATGTCCAGACCGCTGTTGCGGTTGAGGAAGTGATCCGCAAGAACGGTGCCGTGCCTGCCACAATCGCGATCATAGGAGGTCGCCTGAAAGTCGGTCTTAATCCTGAGCAGCTTGAGTACTTCGGCAAGAAGGGAACGGCCATCACAAAGGTAAGCCGCAGGGATATCCCAATGATTGTGGCAAAGAAAGAGGACGGGGCAACAACTGTGGCCGCAACAATGATGATAGCCGCAATGGCCGGAATCCAGGTATTTGCCACAGGCGGAATAGGCGGGGTGCACCGCGGTGCGGAGACCACCATGGACATCTCGGCCGACCTTGACGAGTTCACAAAGACCCCTGTCATGGTGATCTGCGCGGGAGCAAAGGCAATCCTGGATCTGAACCTGACCATGGAGTACCTGGAGACAAAGGGAATTCCCGTGTTCTGCTATCAGACAGATGAGCTGCCGGCCTTCTATACCCGTCACAGCGGCATAAAGGCACCTTTCAGGGCAGACAGCCCGGAGGAGCTTGCCTCAATCTGGAACGCCAAGAACGAGCTTGGGATTCAGGGTGGCTTTATCGTGGCCAACCCTATCCCTCAGGAGTACAGCATGGATCCGAAGCGTATCAACGCCGCCATTGACCAGGCCATTGATGAGATGAACAAGCTCGGAATCCACGGCAAGGAGACCACCCCGTACCTTTTGGACAAGGTCCAGAAGCTCACAGGCGGTGACAGCCTTGAGTCAAATATCCGCCTGGTTCTGAACAACGCCGCCCTTGCTGCAAAGATCGCAGCAGGTCTCAGGTAACGAAATGGCAAAGATGTGCCCCAAGGCCGGCGCCTGCGGTGCCTGTGCCTACAACGGTGTCAAATACTCGAAGCAGCTTGAGAGGAAGCAGGATCTTGTGGACTCCCTTCTCAGGCCGTTCGGGCCTGTGGCACCGATCCTGGGCATGGAGAATCCGTTCAACTACCGCAACAAGGTCCAGTCCGTGTTCGGCACTGACTCACGCGGTAACATGGTCAGCGGAATATACCGTGAGGGCACACACAAGCTCATACCGGTGCGTGACTGTATGCTTGAGGACATTGAGGCAGACAGCGTGCTTGCCACAATCCGTGAGCTCCTCAAGCTCTTCAAGGTGCCTCCCTATGACGAGGACCTCAGAACTGGCGTCATCCGCCATGTGCTTATAAGGCGCGCTGTCAGCACCAACCAGACCCTTGTGGTCCTTGTATCCGGAAGCCACACCTTCAAGCCCAAGGATGCCTTCATAAGGGAGCTGGTCTCAAGACATCCTTCAGTCAAGACAATCCTGCTGAACATCAACGACCAGAAGACTTCCATGGTCCTCTCCGACGGCCCCTGCAAGGTCATCTACGGAGAGGGCTGGATAGAGGATGAGCTTTGCGGCCTGCGCTTCAGGATATCCGCAAAGAGCTTTTATCAGGTCAACGCATACCAGGCGGCAAGGCTGTACACAATTGCAATGAGGATGGCCCGTTTCAAGGGCTCAGAGTCTGTTATTGACGCATACTGCGGCACTGGGACCATCGGTTTGATCGCCGCATCATGGGGTGCGGGCAGTGTCACCGGCATTGAGCTCAACCCCTCCGCGGTTGAGGATGCCAAGGCCAATGCCGAACTGAACAACATAACCAATGCCTCATTCATCTGCGCGGATGCAAGTGCCGAGCTCAAGAGGATGGCAAAGGAGGGCAGTACCGCGGATGTTGTGTTCCTTGATCCTCCCAGAAGCGGCAGTGACGAGCGCTTCCTTGCATCTGTGATAAAGCTCTCTCCCAAGACTGTGATCTACATCTCCTGCAATCCGGAGACGCTTGCCAGGGACCTCAGATACCTGACAAAGATGGGTCCGTACCGGATGGTCGGGGCCCAGCCCGTGGACATGTTCCCGCAGACCGGGCATGTCGAGACCGTGGCACTTATATCTCATATCTGACTTTATTTATTGATTATGTATTTACACGCGTGATAATGTAGACTCAAGCACGTAAGAGAGGGTCGGGCCATGAGAAAAAAACAGCTGACAGCTGAGGAAAGGGCGTACAGGAAGAGAATAATAAACAGAAGGCTGCGCCTGTATCTGGTACTTGTCATTGCCTTCATCGTTGTCCTTATCCAGGCAACCGCCATATTCGTCAAAAGTGAGAGCAGGAGACTCAAGCCTCAGGTGAGCCGCGCTGTGAATCAGCTTTCAAATCTTCTTCCCCTTTTGGAGCAGAACGAGCAGGCGCTCAGGCAATCTTACGACCATATAAACAAAAGCATGGCATCTGTGCTCTCTCCCGGAGTGTCCCCTAGCACGAACGCGTATCTTGCCAATGATTATGAGCTGGAGAACTTCATCGAGGACTCTCTGGCATGGGCGGACCGTGTGACCGGGCTCAAGGTCGGCCGTGACGGTTACATGTTCGTTGTCTCAAATGACACAGCACAGATAGTCGCCCACCCATATGATGAGTTTGTCGGTAAAAGCTACCAGTCGATTGATGACATAAAGGGCAGTGATATCCTGTTGCTCAGTGCCGCGGAGCCGGAGGCCCTTGATATGGACCTGTCCGTGATCCTGCCTTATTCCAATTCAGGTAGCTTCTTCTCAAAAGCCATAGGGGCGATCACCAACCTGAGACTGACCATGGTGGGTGTTGCGATAGAATACGGTAACACATACATTGTCTGCGGAATCCCCATGGGGGAGGTTCTTCTGGATGTCATCAGGAACTCCATGATATTCAGCCTGACCTTCCTGGCAATCATGTGGCTGTTCATAAAATGGATTAACATGGTCACTGACACCAGACGGGAGACTGCAAAGACATTCAGGGCCAAGCTCATAGCCTGTTCTGTCATGGTCGGCCTGTTTTTGTTCGGGGTGTCCTGGTATACACAGATAATGACTGATGTCACAAACAACCTTAAGGCCATGGACAAGCATGCTGAAGTCGCAGTTGAAACATTGAACGAATACCGTTTCCAAAGCCAGAAGCTCAATGAGATGATGGATGATTTCTACACTGCCCAGAGCAAGATTGCCGGAACTGTTGTGACTTTAATGGGAAAAGAGAAACTGACCAGGGATGACATCAAGCGGTTTGCGGAAGATCTCCATGTCACATACATATACGTGTTTGACCAGCAGGGGAATGTGATTGTCACGAACTCCCCGTTTGACCATATGAGTCTGAGTGATGATCCTGCAGATCCTACATATGCATTCCATGCCTTGCTTGACGGACATTCCAAAGTCATCTCAAAGCCATTCCATGATGAGATGCTGAATAAGGATATCCAGTACATCGGAGTCAGCACGCGCAATGACAAGGACCTGTGTGACGGTTTTGTTATGATAGCCGTGGATACCAGGTTGAGGAATAGCCTGCTGAGGTCCCTCACCATTGAGACTGTCCTGGAGAACCTTGTCATAGGTCTGCCTGATTATGCTCTCGCAGTCAATAAGTCAGACCTGACCATCGCTGCCACAACCGGACTGGGCTATGTCGGAGAGCCCCTCGAGAACCTGGGGATCAACACGGCTGACCTGGACGGGAACATGAACGGATATCAGAAGATCAACGGGAGGATCTATTACGTCGGAGTGGGCGAGACAGAGGACCTGTACATCATCCCGATGGTCCACAGGACTGGCAATATCTCCAGCTTCATCGTGGCTCTGGCACTCACGTTGAGTTGCGTTCTGACGTTGGTTGCAATCATCATTCTCACGATGTTCAGATACCAGCGCGATGTTATTGATGCGGTTCCCGAATCAATGACCGTGGAGAAGGACGGCCCTGCAGAGGCTGATGTCGCCGTGGACGATGTCCCTCATGGTTTCTTCGCAGGATTTGTCAATTTCATCAACTCGCAGAAGAAGAAAGGCCTTGATGCCAGATGGCACATCAACAACATCCCGAAGGAGAAGCAGACTCCGGAGCAGCGCATAGGCATCTATATTTACTGGCTCATGCTTGTATTCTGTCTGGTCGTGCTGCTTCCGACCCTTTATGTGAGCCTCAACAGAAGCTCTCAGCTGAGGGACCTGAGCAACCTCGCTTACATGATGTCCGGCACATGGCAGAAGGGCCTGAACATATTCGCCCTTACCGCATGCATCTTCATCCTCTGCACCATGTACGTGTGTGTGGTGCTCCTCGGCCGCATCCTGTACATGATAGCAAAGCTGACCAGCATGCGTGTCGAGACAGTCTGTCTCCTTCTAAGGAACTCCCTCAAGTACATCTGTGTCATCATCTTCATCTACTATGGTCTTGCACAGTTCGGTGTGGACACAAAGACGCTGCTTGCCTCTGCAGGAATCCTGACCCTGATGATCAGCTTCGGGGCCAAGGATCTTGTGAGTGATATCATCGCAGGCTTCTTCATCATAATCGAAGGCAGCTATAAGGTCGGTGACTTCATAAGTGTGAACGGATGGATCGGCACGGTCGTGGAGATAGGTCTCAGGACCACAAGGGTGAGCTTCTATTCCGACACCAAGATATTCAACAACTCATCAATGCGTGATCTGGTCAACTCCGACGGTGCGGTGGCCAGGATGGTCCTGAGCATGCCGATAGGGTACGATGCCGATCTTGAGGCAGTGGAGAAGATCCTTGAGGAGGAGCTTCCGAAGCTGAAGGATGTGATTCCCGGTCTGATCAAACCGCCGATGTACGAGGGTGTTGACTCATTCGAGTCAAGCAGCGTGATGCTGAGAATCACGATCTACATGGAGACTCCGTACAGGTACTCTGCGTTCAGGGCCCTGAAGCGTGAGATCAAGCTCATCTTTGACCGCAGGGGAATAACCATCCCGTTCAATCAGATTGTGGTCCACGAGGCCCACGATTAAGTCTCTTTGCCTTGGTCAGATAATAGATGAAGCATGCGCAGGCAAAGACAATGCCTGCAGGATATGCGACTGCCTTGGGCAGCCTCAGACCTTCTTTTGCAATCAGTATGTATGTCATTGAGACTGCGCTCATGAAGGTCGCGGGGATAGCGCTTATCAGGCTGTAATACATTTTGTCCTTGTTCTTCAGAAGGTAGGCTGTGATCATCCACAAAGTGATCATGGCCAGTGTCTGATTGCTCCATGAGAAGTATCGCCACAGGACATTGAAATCCAGCTGTGTCAGGATGGCGGCAATTGCCAGAAGCGGTATTGTCACAACAAGACGGTTCTTGATTGGTTTCTGGTTCAGGTGTGTCATCTCCGCAAGAATCAGCCTTGCACTGCGGAATGCAGTGTCCCCGGATGTGATCGGACATGCCACAACTCCCACAATCGCAAGTATTCCGCCAAAAGTACCAAGCATCCCGACGGAGACCTCATAGACTGTGCCGGATTGGCCCAATGTGGAAATGGCGTTATGAAGGCCGCCGGTTACTCCATAAAATGCGACTCCGCCTGCAGCCCAGACCAGTGCCACTGCTGACTCCTTGATCATTGCACCATAGAAAACACGTCTTCCATCAGATTCTTTCTGTATGCACTTTGACACCATCGGTGCCTGTGTGGCGTGGAAGCCTGAGATTGCCCCGCAGGCCACCGTCACAAACATGTACGGCCAGATAGGCAGTCCTTCAGGATGCATGTTCCTGAAGCTGATTTCCGGGACATGATAGCCTCCGAATACAATTCCGGCCATGATTCCGATTGCCATGATCAGAAGTACGGCACCGAACAACGGGTAAATGCGTCCTATCACCTTGTCTATCGGAAGAAGCGTCGCAAGGACATAATAGGCAAGGATGATTATTACCCAGAACATGGTGTCATTCTGAATTGGGGTGAGCCTGTCTATCAGTGCGGCCGGGCTGGTTACGAAAACTGTTCCTGTCAGTACCAGAAGCACCACGGAGAACAGCCTCATGAGCCATCTGACAGACGGTCCGAGATATATGCCTGAGAGCTCTGCTACGGAGGCTCCGTCGTGACGTGCGGAAATCATTCCTGTCATGTAGTCATGCACACCTCCGGCAAGGATGCCTCCGAAGACAATCCAGAGGAACACGACAGGGCCGAAGCAAGCTCCCATAAGAGCACCGAAAATTGGACCTGTTCCTGCAATGTTCAGAAACTCGACAAGAAAGGCCTTCCATGTCTTCATAGGGACAAAGTCCACTCCGTCTGAGATACGGATTGCGGGTGTCTCCCTGTCATCAGGCCCAAAGACCTTTTCAGTGATAACCGCATATGTGCGGTAGGAGATTATGAGGACCACGAATGAGATGATTAGTGATATCATGGCCTGTATTCTATCAATGACGTGTAAAGGTGTCAAAGAATGTGGTACAATCACCGCGCAGGGGGAAATTATGAGCACTCTTCTCAAATTCGATAAGCTGAGCAACACCAGGGACCTCGGAGGCATGAGGACAGAAGACGGCCGCACGATAGTTCCGGGAAAGCTCATCAGAAGCGGACAGCTGTACGACATAACCGAGTCAGACATCAGAAAGCTCTCAGAGCTTGTCGATACCGTCGTTGATCTGAGGACGGAGGAGGAGAAGAGGGAGAATCCCGATGTTCAGATACCGGGAAGCAGCTATCATTACATTCCTGTGGTTCAGTCCTTCTCAGAGGGTGTCTCCAGGGAGGAGGGTTCTGTCGAGAACATGATAGCAAGACTGGTCTTCAATCCTGAGGGATCTCTGAACCATCTGCGCGGCATGTACCGCAAGTTCGTCTTCAGCGATTATTCTCTCTCACAATACGCCAAGTTCTTCAGGATCCTCCTGGAAGACCATAAGAAGGCTGTGCTCTGGCACTGCAGCGTAGGCAAGGATCGTGCCGGAACCGCAGCCCTGATAATCGAGAAGATCCTGGGCATTCCGGATGAGGCCATAATCGAGGATTTCCTGAAGACCGAAGAGTTCCTGAAGGAGGATATTCTCAAGATGATAGCCTATGCCAAGATGAAGACCGGTTCCGATGACTCCAGGATCGAGCAGTCGATGAGATATCTGTTCGGACCTGACAGATCCTATATCGAGACCTTCTTCGAGGCGGTCAACGAGCGTTTCGGGACATTTGAGGCTTTTGTTCAGGCAGGTCTGGGATTATCTGATTCTGATCTTGATAAGCTCAGAGAGAAGTATCTCCGTTGATTGTGATGTAGAGCCTGTGGCAGTTGCTCTTTCCGCTCTCAAGGCGGAAGAAGTCATCACGTTTCTCAATGTCATTCATGCCGGGGTGCCCCGGAAGTGAGAACCAGGGCTCAATGCACAGGAAAGGCACCTCCATCTTCACCTTATGCCAGATGGCGCACCACGGTGTGTCCGGATAACAGACTGTCACGCTGCGGCTGTCCTTGTCCGTCTTGATGGTCACCGTGTTTCCTGTGTTTCCCAAGCATATGGCATCCTTGTCAAAGAGGTCATGCCTCAGATGCAGGCGCTTTCCGTCAAGCGGGAAGGGGATGTCCACTCCGCTGTCGTGGCAATCGTCGGTGAATGTCCTTCTGACGACATCTCCGGCATCCGGGAACTCAACGTAGTAGTCCTCGAACCTGAGGCCGTCCTTCATGGGGACGTTGAAGCCTGGGTGGCTTCCCATGCCGTAGAACATGGCACTCTCTCCCTTGTTTGTGACAAGGTATCTTACTTTCAGCGTGGAGCCTTCAAGCTCATATCTGACCCTGAACTCAAAGTCAAACGGATAAAGGGAGCGGATGTCAGGCGTCACCACGAGGAGCATGGTGCAGGCGCTGCCCTCATGGCTCTCAAGTATGAACCTTGATGTCGGCACAAAACCGTGGATGGGCATGGGCCCGTATGTCTTTCCCTTGAACTGATACTCCTGGTTCGGCAGTCTTCCGACAAACGGGAACAGCACGGGTGCGTGCTTGGGCCAGATGTCCGGGTTTCCGTCCCAGAGGTATTCGTTTGAGGCTGTGGCGAGCCTTGAGAGCTGTGCTCCGGTCTCTGAGATTTCCGCAGTGAGAATGCCGTTGGTGATTGTGATCATGATGTGCTCCTTCTGAATGAGGTATTGCCATTATACCACAAGAGGGAGCCTGAGGTTCATTTCTCTTTGTCTATCCTGTAGCCGATAGTGTCGAATATCTCCTTGATGATTCCGGAGGAGGACTCGTTCGACTCATCGAAGAAGGCATCGATTATGTGGTTCAGAAGCTCCATGTTCTTCTTTGTGTAGCGCTTGAACAGCGTGACGGTGCTGATGTTGTCACCGCTTTTCTCAATGTCATCCCTGAGGTTCTCCAGAGGCTGGCGGAGCTTGATTCTTCCCAGCAGATAATCGGTTGAGACGTTGAAATAGTCGGCGATCTTCACCAGTTCCTCGAGGCTGGGGTATGAGCGTCCGTTCTCCCAGTCGTAGATTGCACTGTTCGTTTTTCCTACGACTGCGGCAAGCTCTTTCTGTGTGAGACGATGGTATTTCCTTAATGCTTTGAGTGTTGCTCCGAATTCCATAGTGTGAGGATAGGACTGGTACGGCAATAATGTCAATTTGGAAAATCGTATTTCTTGCGAATCTGTTCTTATTAAAACAGTTTAGCTGGCATTGGGTTCCGGCTCAGGGTCTGACTCAATCTGGATGAAGAACCTGATCTTGCAGATTGCCCTCTCAAGGGCCTCCAGAAGCGGGTATGTGGCTGTGTCCTCCGGCTGGAGCGCCTCCATCTGCGTGCCGTAGCTGCCCATTGTCACAAGGTCCTCTTCATGCTTCTCAAGCTCATCTGTGCTGATGTTCCAGGCATTTGGGTTCCACTTGCAGTTTCTCAGTACGGGCCTGCCTTCCTTGTTGTTTGCCACAGAGGCCCCGAAGAGCCTGCATACAAGAGGCCTTACGCCGTAGACTGTGCAGTGATAGGCTGAATCCTTCTTGTAGAGCGGACAGGAGGAGGGTTCCTCCTTGATGGAGCGGATCATATCCAGGACCTCCTGGTCTTTCTCCTGGAAGATAAGGCCAAAGGCCATGTACTCGGCCTCCAGGTTCGTGATGTCGGGATAGAAATGCTCGCAGCAGCTTCCGCAGCCTTCCTTGCAATGGACATTGAATATGTCAGTGAACTTTTTTTGGGCGCGGTCAAGATCGGCATAAAGCCTTTGGATTGAGGAAAGCCTTTCCCCGATCCGTGTGCCGATCAACAGCCTCAATACCTGATCATATTCCATTATCTTGTTTCTCCGAGAAGAACAATAAGGAAATCGAAAACCTTTGTAAATAACCTTATTGCGGTATACCTAAGTTTTTTCTTTTTTTATTTATGTTTTCTGCAACGGGTGCTGTGATAGAATCACCCTTGGAGAGCGTATGAGAATCAGCATAGGCAAGGTTTCAGGCTATGTCCTCACAGAGGACGGATACAGATTTACCGCGGAACACGGCAGGCTGGATATTGTGCCTGTCTCAGAGATGATAATCCGTGTTGAATACAGCATTGACGGATATATGGTTCCCCGATTTCTCAGTGATTCGAGTAAAACATTGTATTCGTGTGATAAACAGGCTATCAAATCCGATGTCTCTGAAATCCCTGATGGCTGGATGCTTTCCTTTGGCAAAGTCTCTGTTGTGGTCTCAAAGGACAATGCTCTTGTGACGGTATTCCGGGAAGGAAGAGCTGTTCATGGAGGCAGGGCTGGCGGTAAGGACACCGTTATCCCTCAGTCCCAGTTCCTGCTTTCAGGAGGCCGGGGTTCTGAGACAGGCACATTTGTTTTCTCACTTGGCCATTCAGAGCGCTTCTTTGGCCTTGGGGATAAGTCCGGAAGCCCGGATCACAGGGGAAAGAGACTCAGGATGTACAACAAAGATGCCCTGGGCTATGATGCATCGTTCTCTGATCCGCTTTATAAGTCCATACCGTTCATTCTCCGCTCTGACAGGAAGACCGACACCTGCACGGGTCTGTTTTTCCCTGAGACCTGCATCAAGGCGGTGGACCTGGGCAAGGAAAGCCCCTTCTATTGGTCTGTGGATGTTCTGGGCGGGCCTTTCTGTTATTTCCTGATCCTTGGCTCTGACTACAAGGAGATCCTGAAAGGATATTGCTCCCTTACCGGGCTTCCCGCATTTCCTCCGCTTTACTCATTCGGCTATCTTGGCTCCTCGATGAATTATGTGGAGGCATGGGATGCACAGGAGCGGATTCAGAGGTTCTTCAGTGATGTGGAGAGCCATGACCTTCCCTGCGAGGGAATGTATGTCTCCTCAGGTTATCTCAAGTCAGACGAGGGCTACAGGCATGCCTTTATGTGGAACAGGCGCAAGTTCCCTGATCCGGGAGCATTCCTGGATGAGCTTTCAGGGCGCGGCTATCATCTGACATTCAACATAAAGCCGGGAATCCTGAAGACCCATCCCTGGTACGGGGAGCTGACAGAGAAGGGATACTTCATAAAGGACAATGACGGGAAACCTGTTGTGGAGTTCTTCTGGGGAGGCTATGCATCATTCATAGACTTCTCAAATGCCGGTGCGGTGGCCTGGTGGAAGGAAAAGCTGAAGGACTCCTATCTGAATCATGGTGTTGAGGGAATCTGGAACGACAATAATGAGTTTGAGATGTCGGATCCTGAGATGGATGCCTACAGGACAAGGACCCTTTATCCGGTTGAGATGGCAAGGGCTTCCTTTGAGGCATGCCTTGAGAAGAACCCGTCAAAGCGTCCGTGGATATACTCCAGAAGCGGCTATGCGGGGATGCAGAGGTATGCGCGTACATGGACAGGGGACAACTCAAGTGATTTCAGGACCCTCAGGTACAACCAGTTCCAGGGGATAAGCCTGGGACTGAGCGGAGTTCCTTTCGTAGGTCATGATCTCGGAGGTTTCTATGGCCCGGAGCCCAGTGCTGAGCTTCTTGTAAGATGCGCCCAGAGCGCGATATTCCAGAGCCGCTTTGTAATCCACTCATGGCGTGAGAATGATCAGCCCACAGAACCCTGGAAGTTCAAGGAGGTCTTCCCCCTGATAAAGCAGGCTCTCTCAGACCATTACAGGCACATGCCGTATATATACAACGAGGCCCATAAGGCTACACTCACAGGGGTGCCACTTGAGAGGCTTCTGTGTCTGGAGTATCCGTCAGACCATGGCCTTGAGCCTGAGACAGAGCAGTTCATGTTCGGGGACAGCGTGATGAAGGCTCCGGTCCTGAATGAGAGCCAGATTACTAAGCATGTCCGTTTCCCGGAAGGCGACAACTGGTACAGCCCGAAGCTGGGAACTCTCTTCAATGGAGGCGAGGAGATTGACCTTGAGGCACCTCTTCATACATCCTGGTATTTCTACAAGGCAGGCAGCGTAATCCCGAGATCCTGTGAGATTTCAAGGCTCACAACCGGCTTCTTCAAGGCCCTGGAGCTGATGGTCATCCCCAAGGACGGTACATTCACATACGAGTACTATGAGGATGACGGGATTTCCGTTGAGTCTCCTGAGAGCCATAACATATGGACCTTCACGGTCACTTACAGCAGCGGGGTTCAGAAAGGGGAGATCAAGTCCCGGTGCGCCCATCTTGGAAGCAAGGACAGCCTTAGGGACAGGGAGGTCAGGATAACACTGCCTCCGGGATTCGAAGGCGGTGCTGTGCTTGAGATGAGCAGGCTTGACGGAGCTGTTCTGACTTTCAGCGGTATTTATATGTGACTGTTCTTCTGGAGTGGAAAAACAGACGGAAATGAAATATAGTCTGAAAGAGATAAAACTGATGATACGGAGGATTATTCCATGAAAATCACAGAACTGTGCGAGATTCTTATGCTGATCAGCTTCGGCTTCTCCTGGCCGTTCAATGCAATAAAGTCCTACAAGGCAAGAACCGCCAAGGGCAAGAGCATCCAGTTCCTTATCCTGATTCTTTTCGGTTATGTCTGCGGAATAATCTCCAAGCTCACTGCACCGTCATTCAAGTGGTATGTGATGTTCTTCTACATCCTGAACTTCTGCATGGTGTTCATTGACTTTCTGCTTTACTTCCGCAACCGCAAACTGGACAAGATTGCGGAGAGCGGAAAATAAAGGCTACTTTCTGGAGAGCTTTGCCTTCAGATAATTGATCCATCTGACCAAAAACGGGGTCTTTATCTCACTTTTAACCGCTTTTGCGGCATCGTTCTCTGTCGCAAGGGCGTTCTGGCGCTTCATCTCGTCCCAGCGCCTTACAAGCCACATGTAGAGATCCGCCTCTGTCTGGCCGGGGAACTCCGAGAGAAGATGCTCGTTCTCTATCGCATTGGCAATAGGCATGTACACATTGTTGAACCAGCTGACGGCACCTTCCTCGAACGACATCTCCTTGGGGCTGTCCTGGTTGGCGAAGTACTTGTGGACGAGGATGTGGTTGACCATCTCCGGATAGGAACCGGGTGCGGTGAAGACTATGCGGTCCATCGGAAGGTAAGTGGGATTGAACTGCTCCATAAAGCGCTGCCTCTCATAGGCCACCACGCGTTTCCTGATCTCGTTGAGTGTTATCCCTTCCTCAAGCGGGATCTTTGATGTCAGCTCCACCACCTCAGCGTCTATGAACTCGACGCCTCTGCTTTTTGCGACCGATACCCTGTGGTTGCCGTCACGCACGAAATAAGTGTCACCGAGTTTGTAGACTGATATCGGCGGCAGGACAACATCGTCCAGGTGTGCGGCATCGATGCTCTCCCATCTCCTCTCAAGGTGGGTGTTCATCGGGTAGAATGCTGACGAGAAGTCATGATACCTGTTCTCTGAGCCGATTATCTGCTTCACCGGAATGACCTGCATGCCCTTGTAGGACTCGGCCTCCGGTTTGATAAGCTTCGTCACCTCATAAAAGGAGAGCAGGTTCGGGTTGTGCCATCTGAATGTAGAGAATATCCCCTGGAAAACCGCATGTCTGTGCGCTTTAACGAAATCTCCAGTTACTGTGATGTTGTCTGCCATTAATTCTCTCCGGATTCATCGGTGTCCAGCATGTAGCTGCCGTAAACGTTGATTACTGTTGTTGCTCTATGTTGTGTTATCCTGTTGGCGTTCTGGTCGTCTAGGTGGATATGTCCATGGAGCAGATATTTTGGCTGATATTTGTCCATAAAGTCAAGGAAGCACTTGAAGCCGCGGTGACAGAGGTCCGGACCGTCCCCGACTCCGAACGGCGGGGCATGGGTCACAAGGATGTCCAGATAACGTCCGTACTTCCTCTTGTTGCGCATCAGACTCAGTGCCAGACGGCGGATTCGGCGTCTCATCTGGGCTTCCGTGTACTGACTGTCCCCGTTGTTGTAGCGCATGGAGCCCCCAAGGCCTGCGATCAGAAGACCTGTCCTTTTGTCCCTCATGCACTTTCCGTCCAGGATGAAGCCGTAGAACTTCTTGTTGTACTCGTTGTCCAGCTTGGAGAAGTTCATGACGTCCTTGTCCATTGTCTGCTTGAATGTCTCCAGGTTGTGGTTGCCGAAAACATAGTAGACGTCACGCCTGAGCATTGTGGACAGATAGTCATAGTTCTGGACCTGCATGTCCCCGCAGGACAGGATCACATCCGTGCCCTTGTAGATTTCAGAGACATTTGAGGAGAAGGCCAGGCTTCTTGTTGTGTCTGAGACGCAAAGTATTTTCATGCTTCCTCAAATTTAAAACTGTTGTGCCCTTTTTTCAATCGTTGTTTTTGTCTATCATGCAATTGTCTATCTACTATAAGAGGGGTGATGCCATGGCAGAGGAAACAAGAATCACAATAGATGAGTTTGTCAGGGTCCTGACGGAGAAGCTTGAGAAGCACGGAGCAGGTAAGGAAGAGGCCGCAGAGGTGGCTGGAATCTTCGGCCTGAATGCCGCAGACGGGGTGATATCCCACAGCGTTCTCAGGGTCTGGAGAGTTCTCTCCCATTATGACAACGGCCTGATTGTGGCAGGCAACAAGCCTGTTCTTGTCTCATCTGCAGGCGCAGTGGAGCGCTATGACGCCAACAAGGCAAGCGGTGTTATTTCTGCTTCGATCTGCATGAACAGGGCATGTGAGCTCGCGGATAAATATGGGATAGGCATGGTTGCCCTGCGAAACGCCAACCACTGGATGCGCGGAGGCTATTACGGATGGCTTGCCGCAGACCAGGGCAAGGTGGGAATATGCTGGACAAACACCAGGGCGAATCTTCCCAGCTGGGGCAGCAAGGTCAGCAACATAGGAAACAACCCGTTTGTCATGGCGGTTCCCGGAGCAGATGGAAAGCATCTTGTCCTTGACTCAGCCATGTCACAGTTCTCCAACGGCAAGCTTGAGGTGATGCGCAGGGCCGGAAAGCTTTTGCCTGTTGACGGAGGCTACGACTCTGACGGGAATCTCACCAAAGTGCCTGGCGACATTGAGAAGACTAGACGTCCCATCCCCATGGGATTCTGGAAGGGTTCCAGCATGTCCATTTTGCTTGATGCGGCGGCAGCTCTTCTCGCTGACGGAGATGACACGGCCACAATCGAGCGCAAGATGCAGGAGAACGGGACAGACGAGTGCAGTCTCTGTCAGATCTTCATAGCCATTGATCCTGCGGCCCTTGGGGAGAACAACTTCGCGGAGATCGAGGCCTCCATCAAGGCCAGCATCCATTATGCGGAGCCGGTCAAGGAAGGCAGCCCGAGCAGATATCCGGGAGAGAGGGTTTTGAAGGACAGGGCCAAGGCCATGAGAGAGGGCATAATGGTGCCGTCAGAGTCATGGGAGCAGATTCTGAATCTGTGATGGTCTCAATTTGCTGAAAAATAAAGGGAAAAACGTTTCAATACATGATGATGTTTTTCCGCTTTTTCTATATCATATAATCGGAAGACAATCGGGATCAGTCCCGAAGTCCTTCTGCCAAGTACAGGTTTTTGTTATAAGGAGATAAAAAATGGCAATCGATCTTAAAGCTTATGGCATCACAGGCGTAAAGGAAATCGTCTACAACCCGTCATACGAGTTCCTTTTCAAGGAAGAGATGAATCCTGCTCTCACCGGCTATGACAAGGGTCAGCTCACAGAACTGGATGCTGTCAATGTCATGACAGGAATCTACACCGGCCGCTCACCCAAGGACAAGTTCATCGTCATGGACGAGAATTCCAAGGACACAGTCTGGTGGACAACCGACGGATACAAGAATGACAACCATCCTGCATCAGAGGAGACCTGGAAGGCAGTCAAGAAGATTGCCATTGATCAGCTCTCAAACAAGAGGCTCTTCGTTGTTGATGCTTTCTGCGGAGCAAACGAGGACACCAGAATGGCCATCCGTTTCATCATGGAGGTCGCATGGCAGGCCCACTTCGTCAGGAACATGTTCATCAAGCCCTCTGCAGAGGAAGAGAAGAACTTCAAGCCTGACTTCATCGTCTACACAGCCTCAAAGGCTAAGGTCGAGAACTACAAGGAGCTCGGACTCAACTCAGAGACAGCAGTTGTCTTCAACATCACAAGCCGCGAGCAGGTCATCCTGAACACATGGTACGGCGGAGAGATGAAGAAGGGTATGTTCTCAATGATGAACTACTACCTGCCCCTCAAGGGCATTGCCGCAATGCACTGCTCAGCCAACACCGACATGGACGGCAAGAACACAGCCATCTTCTTCGGCCTCTCCGGAACAGGAAAGACCACTCTCTCAACAGACCCGAAGAGACTTCTCATCGGTGATGACGAGCACGGCTGGGATGACAACGGCGTCTTCAACTTCGAGGGCGGCTGCTATGCAAAGGTCATCAACCTCGACAAGGATTCAGAGCCGGACATCTACAACGCAATCAAGAGAAACGCTCTTCTTGAGAACGTCACAGTCGATGCTAACGGCAAGATTGATTTCGCTGACAAGTCAGTCACAGAGAACACACGTGTCTCTTATCCGATTGACCACATCAAGAACATCGTCCGCCCTGTCTCAACTGCACCTGATGCAAAGAACGTCATCTTCCTCTCAGCTGACGCATTCGGAGTTCTTCCTCCTGTCTCAATCCTGACACCGGAGCAGACAAAGTATTACTTCCTCTCAGGTTTCACAGCAAAGCTTGCCGGAACAGAGCGCGGAATCACCGAGCCCACACCGACATTCTCAGCTTGTTTCGGACAGGCCTTCCTTGAGCTGCACCCGACAAAGTACGCCGAGGAGCTGGTCAAGAAGATGGAGAAGAGCGGAGCCAAGGCATATCTTGTCAACACCGGATGGAACGGAACAGGCAAGAGAATCTCAATCAAGGACACACGTGGAATCATCGACGCAATCCTTGACGGCTCAATCCTCAAGTCACAGACCAAGAAGATCCCGTACTTCAACTTCGAGGTTCCGACATCACTTCCTGGCGTTGATCCGAAGATCCTGGATCCGAGAGACACCTATGCCGATGCATCACAGTGGGATGAGAAGGCAAAGGATCTTGCCGGCAGATTCATCAAGAACTTCGTCAAGTACACAACAAATGCTGCAGGTAAGGCACTTGTTGCCGCTGGTCCCCAGCTGTAATTTCCTGCATCTACATTGATTCATTCGAGCCTCCGTGGAAACACGGGGGCTTTCTTTTGCCCTTTGGAAGGGTTTAGAAGATACGGAAGATATGGAAGATCTGGAAGATACGGAGGGCACAAAAAAGGGAGCTTCCTGAAGAAGCTCCCTTTTGTCCGTAAGAATTAAATCTTACAGAACCCTGAATGCCTTGCGGCCGGCATACTCTGCAATGTCACCGAGCTCTTCCTCGATCCTGAGGAGCTGGTTGTACTTTGCAAGTCTGTCTGAGCGGCTCATTGAACCGGTCTTGATCTCACCTGTCTCGAGAGCAACGACCAGGTCTGCGATTGTGCAGTCCTCTGTCTCTCCTGATCTGTGTGAGACGACTGAGACGTAGCCGTTTCTCTTTGCGAGGTCAATGGCCTCGAATGTCTCTGTGAGAGTACCGATCTGGTTGACCTTGATGAGGATTGCATTTGCAACGCCCTTGTCCAGACCCATCTGGAGTCTTGCCGGGTTGGTGACAAAGAGGTCGTCACCGACAAGCTGGACTCTGTCGCCGATTCTGTCTGTGAGAAGCTTCCAGCCCTCCCAGTCATCCTCTGCCATACCGTCCTCGATTGAGATGATAGGATACTTGTTGACCCAGGACTCCCAGAGGTCGACCATCTGAGCGGATGTGAGCTTCTCGTGTGTTGTCCACTTGAGCTCGTAAAGGCCTGTCTTCTCGTCATAAAGCTCTGATGAAGCGGGATCAAGTGCGATCATGAAGTCACCGTCTCTGCCAGCTGTGTAACCAGCCTTCTCGATGGCCTGCATGATGACCTCAAGAGCCTCTTCGTTGGACTGGAGGTCCGGAGCGAATCCACCCTCGTCTCCGACGCCTGTGTTGTATCCCTTTGCCTTGAGGACAGCCTTGAGGTTGTGGAAGACCTCAGCGATCATTCTGACAGCCTCTCTCTCGGTCTTGGCACCGATAGGCATGACCATGAACTCCTGGAAGTCGACCTTGTTGTCTGAGTGTGCGCCGCCGTTGAGGATGTTTGCCATCGGAACGGGGAGGACACATGCGTGGTAGGCACCGAGGTACTTGTAAAGCGGCAGTCCGAGATACTCTGCAGCAGCGTGTGCGACTGCCATTGAGACAGCAAGGATTGCGTTTGCACCGAGCTTGCCCTTGTTCGGGGTTCCGTCCAGTGCGATCATTGCGCGGTCGATAGCGACCTGATCAAGGGCATCCATTCCCTCGATTGCCGGAGCGATGATGTTGTTGACGTTGTCAACTGCCTTCAGGACTCCCTTTCCGAGGTAGCGCTTCTTGTCGCCATCACGGAGCTCAACAGCCTCATGGACACCTGTGGATGCTCCAGAAGGAACTGCTGCACGGCCGAAAGAACCGTCTTCGAGAATGACATCGACTTCAACAGTCGGGTTTCCGCGTGAGTCAAGAATTTCTCTTGCAATGATCTGATCAATATTGCTCATTGAAAATCTCCTTAAATGAATTGGCAATTAGTAATTATTAACTGCATCTATATATTTACCATAAAGGGGTAAAAAGTCAATGCGGGTGAGCCGGGGGAGAACTGATCCTTGGCTCCTGAGAATAGGAGAAAATTGTTGTTTTTCGGGTTTCGCTCCTACTTTTTCCGGATAAGTTAGGAGAAAAATGTTGTTTTTGGCTTTTTGCTCCTACTTTTATCTCAAAAGCTTATCGATTATCTGCCTGATATGGTCGACAGTCAAAGGATGAGAGCCGTCATCAAATGTCACTATCAGACCATTTCCGGGGAAAAGGCCGGATAACTCATAGGCGCCTAGCTTGTTGATCATTCTTCTGGTGTAATCAGGGCGGTCGATCATCCCGAAATGCTCCCAAATGAATATCTGGCCTGTAGTGGGGTTCATGATGGTGAAATCGGGGCGTTGGTTGAAACCGTCCACTGTCATAAACGGTGCCTCATATTTGTAAGGGATCTTCTCCGCCAGAAGGGTATTGGCGATATTGTACTCCGCTTTTGATCTGACATATTCACCTCTCTTTGTCTTCAGCACATAACTGCCTTCCCAGGGTTCCATCGGGGGATTGGGGATAGACTGCCATCTTTTGATAGCATCAGAAACCGGTTCCTCCAATGGGGTGATCATACTTTTGACGGATGGATTCATTGACTTGTATACGGTAGAGGCCGGATGGTTGATTTCAATGCTTAATAAGGCATCTACAGCTCTCAGCTCTTCCTCCAGTGCCAGCAGGGTCTTGAAATAATACTCCCTTTCTGCCAACTGCTTTATCAGTCTGGTGTTCTTTTTTGAGATGTATTTGCCGTTTTTGTCCTGAAAGCTTTTCCTGTGATAATAACAGACTTTCCCCTTGGTTTCCGAAATACGGAGTATTCCGGAGGGGAGGATACTGAGTTTGTGCTTGCAGGTGCGGATGCTCTCCTGCAATACTGTTTTTCTCTCTCTTAATTTCTGAATCAACATGGGCTACTGAAATTGTAGCAGGAGAACAGTGAGGGCTGTTTGATTTTTTTCTGTTGTTTTTGGAAAAGCAGTCAGCTTTCGGTTTTCACAAGCTGGGCGGCAAAGAGGGCATCGAGCTCAGGGATGACATGCTTGAGGTTGATTATCTTGCCGTCTTTGATGTAGCAGTGCTTGGATGTGGCGGTGGCCGAGAGCTCTCCGGTGGTGGCGTTGGTGAAGGTGTAGGCGACCTCCTGGATCACGCCGCTGTAGCGGGTGAGGGAGATGGAGATCTGGACGGTGTCGTTGAAGCGCACCGGGTTCTTGTAGCTGACGGAGATGCCGGCAACCGGGGAGAGGACTCCCAGTGATTCGACTTTGTCGAAGCCGTAGCCCAGGCTCTCCATGTATGCGATGCGGGCCTCCTCCATCCATTTGACGTAGTTGGAGTGGTGGATTATGCCCATCTTGTCGGTTTCGTGATACTGTGCTTTGCGAGTGTATGTGAACATATCTCTATTATGGGAAATCCGTCACGATGTGTATATAGATGGTTGAGGTGTAAAGTCCGGATTCCAGGTTGATGAAGTCCGGGTCCTGGGAATTGAAGATGTCCCTCTCCTGGAATGCCACATCGCCCGGGATCATCACCGATATGGTGCCTCTGTCTATGAAGTGGTAGTAGGTCTTGCTGTCCTTGTCCTTGAATGCGGTCGGATTGAGGCGGAGGAAGTTGTGGGTGTTGATGGTGTCGATTCCGGAATACTGTATGGAGGTCTGATATGTGGTGCCGTCGGATGTGCGTGAGGAGGTCTCGTTCGCATATGTGTAGCCTTCCTCTGAGTTGAGGTAGGCCTTGTAGTGGATGAGGTTCGTGCTTGTGGGGTTCTGGGGAAGGATGTAGGTTCCGGTGTCGGAGATCTTGTTCAGCGTGAATGAGATTGAGGATGCCCTTGCGTTGGGGGAACTGGAGAGGAACATGTAGACCTTTCCGTTCTGATATCTGGCAATTGCCTTGGAGTCAGTGGAGAAACCGTACTCTGCTACGGTGACTTCTGTGCCGTTTTTTGCCATTTCATTGATATCTAGGCTACCGGCGGCAGGATATCTTGTGACATTCAGTATGGCGGTCATGTCAGTGGAAACCGCATGATCGGGGGAGTAATAACCGGCAAGATAGATATTATGGGTTCCGTACTCATTATTGCAGGATATTGAGAGGTTCAGCTCTGAGGTGTAGTAGGCGGTTGTGGCATTGAGCGGATAGACTGTGGCGTTATAGGTCACGCTCTCACTTACCTCATCCACCTGCGGATCCAGGACAAGGGAGATGTCCCACCAGATGTAGTCGTATTTTGCAACAACCTCTGCAGGTATTGTGATGGTTCCGGACTGAAGGGTGGTCGTCTTGTCCTGATTCCCGAAATGTCCGCAGTATATCATCTGGTTATTTGCGTTAACGACATTGGTATCTCCACTGGAGGTGCGTCCTCTTGCAAAGACATCTATTCCGAACGGTCTCTTGTACTCATCCCAACCTGGGAGTGTGTAGTACCAGCCGCCTGCAGGTGCTGATACCGACAGTGTCACCGGACCTTCTGCGACATAGTTGCCGCCGACCTTTGTTCGGATACCTGTGATTCCTATCACTGCTAGATTCTGCTTGTAGTAGTACAGACCTG